>Ga0075163_10000321_pt1 | contig 60289 bp, 50 predicted proteins | sample JI1023141ADNA_FD_71478 | JGI IMG/M metagenome (GOLD analysis project Ga0075163, IMG submission 71478) | Wastewater effluent complex algal communities from Wisconsin, to seasonally profile nutrient transformation and Carbon sequestration -... | ecosystem: Engineered > WWTP > Effluent > Algae... | reverse complement strand
CATTTATCGGATAAATATTTATTAAAAATTATTTAATTTAGTGGTTTTAAATTAAAATTTACTAAATACTTTTACTAGTATTTATCTTTAGGAGTGTTTGGTATGAGTAATGAAATTGTTTTTGTTGGTATTGCACCTCATCCACCACTACTAGTGCCTGAAGTTGGTAAAGATAGAATCCAACAAGTTAAATCTTCTGTTAATGCGCTAAGAGATTTTGCTAAGCGTATGATAGAAACAAATCCTGATACAGTGGTAATTATTTCACCTCATTCACCAGGAGAATCTTACCAATTTGGGGCATTTAGTAGTCAAGAGTTAAAAGGGGATTTTCGTCAATTTGGTGTTAAAGAGGTTTCACTATCATTTTTTAATGATCAAGAACTTTTAACTACATTAGAACTAGTAACTAAGGAAAGAGAAATTCCATTTAACTCATTTACTATTGATTACCCTTTAGATCATGGTGTGCTTGTTCCAATGTATTATCTTTATCAAGCAGGCTGGAGAGGCCAAGTTCTAGCACTAAGTTTTACTTCACTATCAGTTTCTAAACATATTGAATTTGGTAAAGCTTGCCAAGAATCTGCACATCGCTTAGGTCGTAGAGTTGCTTTTATTGCCAGTGCAGATCTTAGTCATTATCTTTCTCATAATGGGCCATATCCTTTTGAACCTGATGCATATTTATTTGATGAAAAAATATGTCAGGCTATTGCTACAAAAGACTTGTTAGCAATTATTAATGTTGACCAAAATTTACGTAAAAAAGCAGGTGAGTGTGGTTATCGCTCAATTCTAGTTGCTATAGGGGCTACTAGTGAAACCGATATATCTCCTAAGCTACTTTCTTATGAATGCCCTTTTGGTGTAGGGTATATGACAGCTATTCTTAAGGAGATATAATAAATAATGCCTACAACTAGCCCTACTAAAGAACTCACTCCAAATGCTTTAGCTAAACTTGCATTAGAAACTTATTTACAACAAAAAACTATAATGCTTCTTCCTAGTGACTTACCAGATTGCTTAAAAGTTAAAGCTAGTTGTTTTGTTTCTCTAAAAACTAGCCAAGGACAGTTACGCGGTTGTATTGGTACAATAGAGCCTATTTATGAAAATGTAGCCACAGAAATAATACATAATACAATTAAAGCTGCTACTAAAGATTATCGTTTTAACCCAGTAGAAGCTAAAGAACTAGAGGATTTAGTCTATTCTGTAGATATTCTTTCTCCTTTAGAACCTATCACAGACTTAACAAACCATGATGTACAAGTATATGGTTTAATGATAGAAGCAAGTCAAGGTAGGCGAGGGGTACTTTTACCTGCTTTACCTAGTATTGACACAGCAGAGATCCAACTAGCTGCCCTACGACATAAAGCCGGTATTTCTCCAGATACACCAATAAAGATGAGCCGCTTTTCTGTTGATAGATATGGGCAAAAGTAGCTTTTTCTCATAAACATAATAGAGTCAAAAGGGCTTGACTCCATTTTCCCCTTTTGTTAGCTTGTTATGTCATTTTAATTTCTTAGTTCTAGAATAAGGAATTAATCAAAATAAATAAATTAGGCAAACCTACCTATTAACTGTTTATAACATTTTAGAGGAGATAATACATGTCATTCGAAGCGCTTGGAATGATTGAAACTAAAGGTTTTGTTGGTGCAGTAGAAGCAGCTGACGCAATGGTAAAAGCTGCTAATGTCATATTAATTGGTAAAGAATATATTGGTGCAGGCTATGTCACAGTATTTGTTCGTGGTGATGTAGGCGCAGTAAAAGCAGCTACAGATGCAGGTGCCGCTGCTGCACGACGTGTAGGAGAATTAATCAGTGTGCATGTCATACCTCGACCACATTCAGAATTAGAGAAAGTATTAGCAGATAATGGGATGAGTGTAGAAAAAGCACTAGCTAGTGGAGAGAAAAAAGCACTTCCATCCAAAGATGATAAGAAATAAATAAGTTTGCTAAATAATCTCTGGTCTCTGTATTTAGGGAGGAATAATGCCGATTGACAAAGATTTAACCTCTGTACAGCAAGCACGAGATTTAGTTGCTGCTGCTTATTCTGCACAAAAAATCTTTGCTACCTTTAGTCAAGAACGAGTCGATGCTATTGTTGAAGCGGCAGCTAAAGCCGCTTTAGTAGAAAAAGATCGATTAGGGCAAATAGCTGTTGAAGAAACTGGCTATGGGGTTGCAAAAGATAAAGCGGAAAAAAACCGTTTTGCTGCAGAAGACGTACATAACTTTTTCCGTAACTTGAAAACAGTTGGAGTCATCAACGAAACAGATAACTTAATAGAAATTGCTGATCCACGAGGAGTAGTTGCGGCAATAATTCCTTCCACTAACCCTACTTCTACTGCTATTTTTAAGATTTTAATTTCCCTTAAGTCCCGTAATGGAGTTGTACTTAGTCCTCATCCTTCTGCAGCACAATGTATTAGTGAAACTACTCGGGTGATGAGAACTGCTGCTGAAAAAGCAGGTGCTCCTACTGGTTTAATAGGCTGTTTGGCTGTCTCTACCCTTCAGGGAACAGAAGAATTAATGAAACATAAACTTACAGCAGTAATACTAGCCACAGGAGGAATAGGTTTAGTAAAAGCTGCTTATAGTTCTGGAAAACCTGCTTTTGGTGTAGGCCCTGGTAATGTACCTGTCTTAATTGAGCGCTCAGCAGAAGTAAGCAAAGCTGTAGCAGATATTTTAGCTGGTAAAACATTTGATTACGGAACTATTTGTGCTTCTGAACAAGCAATGGTAGTGGAAAATATCATTGATAAACAGGTAAAAGCAGAGCTTATTGCTCAAAAAGCTCATTTTTGTAATGCAGACGAGATGGCAAAGCTTGAAAGGCTTGTAGTCTTACCAACTAGAGGGCTTAATCCAAAAATAGTAGGAAAATCACCACAAGTATTAGCTGAAATGGCAGGTTTTTCTGTTTCTTCAGATACAAGAGTTTTAATTGCAGAGTTAAAAGGCGTAGGACGAGATCATCCTCTCTCTATGGAAAAACTTTCTCCAATACTTGCTTATTACACAGTCGAAACTTGGCAAGAAGGTAGTAACCTTTGTGAACAGATTTTGCGTTTTGGTGGTATGGGTCACACTATTGGTATTCATTCACAAAATAGAGATGTAATTCGTCAGTTTGGAATTCAACAACCTGCTTCACGTATTATTGTTAATTCTCCAACTACTCATGGTGCAATAGGTTTAACTACTGCGCTTCCTCCTAGTATGACTTTAGGTTGTGGAAGTTGGGGCGGGAATGTTACGTCAGATAATATTTCACCAATTCATTTAATGGATGTTAAACGAGTGGCATTTGAAACCCGTTCTGTTACTCGAAAACTCCATACTCAAGAAGATGTAGCTAAGTCTGTAGTTGTAAATTTAGATTTAGCTAAAAAAATCGCTGCTGAAGTTATTGAACAAACTCACTTACGTAACTTAACAGTACAATCTGCTGCAAATTCAGCTAAAGCTAATACTTCCAACCCTAACCCTAGTCCAACAAATACAGCTAATAGTAATGAACCTGCTCTTAGTGATGGGGTTATAGCTCAATTAGTAGATAAGTTTTTAGCAGAGCGTAAAAAAGTTAGGTCTAATAATATTGCTGTAGCAAAAGTTTTAGAGAGTATTAAGACAAATAAACCTGATACTACTGAAGTTAAAGAAACTAAAGTAGAAGAAACTAAAGTAGAAAAGGCTAAAGAAACACCTTCTGAAACACCTATGCCAACCAGCCCTTTAGCAAAAGTTACTAATTTCACAGAGAAAAAAGCTGCGGAAAATACAACCTCAACACCCCGCCCACAAGATTTTGTTTGTGAAGATGATGTAAAACTTGCTTTAAGAGAGCAACAAAAGATTTATATTAGTAAAAAAACTATCCTTACTCCTTCTGCCCGGGATTTAGGGGAAGCTAACGAAGTTTTTGCCCGAATTTAACTTAACTGGGCAATCTACAACTAGTTAATAGCTACTTGTCCTTTACCTACAAGAGTTTGCTTAAGGCGATAATAAACTTTTGTAGGTTAATTTGCTTATTTGCTTCAAAATATATCAGTGAAAAAATATAGGTTGGGTAAAGATTATGGAAGATAAAGAAAAAGAGTTAAAAAAAGCTGCATTAAATGAGGCAGAAACACCAACAGACCTAGAAGACTTAGCAGAAGAAGAAGTAGCACAAGCATTTGAAGGGTTAAAAGTTGGCGCAGGTGGTGGTGGTGCTCCTCATAGTATTATGCCTGACCCTAAGATGGAAGCTGAAATTAAAGAAATGTTTCAGGAGATTGTTTCCCAATATATTACCCCTATTGGTAAATCAATTAAATCTATTGCTAATGGTGATGTGTCAGAGAGAAATTTAGAAATTTGTATTGGTGCCTTAAAACCATTGATTTTAGCTTGTGAGGAAATTCATTATAACGATATTTATGATGTACTTAAATCAATGGAACAGCCTTTAGTAGCTTTTCGTGATGGTAAGAAAAAGTTACTTTCAAAAAAAGATCTTCGTAATATAACTACAGATTATAAAGAGTTAACAAGATTGATTTCTCGCAGCGTAGGTAGTGAAATGATAGAAACTTCACCTACTGGTACTGTGAGAATTGCCACAGTAAATACAGGAACTATAATTAATAAACCTCCTGAAGAACTACAAATTGCTGATGCTTTAGCTTATTTTGATGAAGTAGATCATAAAGATATTCAAAAACTTTATGCTGGGGGATTAATTAAATTAGGGCTTCTTTCTCAAGCTACGGCACAGGAAATATCTGAATCTACAGGAGTTGATGTAACTAGTGCAGAACAGTTAAAACAATGTGCTATTAAAGCTTTAGCAAATATTTCAGCTAAAAAAGCTATTTCAGTAAAAAATGTTTCTGGCGATAAGGCTGAGTCTACTAACTACAATGATGAAAATGATGAGCAATATGCTTTTGAAAAAGAAGATGAAACAGATGATATAGATCAAGAAGAGGATCAAGAAGAAGATCAAGAAGCTCAAACTCTATACAGTAAAACCCCTAAACGTGGGAAACAAAGGTGGATAGCTGCATTAGATGCAATGATGTCAGAAAGTAGTCATTATTTACAAGCTACTAATGGGTTAATAAATGAGCTTGAAAGAACTCATCGAGCACTAGTAAGAGTACGAGTTGCTAGAGAGCGATTTAAAGGGGAAGTTGAATTTTATCTAGATGATTTGGCAGAAATGATGCAAACAGATGAATACCTAAATGATGAACTTGGTACTTCAGTTAATGCCCATCGTAAATTGATTAAGCACTTACAACATATTATTGATGCCCTAAATTCAGCTATGAATAAAACAGATAATCTTTACTCGCAAATGGATGAAACTATGGGAGATTTACAAGATCTAGAAGCCGAATTTATTGCTCTAAGACGTCGAAAACGTAGTGCAAAAAGTGGTTCCTTATTACGGCGACATCATAGTAATGAAGAAAATAGGGAAACACAAAGAGATTCAAAAGATGAATCTTTACCTAAAAGATTAAACTAATAATTAAGGTTAAATATGGCGTTAAATAGCGAAGAAGCAATCTATAAAATTACCCGTGCTATTTATGACCGACTAGGTGATAAAGTAGAGCGTCCTTTAGTAGAAGCATTAGTGGCTGATATTTTTACTGCCCTAAAACCAGCATTTGAGCCTCTGGAAAAACCACTTGTTAAACCTAATTTACCTAGTAAGAAGCCACTTATAGAGCCTTCTACTAGTAGCCAACGTTATATAATTTCTGTTTTTGGCCTAGATCAACCTGGTATTGTTGGTACAGTTGCAGGCTTATTAGGAGATTCTAACTGTAGTATTGTTGATATGAATCAAACTGTTGTACAAGGTAAATTTGCAATGATTATGATTATTGATGCTACTCATACTACTCAAGATATGGGTTATTTGCGGGAAACTTTTCGAACCATAGGAGAGCGCTTAGGCGTACGTATTTATATACAGCGAGAAGATATTTTTCAAGCTATGCACCGTGTCTAGTAAAAGATAGTACTATAAACTATCTTACTTACGTGTTATTAGATTAGTGAGGTAGCCAGTATGGATATTTTTGCTTGGATTGCTAATGAAAGAATAGAAGAGGCCATACGAGAAGGTAAATTTAATAATCTTCCAGGACAAGGTAAACCCATAGATCTTAACGATGATGATCATATTGCTCCAGAAATGCGCTTAGCTTTTCGGATTATGAAAAATGCTCAGATTACACCTATAGAAGTTTCCTTAAGAAAAGAACTAGATAATCTACGTAAAGAATTAAAAAATACTCGCTCAGATGAACAACGCGCCAAACTAGAGCGAGAACTTCGCTGGATGACTTTAAGAATGTCAATTATGGCAGAAAGAAAGTAGCCTCAAACTTAGTATAAAGCGAAGGCTTGACCGGTAGATTTGCTTGGTAAGATGTATGAAATCTGCTGGTTAAGATTGTCAGATTTTCCCACTTGTTTTATGCTACTAGTTTCGAATGCTGTTTAAGCACAACTCATTGTACTCACTTGCTAAACAATGTTTTCAATAACTCTCAATAACACTACTAGTATTTTCTACTAAAAGGAGAATAGCTAACTTGGATCCTATAACAAATAAATTAAGAGGACCTCAACAGGTTGTTTGTGATGAAACAACATTAACTGAACGCTATGGTAAATTTACTGCTGAACCTTTTGAAAAAGGTTTTGCTACTGTAATTGGTAATAGTTTACGCAGATCCTTGCTTTCTTCTATTGAAGGAGGCGCAATCACTGCGGTTCGTATTGATGGAATAATGCACGAGTTCTCCCCAGTTTCTGGAGTGGTAGAAGATGCTACAGATATTATACTGAATCTTAAACGTGTACCGCTAAAAATGTATGATGGTGAGCCTACTATAATGACGCTTTCTGTTGTTGGGCCTAAAGTGGTTTATGCTAGCGATATAGAAACCGATCAAAGTATAGAAATACTTCGTGAAGATATTTATATTGCTACTGTATCTGAAGGAGGTACTTTAGATATAGAGATGAGAGTTCAACGAGGCCGCCGTTATGTTTCAGCCGATCGTAATTATGATCCAGATCTACCAATAGGGTTTATTACTGTAGATTCAGCACATACACCAATTGAAAAGGTTAATTTTCAAGTCGAGCCTGTTCGCCTAGAAGATAATATCGACTATGAAAGATTAGTAATCGAAATTTGGACTAATGGAAGTATTACCCCAGATCTATCTTTAGGGCTAGCTGCAAAACTAATCAAAGATCATATGAGAATCTTTACTGGGGAAGAAGAAAGAATTGCTGCTGAAACTAAGGAAGATTATTCATCTGATTCTAAACCAGAAGAAGATCTAGATATGCCTATTGAACATCTAGAACTCTCTGTTCGTGCTTATAATTGTTTACGCAATGCTGATGTAAAGACCTTAAGAGAACTCTTACAAAAGTCTGAAAGAGAACTCTTAATGACACGTAACTTTGGCCGTAAATCTCTTAATGAAATTAAAGAAATCCTTAGTGCTATGGGGATGTCTTTACGCCAAGATATCTAGTATAAATTACCGTTAGTAAGTAATATTAGAATATTACTTACTAACGGTTTTAGTTTGGTAGCTTTTCAAAATTTTTTGATGTTTACCTTGACAAACTAAGACTACTTCTAGTAAAGTAGGTTGTAATTGAAAAGGATTTTCATTTTCTCTTGCAATATAGGCGGTAAAACGTGAAGACCACAGATCGAGTAATTGGAATTTTAGACTCAGAACAAGAAAATCAAAGATTAGAACTAGTTATAGAAACTAGTGAAACTCCAAGATTAGCACTAAGATTAGTAACCTATGCTAAAGGCTTAGGTTGGAATACACAAAAGACAATTTATATTGATAATAATCAAGCAGAGGAATTGCAATTTCTATTAGGTGGTGCTAGGTCTTTACTTAAGCAAGCAACCCGTAATGTAGAAGGACAGCCTTCTATGATGCAAAGTGGTGTTGAGCAAAGTCAATTTAGGGCAAGAAATTTTCTCCTTTCTCAAAGAAAGTCAGCTTAAAGCAAAATGCCAAGTTTTTCTGAGCAGAAAAACTTGGCATTCTGTTTTTGTTTTAGACTACGTTAATTAACTTGCACGATGCAATTTAATTTCTTTTTCCCCATCTGATACAGCTACATTATTTTTACTAGTCATTTTCTCTAAATCTTCAACATGTATTTGTTCATCTTGAATAATTGACTCTAACATAAACTTTAGGGTAGGGTTACTAGAAGACATTTCCCAAGCTGTCATATAGGCTGCCAAAGCGTTACGTTCTAGCTCTAAATCTTGCTCTAACATTTCTTGTAAGTCTGTAGTTTGATGAATAGTTGCTGGTTCAACTGTAGGTACTCCACCTAGAGCAACAATCTTATCTCCTATTATACTAGCGTGTTTTAGTGAGCCTTTACTTTCTTCACGGAAAAAGTCTGAATAAACAATTCTTTGATGGCCACTAACTAAGAAACTATGTTGCATATATTGCACTACGCCTGCATATTCTAAGCTTAGGATTTTGTTAAGTTGTTCAATGATTTGCTCTTTGGTAAATGTATTAACTGACATATTTCACCTCTTTCTAACTTTTTAATCTTATTTTTGTTGGTATATTGTTGAGTTGTTCTGGTAGCAAGAGTAAAAGAAAAGCTTGCTCGTGTCAAGCTAAATATTTGATAAATAAGCGGTTAGAATTGAAAATCGTTTTCGATTTCAATCAAAAATCAAAACTAAGTTGACCTTGGCTTTGAAGTTTAATCATATTTGGAAAACCAAAAATTTCTTCACATAAATTACCAGCACGCTCATATTTATCCTCATAACTACGGCTAATACAAACAAAAAAGCGCCATAAATGACGGTGTTTATCCATTAGGTTTTTGATTTCTGGATTATGAAACTCTTTTAAGGATCGTGGGGTTTGGTCGTCAACCTTTACTGGTACAGTAGCTTCTTTTAATGCCATTTTTGCTGAAGGACAATAAATAATTACTGTCCCTTCAGGGATTTCTAATTTATTTGCTAGTTCTTGTTCGGCTTTAGTACGGGCATTATCCTCATTAAAGTAAAATTTTCTCTCTAAAGTCTTTTGATCTTCTAAAGTGATTCCACCACGAGATTCTGTTTGTTGTAGAGAAAGAAAATATACTCGTTTATAAAGCTGTCGGTTCTCAATGGCTTCTATTAGCTTACTAACAGCCCGATTACGGGTGCGAGTGCGTAAAAAATATAAAAAACTATCATCACGTAGCTCAAATAAATCCTCAAGTTTAATCTTTTGGTCTTCTATTGCCAGTTCTAAAGCTTTGGAAATCATGGCTCCGGCCACAGCCTTAGCATGATGATAATAAACTCTTTCTGTTAATGTATATCGAATTCTCAGTAAGTTTACTAGTTCTGATAAAGCATCATGGCGAAATAAACCATCTTTTTGTAATTCAATTGCAAATTGCCCAGCTACAATAGAAAAATAGCGAAAAATTCGCTCATCATAACATTGGGAAAAACCACAGAAAAAAGCATCTCGTTTTAGGTAATCTAGTAAATCAGCACAAACTGTTCCTGCTACAATTTGATATATAAAAGGTGCTGCAAGTTCTTCTTTACGTGCTGATAAAAGGGATAAAACCTCATAATAAATTCCTTGATTTACTAAAGCAGTGCGAATAGGCTTACTATCCAGAAAATAACTTAATCGAGAGGTATTTTCATCATGTCTTTCAAAAATACGACGCTCATCTTCAAAAGTATGACCATAGGGAATATGCGTAATATCATGTAACAGCGCTCCAGCAATAATAATTCGTTCCATATGCTCATCAATAGGGCTTGTTTGACCAACATTAGACAGATTGTTTTTTATTGCTTGAATAATTTTTTTAGCTAACCAACAAGTACCTAAAGAATGCTCAAAACGGCTATGAATTGCACTAGGGTAAATTAGGGATGATGCTCCAAGTTGTTTAATTCCTCGCATTCGCTGCATTTGCGGTGTATCAATTAATGCTAATTCCTCAGCAGAAAATACCATATCTCCATGTACTGCATCACGAAAGATTTTATTTGGCATCTTTTTCCCTTTCTAGTTATCCTGCTAGAAAATTCTCTACTGTATAACTCAGTATATAAGCATAAAACTTGCAAAAATTAAGCTTAAACTAGCTTATCAACTTTCTTAAGTCAAGACTTGACAGAAAGTAGTCTAGAGCGGATGATAAAGGGGGTTTAATTAACTAAAACAGTTATAAATCTAACCATTTTAATAACGAGGTATTTTTGTGCTAAAAAAAAGAAAATTCCTTTTATTTGCACTTATCATTTTATTTTTAGCTAATAACCTATCAGCACAACAACCTGCTTTAGTTCCTGATAGAAAAACCATCTTAAAGGCTTCAGATACAATCTTAAAAGAAGTTAGTGAACTACGAGGCTTACCAGCAAAAAACCCAATTAAATCAGGCTTTAAATCTCGGCCAGAATTACAAGAGATAGTAGTTAAAGACCTAGACGAAGAACTTACTCCAGCCCAACTAAAATCACAACAAAAATTGCTTGTACGATTAGGATTAGTGCCAAAAACCTATGACCTACGTGAAGAAACTATAAAATTGCTGTGTGAACAAATTGGCGGTTTTTATGACCCTCGCACAGGAGAATTTTACCTTGTTGATTGGTTAGAACTTGAAGAACAAAAACCAGTAATGGCACATGAATTAATGCATGCTGTACAGGATCAAAACTTTGACCTACGTCGTTTTGATAAATTCCCTAAAGATAAAGGCGATCAAGAACTAGCTATTCAAGCTTTGATTGAAGGTGAAGCCACAATAGTAATGTTTAATTATTTGTTTAAAGAAAGAGGTCTAGATATTACTAAAATGCCTGTACCAATTTCTTCTTTATTAGAACTAGCAAATAATACTGATGACCAGCGCTTTCCTATTTTAGCTAAAACCCCAAGAGCTGTTCGAGAAACCTTAGAATTTCCTTATATTTATGGAGCATCATTTGTTCAACAATTTGTTAATAAAACTTCTTGGGAGAAAATAGCTGATCTTTATAAATCAGAATTAATAGAAAGTACTGAGCAAATTCTACACCCAGAAAAAGCTATAGATCGCGAACATCCAGTAGAAGTAAAAATACCTGACTTAGCTTCAAAACTTGGGGATGGCTGGCGTAGAAGCGATGTTAATACCCAAGGGGAATATGGTTATTATCAAGTTTTAGTGGAGTTTTTAGGTAAAGATAGAGCACAAAAAGCAGCAGCAGGTTGGGGTGGGGATCAGTATATGTTCTATGATCGTGCTGATAATGATAATAATATCGTTGTCCAGTTTTCTACTTGGGATACAGAACAAGATGCAGAAGAGTTTTTTCAAGCTTATATAGAACGTACTAACAAACGTTACCCTAAAGCAAAACAAGTTATTGATGAAAAAAATCCTGCTATTATTACTTATGATTCTGATGAAGGGGTATTATTTATTGAGCGTCGAGGACAAGAAGTAATATCAATTGAAGGTGGTACAGAACCCCAATTAAAAACCCTTAAAGAGGCCGTTTGGAAAGGCTTTACCAAAATTAACAGTAATACAAAAGAGTTGAAGAAAACTGTAGCAAAACGCTAGATCTATATATTCATTAGGCAAAATAAAAGGGCGAACTATTCGCCCTTTTTCCATTATTTAAGAATAAAGAGGGCGAACAGTTCGCCCCTATTTAACCTCTAAACAAATATTGGTAACAGGGAATTTACGTCCTTCATGATTAAGCCATACTACTATGGTGTAAATTCCTGCTTTCCCTCCACGAGAACTAATTAGACAAGAAAACTTACCTGTTTGTTGATTTACTTCAATACTTCCTGTTGTACCATCAGGGTAACTATAACCATCTGCTAGCTTTGGACGTAATACTAGACGATCTTGAGGAAAACCATAACCTCCAGTGCGGTTAAGAAAAGCTACTTCTAATGGTTCAGGGAGGGGTTCATAAAGCACATCTATTGTATGAATATCTGTTCCTTCATAAAGTAGTTCCCCTTTAATAACAATGTCTTTACCTAATTTTACTTTCTGTTCAATTGGTTCAACCTCAACATAGCGAGCAACAAATTCTTCGTCTATTTGTACTCTTCTATCATTAAACATAATAGCTAAACCAAGATGTGTATATTGTGGCTGTAAAATAGTGCGGCGATGGCTATCATTAGGTGGAGTTTCATTAAACATTGCTAGGTGTAGTTGCTCAACTATTGCAGGGATACGATTAGGATCAAACCCGCTATTACTCCATTTTCCAGCAACATTTTCTCCTATAGCATCTATACCACCAGCAAAAGAATAACGCATATAAGGCTTAAATCCCTTTTGATTCCAATGGCTTGTAAACTCATAATCTAACATCTCACGAGCATGACGCTCTGCTACTTTACTAGCAAAATCATCTAGTTCAACAGGCCGTAATCCTTGGCTAGCCCGCTCTTGGTTAATTAATTGGAAAATATGTTGCTTAAGTCGATCTACTTGTAATGGTTGGTTATTAGCTAAAACGCTAGGGGATGGCAAAGGCTCTAAGGAACAAGTGAAAATTACTAGTAAGAATAAATAGATAAAGAGCCTAGATTTAAGATTACTCATAACAATAGATCCTAGAGTTGCATTATGCTTAAAGCACGATAAATTAAACGGATTTGGCCAAAACGAACTTCATAACCATTCTGTAAATAACCATCACTAACCCGTTTACCATTAATAAAAATCCCATTAGTACTATTAAGGTCTTCTATAACATGGAAACCTCTATCATCCCAGAAAATCCTAGCATGACGATTTTCTATGGTTTCATCATCTAGAACAAATTCATTATCTAAGGTTTTCCCAATAGTTATAGAAGGTTTATCAAGTACATGAGCAATTTCTTCTGTTCCTGATTCATGAATTTTAATGAAATGAGGATATACAGTAGTAGGAGCAGAATGTGTAATAGCTAATAAACTATGGTAACACTGACTACAATTTACTGATCCAGGCTCATTTATTGTGCCACATTTAAGACAAGCTCTCATTTCGCCTAAGTCTATTTGTGGTAATTTATTACGGCACTTACGACAAGTTAAACCGGCTTTGCCTACTTGACCACAATTAGGGCATCTCAAAACAATTTTAAGCTTATTAGTAGTAGGACGTTTAGGAGATTTTTTTAGAAACTCTAAAACATTATGCTCAACATACCAAAACATTCCACCCATTAACAAAAGAATAGTAACAAATGAAAGAGCCAAAGATTTATCACCAATCATTGTTAATATAAAATCAAATAGACCATGAGTAATAGCAGCTAGTAACAAACCATAGATAATAATATTAGTGCGTTTTCCTTGGGTGTTAGGGGCAGCTTTTGCTTGGCTAAGTGCTAGTCCCCAAAAAGCAGAAAATAATGCATGTCCAGCATTAGAAAGTGGGCCACGTATTTTTAATAGTTCTAGGTTTTGAAATTGGCTAACATAAAGTACATTTTCTGCTGCTGCAAAGCCTAATGCAGCAGCAGCAGCATAAATAACACCATCAACAGGCTCATCAAATTCTGGTTGTTTATAGGCAAAGATTAATACAGCTAATAGCTTAGCACTTTCTTCCACTGGCCCAACAACACCAAAAAACTGAACAAAATTAGATAAAAAATTATTCTGTCCTAAAAATAAAGCTACAATTGTCATACCCATAGTGTTAAAAATAAGGGCTGGAATAGTAGCAAATATGCCTAAGAGAAAAGTAATTAACACTAGTGAAATTGGTTCTCGGTCATACCAATCTTGCACATAAAAAAACACTAACCAAAGTAGGCAGGGTAGTAGTGAGAGTGTAATTATTAGCATATTAGTTTTTAACGGACTAGTTGACTGACGAATTAAGCCAATTAATGATATCATCAGATATAACTACTAACAATCTTTAATTTTTAAGCAATAGCTCTTAAGACATTTTGCTTTTAGTTTATTAAGGTAAAATTAAATTATGTTTCAAATAAAAGTACCCGCCTCGTCAGCTAATTTGGGAGCAGGTTTTGACTGTTTTGGCTTAGCTTTACAACTTTATTTAACTGTTAGGTTCAAACCTAATAATGATCTACAAACTCATAAAGTGGAGTTGTCTGGCCAAGGGGCTGAGAGTTTACCTAAAGATGAAAATAACCTGATTTTACAAGTTGCTAGCTTTGTTGCTAAAAATGAACAAGTTAGCTTACCAAAACTTGACTTACAAATAGACAATCAATTGCCTTTGGCTAGGGGGCTTGGTAGTAGTGCAGGGGCAATTGTGGCAGGAATTGCTATTGTAGAAGCTATTTTAGAAAAAGAATTTTCTAGTGAAAAGTTTTTTCGTTATGCTACTGAATTTGAAAATCATCCTGATAATATTGCTGCGGCACGTTATGGAGGGTTTACTATTGCTGTTGACACTAAACAAGATGTTATAGCTCTAAAACAAAAGTGGCCAGACAAAATAAAGGCTTTAGTTGCAATTCCTAACTTTCAGCTAGATACACAAAAAGCGCGATCTGTATTGCCTACTAGTTATTCTCGTAGCGATGCAGTATTTAATTTACAACATGCTTTACTATTTCAAGCATCGATAATACAAGAAAATTACAGCTTAATTGGTACTGCACTTAAAGATTGTTGGCATCAACATTTTCGCGCTCGGCTTGTTCCTGGATTAGAAGAGGCTTTAATCTTAGAAAGCCCTGGGTTATTAGGTACAGCTTTAAGCGGCTCTGGGCCAACAATCTTGGCCTTAACAACAGAAAATTTTGATGATATTGCTAAAAACTTAGAGCAAATATTTGCCAAACACAATATAACATCAGAGATAAAACTTTTAGAAATTGATCAACAAGGAAGGACAATAGAGTTTTTGTATGAGTAAGAAAATTAGAGTAGGAATTTTGGGAGCAACTGGAATGGTCGGTCAACGATTTATACAGTTGTTAGATGGACATCCACAATTTGAAGTAACAGCTTTAGCCGCTTCTGAGCGTTCTGAGGCACGTAGTTTTGCTGAAGCCTGTGCTTGGAAACTCCCAACACCAATACCTGATTGGGCAAGAGGTATGGCGCTTCAAGCCTGTCAAACACCTTTAGATTGTGATGTAGTTTTTTCTAGTCTCCCTTCTTCAATGGCAGGCGCGGTTGAAGAGTCTTTTGCTAAAGCTGGTTATCCAGTAATTAGCAATTCTTCAAATCATAGAATGTCTGTAGATGTCCCGCTGTTAGTCCCAGAAATTAACCCAGAGCATGTAAATTTAATTGATATCCAACGTCAAAAACGGGGTTGGAATAAGGGGTATATTGTTACTAATCCTAATTGCACTACAGTTGCACTAGTCTTAGCGCTTGCTCCAATACAACAAGCTTTTGGTATTGAAGCTGTAATGGTTTCTACTATGCAAGCTCTTTCAGGTGCAGGTTATCCAGGAGTTGCTTCACTAGATATTATTGATAATGTTGTTCCTTATATTGATGGTGAAGAAACAAAAGTTGAAAGTGAACCTCAAAAAATCTTAGGACAATTTGCTAGTGGAATAGTAACAGCAGCAGATTTTCGTATTAGTGCTCAATGTCATAGAGTTAATGTTTCTGATGGTCATACTGAAGCAGTGACAATTAAGCTTAAGAAAAAGACTACAGTAGCAGCATTAATTGAAGTAATGGAAAGTTTCCAAGGTGAGCCACAAAAACTAAAACTTCCTTCTGCTCCAATGCGTCCAGTAATTGTACTAAAAGAAAATAACCGTCCTCAGCCTAGGTTAGACCGTGATTTAGAAAAAGGTATGGCAACAGTTGTCGGACGTGTACGTGAAGATACAATTTTAGATTTTCGTTTTACAGTACTAGGACATAATACAATTCGAGGTGCAGCAGGTGCAGCAATACTTAATGCTGAGCTTCTTGCAGCTAAAGGTTATATTTAGAAAACCTAGCTATTAGGACATGAGTGTCAACTTAAACTATAAATTTAAGAAAGCATGTATTATCAATTAGTTATTTTTAAGTTGACACTCATTTGAAGTTTATATTTATCCTTTTATAAGGCTAAAGTATTTGCTAATTTAAGTAAGTTTGTATCAATTTGTTTGGTTTTATTAGCTACTTCTGATAAAGGAGTAGTGCCTACTTTTCCATTAAGCCAACCTACTAATATTCCTGACTCTCCTTTATTTAAACACTCTACTGCTGCTGCACCTAAACGAGTAGCTAAGAGTCTATCAAAAGCTTGAGGAATACCACCTCTTTGAACATGCCCTAAGGTTGTAACCCTAAGATCAAAACCAAAACTACCATCATAGTTTTTACCATGTTCTTTAAAATATTGTATTAGTTTTTCTGCGTTATTTTGCGCACCTTCAGCCACTACTACAATAGCATGTTGTTTGCCACGGTTATAACTGTTACGCATTTGCTCAGCGACTTCCTCAGGGGTAGATTCTGCTTCAGGAATAACTATGGCTTCAGCCCCACCAGCAATTCCAGCCATTAGTGCTAAATAGCCACATTTACGCCCCATTACTTCAACTAAAAAGGCTCTATGAAGAGAGGATGCTGTATTTTTCAAACGGTCAATTGCTTCTAAGGCAATGTTAAGAGCTGTATCTACACCAATAGTAATCTCTGAACCATAAAGATCATTATCAATTGTAGAGGCTACTCCTACAACAGGTATTCCTAGTTGGGATAAGGCATAAGCTCCAGTTTGTGAACCATTGCCTCCAATAACTACTAAAGCATCTATATTGTGGTGTTTTAAGGCATCAATAGCTTTTTGACGTCCTTCTTCTGTACGCATTTCAGGGCAACGAGCACTACCTAACATTGTGCCTCCTAGTTGCATAATTCCACCAACATCTCTTGCACCTAGAGGAGAGATATTATGGGAAAGCAAGCCTGAATAACCATAATAAACACCAAATGTCATCCAACCTTTATCTAACCCTGTTCGAACTACGGCACGAATAGCAGCATTCATACCAGGAGCATCTCCACCACTTGTTAAAACAGCGATTCTTTTGATTTGCATATTATGTCTTCTAAACCTCATTTTAAGATTAAAGATTTATATGAATAGTTTGACTGCAATAAGTATGCCAGTCTAGCAAACTTGTCAATAGCAGATTTGCAAAGATAGTTTTGAGGAAATTTACCCAAATTAAAGATATAATTTGGCTTTTCAGCTCTATAGAATATTAGACTATTTAGGAATTTAAATATGCAATGTAGCTCTAATTTTATTGTATTTCGAGGTGAAAGAGTCTGGTATTGGATTTATGGTGAAGTCAAGCCAGAGCTTAGCCCTTTATTAGTTATTCATGGTGGGCCAGGCTCACCACACAACTACTTATTACCACTTGCAGATCTAGCCAAAGATCGACCAATTATTTTTTATGATCAGCTTGGTTGTGGGAAATCTGTTTACTTAGGTAAAGATAAATCCCGTTGGAATCTAGATTATTTTCTTAAAGAATTAATAGAGCTAGTAAAACAACTTAATCTTAAAGATTTTCACTTATTAGGGCATTCTTGGGGAAGCATTTTAGCCACAGAATATGCTTTGTCTTATCAAACAAATCTAAAAAGCTTGATCCTTGCTAGCCCATGCTTAAGTATTCCTATGTGGATAAATGACACTAAAACCTTACTAAAGAAATTACCAGTAGAAATTGTGGAAACTTTAGAACAATACCAAGCAGAGGGTAAAACAGATAGTGAAGAATTTCAAATACTTGCAATGGAGTATTATCAACGCTATGTTTGTCGTTTTGCTGATTGGCCTCAAACAATGATTAGTAATGACTTGGTCTACAAAACTATTTGGGGAGAATCAGAGTTTTTAGTTACAGGTAATATTTGTGAATATGATATTACTAGCCGTTTAGGTGAAATAATAGTTCCAACCTTATTTACTTGTGGCCATTATGATGAGGCTACACCTAAGACTACTGAGTTTTATAAAAGTTTATTACCTAACTCAGAGATCAAAATATTTGAAAAAAGTTCACATCTGCCACATTTTGAAGAAACAGGAAAATATTTGCAGGATTTATCTGATTTTATCCGTCTAAACTCCAAGTAAAGACAGTGATTTATAGCAATTTATAAAAAGCTGCAAAAAATTCAAAAATTTTTTTTATATGTAAGCAACTTTTTATTATTGACACCGATAAAGTGAGTGACTAGTATTTGAAACATTCGTAATTTGTAATTCAAATCAAACGCAATTATTAAATAATTCAATTAAATTAAAAATTTTGGGAGGATTTTATTTATGGGATTTCTAAGTAGCGTAGGAAATTTTTTCAAAGGTGCTCTTAATGCAGTAAAAAGTTTTGCAACTAGCGGTCTTGGCAGTATGTTAATCAAAGGTGCTGCTACAGCACTCGGCGGCCCAATCGGTGGTGCAATTGCTAGTGCAGCTACTAACTTACTTAGTGCTAAAAAATTAGATCTTAAGAGCATTATTGGCGCTGGCTTGAAAGCATTTGCTCCTTTAGCTGGCCCATTAGTTGGTGGCTTAGTTGATAAACTCCCAGCAGCTCTTAAAGCCCCAATAGGCAATCTTGCTGGCAAGCTTCTAAGTGGTCAAAAACCAAGCTTAAGTGAAATCGTAAAAGATTTAGGTGGTGCATTTGGTCAAACCAGTTTTGGTCAAAAAGTTACAGGCATTCTTGGTAAAGCAGGTCAATTACTTGGTATGGGAACAAAAGTTGGTATGGACGCTCAAGGCGTGTTAGGTTCTGTTTCCAAACTTCTTGGTAATTTTGGTATTAATACAAGCGGCCTAGGCAATATCAGCAGCACAATCAGCAATGTGTTAGGCGGCCTCAGCAAAGTCCAAGATATTCTTGGTAAAGTTGGCGGATTCCTCAACCCACAAGCAGATATGCAAATGCTACGTGCATAATAGTTAGCACAAGGTTGTAGCAAACGACTTTTTATCTTGACAAGGCAACCGTAATTAGATACGGTTGCCTTGTTTCATTTTACAAACAACTTCTTAAATAAATAAAACTCTTGTAAGTAATATCCTAAAACTAGCTTCTCTAGAGGAATATTTAATTTATGACAGACTCATTCTTAAAAGTTAATACTGAAGAAGAACTTGTTGAACTAATTAAAAAAACTGCTAATGGTGAAGTTTCAATCCAACAGTTTTTTGAGCTAACTCAAGAAGATGTGGATCAAATGGCATTACTTGCTAATGCTCTTTATGAAGAAGAACGTTATGATGATGCCTTAGTCATTTTAGAAGGGCTAATTGGCATTAATGACAAGGATGCTCGCTATTATAATGCCGCAGGTGCAATATTTATTCAGAAAGAAAAATATGATGAAGCCTATGAAGCGCTAAATCTATGTCTTCAATTAGATCCAAATAATCTAGAAGCTTATGTTAATCGCGGAGAAGTCTTTTTAATGAATTCTCGCTTAGAAGAATCTGCAGCAGACTTTGAAAAGGCGATTGCTATGGATCCAATGGAGCAAAATCCAGCAGCTAACCGTGCTCGACAACTAGTTTGGGGAATGTATCAGTTCTTGCAAGAGTGCGAAAGACAAGGAGTACTTGAGCCAGACTTTGATATTAATACCCTTTATGAAGAACCTGTTGCTACTGATGATGACAAACCAATTAATCCTGGTAATCAAGGGTTATAAAATAATATAAATAAAAATCTAATAGCCAGAAAAATACTCTAAGAAACTCTTAGGACAGTTTTTGCTGGCTATTCTACTGTTATAGAAAGCATGAAAAAAGGCACAACAATTGAATTAACAGCGACTAAACAAACAAACCTTCCTCAAATAAACCTACAAAAAATATTTTCTCAGGTGCAGCAAAAACCATTTATTCCACACCCACGATATAAACAGCCCCATTTAATGACACTTGCTGGTCATTTTTGGCCTAGAGATAAATTTATTCCAGAACAAATTACTGAAGAAAGAATTTTTCAGACTGATAATGAAGCAAAGGTACTAGCACATTGTCATTGGCAACCAAATAGAAAAAATGTGGCTACATTAGTGATGGCTCATGGCTTAGAAGGATCTAGCAAAACTCACTATATGATTGGTACAGCCATAAAAGCTATTAAATTAGGGTTTAATGTCTTGCGAATTAACCAACGTGGTGGAGGTGGAACACATTATCTTTCTCCAAGCCCTTATCATCCTGGTTTAAGCGATGACCTTAGAGCTATTATTAAAGAACTAATCCAAGTAGATGAGTTATCAGAAATATATTTACTAGGCTTTTCAATGGGTGCAAATCAATCCTTAAAACTTGCTGGAGAATATTCAGAAGGTTTCCCCCCTGAGTTAAAAGGGATTTGTGCAATTTCCCCACCAATTGATCTAGCTATGGTAACTAGGTCAATGCATCAGCCAAAAAACTATTTTTTTGAGGCTAATTTTTTAAGGGTTTTACATCGTAGTCTTAGGCGTTACCATAAGTTTTACCCTACTCGTTATGATGTTAGCAAACAATGGCAGGCATTTACTTTAAGACGTTTTGAAGAACTTTTTACTGCACCTTGTAATGGGTTTAGTAGTGTAGAAGAATATTACACATTAGCTAGTTCTAATCGTTTGCTAAATAAAATAAAAATACCCACTCTAGTAATCCACTCACAAGATGATCCCTTTATTCCATTTCAAATGTTTGAGCAAGCACGCTTTAGTGCTACTACGGCTTTGCTTTCACCTTCTAATGGAGGGCATATGGGTTTTTTACGAGGCGAAGCTGATGAAGAAGATCGCTATTGGAGCGAAAATCGAGCATTAGAATTTTTTCACTTACTTAGGCAATATACTTAATTCTATCTAAAAGAGTATTTTGTTGGGGTATGTAATTTGCGTTTGTTTTAAGCTAGCAAGAGTTCCTAAGATGGATAATTTAAGGAGTAGAAAATGATTAACTTAAAAAAGATTCTCTTCCCAACAGACTTTTCTGATTGTGCTGAACATGCTTTTAGCTATGCAGTTGATTTAGCAAAACGCTTTCAAGCCGAATTACATATTTTACATGCAATTGTTAATCACACCTATGCTGGGTATTTTTCCCCAGATCAAGAAAAGTTATATAAAGGATTGCGAAAAAATGCTGAACACTTGATGGAAGATCTAGTTGAAAAACATCAACTAGATACACTAAAAGTTGAAAAACTTTATTTTCCTGCTCTTTCTGCTAGCTCTATGATCCTTGATTATGTAGATCAATATCAATTGGATTTAATTGTAATGGGCACTCATGGCCGACAGGGTTTAAGCCATTGGATGCTTGGTAGTGTTGCAGAAAATATTATTCGTACTGCTAATTGTCCAGTACTAACTATTGGTAAAGCTGCTGAACATACTAAAGATGATTCTGAAGCAATGATAAAAAATATCTTAGTACCAATAGATTTTTCTGATCATTCTAAAAAATCTTTGGCCTATGCAATGGAACTCGCTAAACTGTATCAAGCTAAGTTACAGCTTTTACATATAATTGATACTCCTATATACCCAGCTTTTTATGTGGTAGATCAACTAGCTACTACTTCTATTTCAGCAAATATCAAAACCAGAGTAGTAGAAAATCTATCGACTTTAGTTAAGGGTTTAGGAGATAGTCAGGTAGAAACAGAAATCCATGCTATAGAAGGTAGAGCTGCAATAGATATTACTAGATTTGCTGCTGAACATAATAGCGATTTAATTGTTATTGCTACTCATGGTCTAACTGGAGTAGAAAGATTTTTATTGGGTAGTGTGACTGAAAAAGTGGTGCGTATTTCTAAAAGCCCTGTTTTTACTGTTAAACCTCATGGTCGCCAAATGATTTAAAATATCTTAAAAGTAAATTTCTTTTCCAGCTTATATTTTTCCTAGAAAAGGGTTTTTTCATAGAAAGTTACGCACAATATTTATGTTTTGTCCGATAATAGAAGTGAAACTGAACCACTATTCATTTTATGTCACAAAATAGCGAACAACAATTAACTCGTGAACAAGAAGGGGTAATAGAAGATATTGTCCGTCATTTAGGTATTGATAAAGAATGCCTAGAACTCTTAACAGTTCCTCTAACTGATTGGCCAGATGGGATTTCTGTTTATTATATTTTGCGTAAAGATCGACATGGACGAATCTTTTATCACTATGTTTGTTTTGATGGTGAAGTTTATTCACCATTTACTCCTGATGGCCTAGAAAGATTACTTAATCGATTACTTTCTTCACGGCGTTTTACTCTAAGTGCAGAACAATTAGTCAATGTTTTGTTAATGTACAAACGACCTGAACCTTTAATGACCTTTGTAACTAGTGTTGAAAAAGATCTTTCTCCTAGTAGTCGGCATGCTTTAGAGTACTACTATGGTTTAACAGAATTAACACCAAAACTAACTCAATTAGAAGAAGATTATAAGTTAGTGTTTTGGACATTAAATATTCGTCGTGAAATATTAAAACGTTGGAATGCTTTTATTTATGAAGGCGGAAGACTACGTTTAAGTGAAGATGTAATGATTGAACTGCGTGATGCTCGTGCAGGGCAACAAAGTGCTTAAGTTTCAAAATATTAAGATTGTTAAGGAGTTATCATGGTTGATATTACTAATCCTAGTTTAGTCCCATCTTATGACCCAATAGATTTACAACAACAACAAACTTCAGATGTTGAAACTACAGATGTTAGTACCACAACAGAACCAGAAGTAGAAGAAAGTAGTAGCGGAGTAATTGTTGATGCTAAATTGGCCGAAGGGGATGAGTTAGGGCTTAGTGATGAAGAAAAACGCAAAGAAAAGGAAAAGAAAAAAGCTAACGAAGAAGCAAATTTAACATCACGTTATTTAAAACCTCGTCGTAGTTTTAATACTAGTGCTTTGCGTGATCAATTGTCTCAACGTTTGCAACAATCATCATATCAACAAGCTAGCCCCCAAAATACTAGTCAGCCAAGTGCCCAAACACAATCAACCCAAGTTACAGAAAATCCTGAGCAATTAGATCCTGCTACTACAGATGGATTTGCTCAACTTCCTTCAAATAATAGCCAAACACAAACATCTTCAAATTTTGGTGGCTCCATTTCCCAACAAACAACCACTCTTCCAGGTCAACAAACAACTAGTCAAACAAACAACTTAGGGCTATCTAATGGACAACCTTTATTAAACCCAGAACAGGCATCTGATAACTTAATGGCTGGGGGTAAACCAAGTGTAAATACAGATGGGTTAGTACAAAGTAGTGGAAAACCTAATCTTGCTAATGAACCAGGTAAAGCTAATTCAAATCAAACAGGTTTATCAGGTCAAACAGATCAGCTATCACAACCAAAATTAACTCCTAGGCAGTTTCCTTCACCTCTTGGTACTAGACCACCATCGCTTGGCGGTACACCTAGACAATTTCCTTCACCTTTAGGTTCAAATAACTCTTCTCTAGGTCAACAGGGCACTTTACAAACAAATCGACCAGGAAATAATTTAAGTTCACCTAATAATCCAGCGACGCCTGGACAACCTAGTACAGACTCTTCAGGTATTGGTAGGCCACCTATTTTTGGTAGACCTCAAGGATTACCTCAAGGATTACCTCAACAGGGGCAGCAGTTTCCTACTACCAATCCTTTACCTAGTAATTTAGCTACCCTTGGACAATCTGGGAATGGACAACCTGGAACCCTAGAATCATCTAGTACTAATCCCACAGTTAGTGGTAAAGGACAGGGACTATCACAGCCAACACTTAATCCAGCCTTAATGGGGATGCTTAAAACACCGGAAGGAAGTGGCAATGCTTTAGGTGTGAGCAGTAGCAACAACCCTGAAAAAACTAATGTTTTAGGTAAAGATGCTCAAAGTACAGATGCATTATCTCAAGCTAATGCTAAAGGGGCTTTTGGGGCAATAGTAAATAAACCAATTTCTTTATTTGATGAAAAATCAGCTTTTACACAGCCAACATTAGCTGGTAGTGATCGTGAGCAAGTAAAACAGGCATTAGCAACAAAATATCCTGTTTTTGCCACTTTACCTGTAGCTACTCAAAACATCATTGCAGAAGTATTTGTTAATCAACCAGATTTACCTTTAGAAAGTGCAGAGACTTTTATTCAGTTTGCAGAAACTAATAGTTTTCAAAAACTAGGTTCTAATGATCGAACAACAGTTGTTAAAATGCTAGGCGCATTAATGCAAAGCCCATCATTTAATAATTTTAATGATGGTCGTATTGCACAACTTATTAATGATGTTGCTGGAGGATTAGTAGATTTACAAGTTTATCGTTCACCTAGTAATGAGCCTGGAAGAAGCAATGAAACAGGATTTGCTCTTAACTTAGGATCTCCTGAAGTATCTTCAGCCTTAAATGCAGCCCTTAAAGGTGATACTGGCAAACTAGTAAATATACTATTAAACCTAGGTAAACAAGTACCAGACTTACAAGCTCAAGATCCTACTTGGAAAGGATTAATGTCCCAACCAGAGTTTAAAGATCTAGCAGTAGGACAACAAGAGATTTATCAAACAGTTAAGCAATTTCCAGGTGCAGATGCTAAGAAATTAGTTGAATATGCTGGACTCCCTTCAGCTAAGTTTTTGGCTGCTTCTCCTAATGATCGTACTAATGAATTAAAACTAGTAGCCGCAGTTAATACCACAGCAGGAGAGGTAAAGGAAAGCAGTGGTGAGACCTCTGCTTCTGGTCAACCAACTAGAACAACAGGATCAGGACTAAGACTAGCTGGACTTCCTGCTGGCAGGGTAGATGGCGGTGGGCCAACACAACAAATGCCACTAGATAAATTAGTTCAAGAAGGTACTGTTAATGTAGAGCTTTATCGTGCTAATGATGGTAAGAAAAATATTGTTGAAGGCAATAATATTAAACTTAATATTACAGATCCTAGTGTTCAACGTAGTCTTTCTACTGATGGAAAATTAGCTGCTGGTGCAGTTAATCGTTTTAGTGGCGTTGCTGCTCAAAATGTTGATGAGAAAATCAAAGACCTTAATAATAAACCTGGTTTTAGTAAGCTAGATGATGAAACTAAACGCCTAATAGCTAGTGCCTTAAAAGAACATCCTAATGCAAATGTTGATGAATTACTTAAGTTTACTGAGTCTCCAAACTATACAGAAATTCCACCAGATAAAAGCAGTCGCGAAAAAGCTAATATGATGCGAATGGTAGCATCTTTACTACATCAGTATGCAGATAACCCTAAGCAATTAGCTATGCTTTATAACTCCCTTCAAAGGCTATTTAATAACGATATTAAATTTAATGGTTTTATGAATGACAATAAATATGTCAGTAATAATCAGAGTGGGGGAGTGTCAATTAATTCTAAATGGGTTGAAAATGAAAAAGAAGCAGCAGCAACATTTGTTACTGAAGTAAATCATGCTCTACATGAAAGACCTAATATTACTTGGGGAGGAACGGTTGCTTTTTTTGCTAATGAGTATAGAGCAGCTTATACAGAAGCCCTTTTCCGCACTAATGCTCAAGTAGAACCAGAACATATGCGCCAGTTTATGAATGTTTTATTAAATACTCAGCCATCAAGTGTTTATGCTCATATTCGTCATACTCTAGATACAGATCCTGTATTTACTAATTTAGTTAGTTGGATAAATGAAAAGCTTGATAAGGATGAAGTAGTTAAACCAGAAGAGTTAAGGCAAACATTACTAGGAATGGTTGGTAAAAGTCCAAATATCCCTAATGAAGCGCCTTTTGAGCAATCTTGGTTTGTTGATAATGAAAGCCCATTTCCAGATGCAGCAGCAGTAGTAGCACAGGTTTCTCGCCAATTACCTTTTGATCAGCTTTCTACAAAGGAACAAGCTATTTTAGTAAACCTAGTACGTAAATATGATGCAGATCCACAAGTATTTCATCAGTTGATGCAAACACCTAAATTCCAAGAGTCTCAAGAGACAGATCGTAGTTGGTTACTAAGAGTTATAGGCGGACTTTCCTCAGAAGCAAGTAAAGAAGGAAAAGGCTCACCAGCCCATCGGACTTTAACCCAAATCTTTGGTGGTAAAGTAGAAGTCCAATTTTATGAGTCAGAAACAGACTCTAGACTTCAGCATATGGACAAAAATACCCTAAATATTAATTTAGCTGAAGGACAAAACCTACTAATGGATGATTGGGTTGCTGGACTTAATGATTCAGTGATTGAATCAGTTGTTGGAGTTAAAAAGTAAAATTAATAAGGGGAGGCTTAAATGTTTACCCCTATTAATTTTCTTTCTTAGGTTTTAGTAAAGTAGCATGTTCTAAGTTATACAAAGTAATCTGCTCAGATGGGCTAATCTCATCTGTAGCAGATTTTGCTTTATTAGCCACTAGCAAAGTTGCTTGGTCAAAAATAGCATCTAAAGATGGTTTATTAGCTTGCTTGTCTTCAATATTAGCTTGTGTTTTATATTCAATTCCTGCTGCTAACGCAAATGTTTGGGCAATTTCTGTTAAAGTAGGTCTATTTTGAGGATCTTTTTCCAGTGTTGCTAATACAAGGTTATCTATTTTGTCAGAAATTGTAGGAAGATAAGTTTTAAGTGAAACAGGGGTTTCGCTAAGTTGTGCAACCATAATAGTTGATAAACTGTTAGCATGTTTTTGGAAAGGTGCTTGACCACAAAGCATTTCATAAATTACCGACCCTAAACTATAAACATCTGATGGAGCTTCATAAGGGTTAAGAGCTAGTCTTTCAGGTGCCATATAAAGAGGTGTTCCTATTAATCCTTCTGTTTGAAAATTATTTTGCCCACTATCAGTAGAGTTTATTAATTTTGCTATTCCAAAATCTAATACCTTAACTACTTCACCTTCTGTATTATTATGTAAAAATATATTATCAGGTTTTATATCACGATGAATTAAGCCTGATGAATGGGCTTTAGCTAGAACTTTACAAATAGGAATAGTTATTTCTGCTGTACGTTCTAGGCTTAATCTTCCATTGTATCGTAGCTCAGTTTTAAGTGTTTGTCCTTGAAGCATTTCCATTACTAAGTAGGGGATTCCTTCACTGGAAATACCTGAATCAAGAACAGCAACAGCATTAGGATGATTAACACGACAAGTTGATATAGCTTCTTGTTGAAATCGTTCTAGGTTTTCTACTGAATCATTACCTGGAGAGGGAGAAAAAACTTTTACTGCTACATCTCTTTTTATAGTTAAATGAGTGGCTTTATAAACAGCACCAAATCCACCAGAGCCAATTTTTTCATCTAAGCGGTATTTATTATCAAGCACTGTTCCAGGCAATGCTTCTGATAGAGCAGCAAAAATACGATTAGCTTTCTGATTTAATAAAAGTAATTCTTCATAGTTTTTGGCTAATTGTTGATTTTTATTTTCTAACAGCTTATTTTTGTTATTTATTTCTTCTGTTCTTTCCTCAACTTTTATTTCTAGTTCTTGATTACGCTTTTCTAGCCGACGTAAATGATAACGGTGGCTACCATAGACAGTAGAAGATAATGCTAAGAAGTATAAGAAGTAAGCCCAATTAGTACGCCACCATGGTGGAAGAATACGAATCCTTACAGAAATACCCTCATTATTCCAAAGATCATTATTATTTGAGCCAATAACACGAAAAATATAATCACCTGGGCCTAAGTTAGGACATCTAGCAGAACGGTCTTTACTCTCAGAAACAATCCATTCTTTGTCTTGCCCTTCTAATATATATTTATATTGATTTTTTTCTGAATGAGTAAAGTTAAGCGAAGAAAAAGTAAAAAGAAGAAAATTTAAGTTATAAGGAAGTTCTAAATAATAATCTGGTGCAATAGCATTTCTTTCTAATAATGTTTTTGAAGACCCATCAGAGACCTTAAGGGAAGTAATAACAATTTTAGGTATATAAGAAGGGTTTTTTATTTGGCTAGGATAAAATCGATTAAATCCATTTACCCCACCAAAAAAAAGTTCTCCATTTTTACTTTTGAAATAGGCCTGATAGTTAAACTCATTACTTTGTAAGCCATCGCTTTTATCATAATTCCAAAATTTATTAGTTTTAGGATCATATTTAGAAATACCCTTATTAGTACTTAACCAAATATAACCTTGTTCATCTCCAAGCACTCCATAAACAATATTATTAGGTAATGTACTATTTGTATCATTAATTCTTAAAAATTTTTTAGATAAAAGATCTAGCTTATTTAAGCCATCATCTGTCCCTATCCAAAGAAAATCTGAGTTGTCACTATAAATTGAATTAACAAAGTTAGAGCTAATACTTGTAGGATCTGACCTGTCATGTTTATATACAATAAAGGTATCTTTTACTTGATCATAGAAATTAAGCCCATTTCTTGTAGCCACCCAAATATTTCCTTGTTTATCTTCAAAAAGAGAAGTAATTCGGCTACTACTAATTTTTCCTTCAGGGTTTTTATCATCTTTTTGATAAGTGGTAAAAGTTTTGCTGATTAGATCAACTCTATAAAGCCCACTAGTAAGACCACCTATCCATATTTGACCTTTGCTATCTTCTAAAAACCGTTGAGCCAAAATATTTTCTATTTCTATAGGTAACTTTAGCTCTTTAGTGACAACCTTTTCTTTTTTTATGTCATAAATAATAATCCCCTTTGATGTTGCTATCCAAAGTAACCCAGAAGAGCTTTGAAAAATACTTCTTATAATGTCTTTACTAAGCTCACTAGTAAGTTTTAAATTAATATGTGAAATTGACTGATCAGTGAATTTATAACTATTTAACCCTTGTAATGTTCCTACCCAAAGTGTCTGAGAAGAATCCTCACAAATTGCTAAAATAGAATTATCACTAATAATCTTGGGTTCATTTTTTATGTTTTGAATTGCAGAAAAGCGTTTAAGGGCAGGATCAAATTTATTAACTCCACCATCAGTTGTACCAAGCCACATTCTACCTTCAGAGTCAAAAAACACCTCTTTAATCCAATTACTATTAAGGTTTGATTTAAATGGGTCGTCTTTATAATAAGATATAAAACTCTCGGTTTTAGGATTAAAACATAAAAGATCTTTACCTGCTGCTATCCAAATTAACCCTAAACGGTCAGAAACAATTTTGTAGTAGCCCCTTTTAGCTTTATTATCATAAGCAAGTTGTGGGCTAGGATATTTAATAAAACTATTATTGGCTTCACTAAACTTACTTAATCCATATGAGGTAGAAATCCAAATAATACCATCAGACGTTTGAATAATATTAGTAATAGTATTATCACCAGCACCTCTAAAATCAGTGCTTGCAGGGTAATATTGCTTAAAACTATTAGTTTTTTCATCAAATAAATTTAGTCCATTACTTGTACCCATCCAAAGCCGGTTTTTATTATCTTGAAGAAGTGTTGTAACGTGATTATTGCTAATACTAGTAGAATTATTAGGATCATTTGTAAAATGTGTAATTAAACCATTTGGATTTATACAACTTAGCCCTTCTCCACTAGTTGCTACCCACACTCTATCCAAATTATCAATATATGCTCTATTAATTGAATCTGAATATATATTAGTTTTAGGGTCAGACCCATTTCTAAAAACAGTTATTTCTTCTGTGGTAGTGTTATATTTATTAACCCCACCTCCATTAGTGCTAATCCAAATATTATTAAACCTGTCTAAAGCTAAATGAGTTATGTAATTACTAGATAAAGTATTTGGTTTGTCTGATTTGTGTTTAAGAGTATAAAATTTATAACCATCAAAGCGGTTAAGTCCATCAGCAGTAGCAAACCATAAATAGCCCTGTTTATCTTCTACAATAGAGTTAATAGTATTTGAAGAAAGACCATCATCTATTGTTAATTGCTCAAACTTTGGGTGAGTCTGTTGAGCAAAAATACTTATACTTAAGGTTGCTAATAAGCAAATTAAGGTTGCTAGTCTTAGTAGCAATAACATGAAACTTCCTTGAGTATTATTACAGGCATTGGGGCTTTATAAGTATTATAGCAATTGTCAAAATAGTTAACAGCATTGTTATTAAGAATATAGAAAATTTTTTCAAATCAAATTTGGTAGATTTTAAATTCTTAAGGAGATTATAGCTTTAGTGATTATTTTACAGTTAAAAGTTGCTCAAAATTAATTTTAATACTTTCCCCATTTCTAACTTGTGAAGTCGTAACCTTAACACTAGTAAGTAGTCCATCTGTTTTTAATATATAAGGAGAAGCTAAAACAGTGGTAGTACTATCTATTTGAGTAGCATAGGGAACTAGTAGATCAAAATTACCTTTTTCATCAGCTTTGATGGTGTTTGAATAGGGAATACGTCGGTTATTAGCAGTTTTTAATTGAGTGCTAAGAGTTATTGTAGCATTGGGGTTAACCTGTCCAACTAAATGAGCGCCTGTTACTATTTCAAATATCATAGAAATTGGCAAAGGTGGCTCACCAGGTAATTTTTCTGGAGACTCATAAACTAATCTAATTCGATTTAAGGCAGGATGGCTAACCGTTCCACCAGGAAAAACATAAGACGCAAGTAGACGGCCATAGAGAGAATCAAAATCTTGGCCTGTTTTAGGGATTTCTACCCCGGCTATTTCAAGTAAATAAAGAAAATCATCAGGAGTAAAGAAAATATATTTTAACTTACGGCTATCTAAACTTTTTATTGCCTTATCAGGCGGCTCAACAAATATTTTTGTACCATCAAAAACTGCTTGTGCTAATTGAGGTGTATGTAGCAAAGGGGAAGACACTGTAGGGCGCTCAGAAAAATAAATTAACCAATGGCCTAAATCCCATTCATTAGCTAATACACCATAAGCCGGCTTATTAGTATTAACACTAGGACTATGTTGTTTTAGCCAAGTAAAACTATTATAGAGGGGTAAGAATGCTCTATGGCCTACTACTATGAATGGAGTTGAAAAATTCAGTCCTATAATAGAGGGTATAAGTAATAATAAAATAACTGATCCTGCTAGAATTTCCCCTAAGTGATTTTTTGGAAAATGATTTTTAGCTAATATAAACCCTTCTTTAGCTAGTAACGCACTAGCTAACGCTAGAGGTAGTGCTAGTAAAACACTTAACCTCATATGTGCTAAAGAAAGGGTTTCTATAATAATTAAGCCAACTAAAACTAGTAAGTTTACTTCACTACGGCGACGAATTAACCAAACTATCATAACAGGAATAAGCAGTAAGAAAGCAGAATGCCAATATAAAAGCTCACTTAACCCATCAAATAACATTGGACGATTTTCCCTGATGGAAGAGCCTAAAATATTAGATCCTTGGCTTTGACTAGCTTCAGCCAATAATTTAGCAATTAGAGAAAAATCAAAGTTGAAAATAAAAATAACTGCTATAACTAAAATAGCTACTGAAAATAACCTTGGAATAAGCTTTTTCCAAATAGCAAAAGTAGTTAAAAATAATGTAAAAGCAAAACATCCAAACCAAGAAGAAGCAAGTAAAGGGCTTACTCCATTAGGTTCAAAATAATTAGTAAAAATAAAAGGTAATAATAAAATTGTTGTACAAGAAAATATTTTTAGATTGATTAAGATTAATTTATTTTGCCTCTCTTTAGTGACTGTAAACCAAACTACAAATAAGTAAATACAGTGAATTGCACTAACAAAAGGAAATTCTGTTGTAGAGGTAAACCCTACTAATAACACTATTGCAGCTAATATTCCCCAAAAAGTCGTTTTTGTCCCTTCCTGACTAGCACGTAGGTAAGTTAACCAGAATAAACCTTGACAAAAGGCTGCAAGAAAATGGTGATCTAGGTTTCCTATTTCAGAAAAAAATATTGCTGTTGGTAATAATGCTGTAATTACTCCACCAAGTAATGCAGTAAATTGATCAGTAATATCAACTAAGATTAAATAAACTACTAGAGGTAATAAGCCACCAATTAAAGGTGGAAGTAGTGCGCTAATAGCTTCTATCCACCATTTATCACTTTGCCCTAAAGTTAAGCATGAAATTATTGTTGCCATTATGATATCAAACCCATATGGCCAATGAGTGGGTGCACTATTTGGAAAATTTAAGTAAAGATCAATATCTGGTACGTGAGGAAAATTATCTAGGGTAAGTAAAATTCTTCTTAAATGATAATAAGGATCTGTGCTAGATAAAAATACCTTGCCATCAACAAAAACACCAAAAATATTAGACATCCTTAAAAATATTGCTAATGGCCATAATAATAACCATATTGGAGATCTAGTTTGAGGTTTAACTGGTGATGTTTCTTGAGTATTTATCATAGCTAAGGGATTTTTTAGAGTTTAAACATTATAGTTTGATTCTGAACTGCTTAAACGTCGGCCAATTATCAAACTAATAGCAATAATGATGGTTAAAAGTACTCCATAAACTGCTGCATTACCTATATGAAAAGCTCGTAGTTGTGAAGCAATTTCGATAGAAATAGGACGACTGCTAGGAACATAAACTATTACAGAGGTTACAAATTCTCCCATTGCTGTAGCAAAAGCCAAAGCAGTACCAGAAATTGCTCCTGGTAATATTAATGGAAGTATAACTTTGCGTGAAGTGTAAAAAAAACCTGCTCCTAAACTACGGCTAGCATTTTCTAGATTTTCATCAATTTGTTCTAAATTAGCTTGTGTGCTACGTAAGACTAAAGGAAGGGTACGTAAAAAATAAATAATTGGTAATATCCAAAATGTCCCAACTAATACTAAACCTGCATTAAAAAACTTTGGTTGATTAAAACTAGCCGCAAAACTTATTCCTAAGACTGTTCCAGGCAATGCCCAAGGTACCATAGTTAAAATTACTAAAAGTTTTTGTCCTAGAAAACGAGTTCGAGTAAAAAGATAAGCAGTCCCTAAAGAAAATAGTAATGCAGCTAATGCAGCTAAAGCACTCATTATTAAGCTATTATAGATAGGCTCAAGAAATGTTTGACTAGAAAAAACTTTTAAGTAATTAGCTAGAGTATAACTTGGTGGTAAAATTTCCATTGTCCAAGCCCCATCTTGAGCAAAACTAATTAGAAGTAAGGTTAATGGAGGAAGGGAAATTATAATAACCGCAATAATTCCAATAAATAGTGTTAATAATTTTAAAACAGGGTTTTCAATTGAGCGGCGTGTAGTTATAGAAATACCCTTACTTCCACCAATAGTTTTTTCTTGATTTCGAGTAAGCCAAACTAATGTAGAAAGTGAAATCACTGCTAGTACAACACTTTCTGCCATAGCTAATTCCCACTGATTATTGACTTTAGCATTAAATATTTGCAGGGTTAACATAGGTGTTCCACCTCCAAATAAATAAGGAGCACTAAAAGACGCCATTGAATTCATAAAAGTAAGTAAGCTTGCTCCTACTAATGCTGGTCTAAGCAGTGGTAGTAATACTCTAAAAAACACTTGTTGGCGAGTTGCTCCTAATGTACGAGCAGCATCTAGAAGGGAATAGTCTAACTGTTTTAAGCTAGTGCCAACAAAGGTATAAAAATAGGCATAAAATGAATAAATATGAACTCCTAAAATAGCCCCTGAGCCATTTAATCGCCAAGGTGGACTACTTAAGGATAGGAGTTTAATTACTGCTCTGGATAAAATACCACTTTCACCATAAAGAAAAATAAATGCAATTACTCCAATTAAAGGAGGCATTAGTAAAGGTAATGGAGCAAGAGCAGCAAATAATTTACGACCGGGAAACTCTAAGAAATGAAAAAGCATTGCCATTAGAGTCCCAATAAATGCCGAGCCTATTACTGTTAAGACAGATAACCAAAGACTATTCCAAGTAGCTCGTAAAATTAATGAACTAGAAATAATTTCTTGGTAATTAGCTATTGACCAAGTGTTTTTATATTGAAAACTAGTTACTAAGATTGAGAAATTTGGATAGAGAACACCCCAAATCACTACAAAACAAACTACTATTAAAAAGAAAATAAATATTGGTCTATCTTTCATAAGTTTATGAAAAAACAGTTATTGCATTTGGAGGAATTTTTATCCAACATTCATCTAAAAAATTAACTTCTGAAGGAATTTGAGGAGTTAGTTTAACCGCTTCTAACTCAACTCCTTGGGTTTTTAAGTAATAATATATTGTTGGCCCAGAAAAGCGCACACTTAATACTTTAGCTGGTAAACTTGTCTCTTGGGCTGTAGCCGTCATTTCAATTGCTTCTGGACGGATTCTTAAAGTTACTTCTGATTTATTTTCACTAATAGGGTTAGGAGCCAATAAACGAAATTCTGGGGAAATTTCATATTCAGCTAATCCATTAGCCACAGTTTTAACTAAACGGGCAGGTAGTAAATTACTATGACCAATAAAGCGAGCAACAAAAAGGTTTTTGGGCTGAAAATATATTTCTATAGCGCTTCCTGTTTGTTGTAATTGCCCTTCATTAATAAGTGCAATACGGTCAGCTAAGGCAAAGGCATCAGCCTGATCATGGGTAACAAAAATAGTAGAGATATTTAAGCGCTTAATTAAATCCCTAAGCTGTTGGCCTGTTTGAGTACGCAAAGTAACATCAAGGTTTGATAAAGGTTCATCTAATAAAAGTAGCTCAGGTTCAATTGCTAAAGCACGAGCAATTGCTACGCGCTGTTGTTGACCGCCTGAAAGCTCATGAATACGTCGGCTAGCTAAGCCTTGAAGTTGTACTAGCTCAAGTGCTGAGCTAACTTTTTCGCTAATAATAGATTTACTTTTACCACGAGCATTTAAGCCAAAAGCAACATTTTCACCTACAGATAAATGAGGAAACAAGGCATAGTTTTGAAATACAAAACCTAAATTGCGAGCTTCAGGAGTAGATTTAGTGATATCGCGACTAGCTAAAATAATTTGACCATTATTAGGTAGTTCAAGGCCAGCAATAAGCTTTAAAATAGTTGATTTACCACATCCTGAAGGCCCTAGTAGAGCTAAACATTCTCCTCTAGCAATGTTTAGTGAAAGATTACTAACAGCACGGACAGAACCATAGCTTTTACTTAAATTAGATAAGGATAAATGAGTTTCTTGGTTAGTCAAAGACAAGCCTTAATTAAAAATTTTCGCTTGTTATCTTACGAGAAAAGCAGTTTTCAGGCTAGCCTTAACGGTTGTTTTGGTTTCTAATTTGGCTGTCCCAATATCGCATCCAGTCTTGGATATTAGCTTTATAGAGGTTTTGATCTACTGGCATAGGTTTAATCTCTATTTTCTTTAACCATTCAGGTAATTTTTCTTTGTCAATATCAGTACGTAAAGGGGGATGATAAAAATCGCGGGCTGCAAGTAATAGATTTTCTTCTGTAGTAACAAACTCATAAAACTCTTGTGCGAGTTTAAGTTGAGGTGTTCCTTTGATAATTGCAATTCCATCAATAACTAAGGGAGTGCCACTACTAGGCATAGAAAAAGCTAAAGGAAGTTTTTGACGATTAATTGCTGAAGCAACATCGGGTAAATCCCATAGTGAAATTACTCCTTCTTGGCGAGCTAGTTTTTGTAAAAGCACTGTACCATCAACAGTATATTCTCTAGTATTTGCATCTAGTTTACGTAGCCAATCATAACCAGGATCAGGTTTTTGGCCTTGTTGCCACTGACGTAAAATCATAGCCCCAAAAATTGTTCTCATTGTGTCAGATCGTACAGGATCACGAACAATTAAACGCTCTTTCCATTTAGGATCTAGCAGATCATCCCAATCTTTAGGTATATCTTCTTCTTTAATTGCGGCTTGGTTATAAACAATTACTTCAGGAGTTTGAAAAGTACCATACCAACGATCTTGGCTGTCTTTGGCAATTTCTGGGATATGTTCTGCCCAAGTAGGTTTATAATGCTCAAAAAGCCCTTCTTCGGCTGCTTTGGAAAAGGTAATTGCTGAAGCACCCCACCAAATATCAGCTTGAACATTGGCACGCTCTAATTTAACTCGATCATAGATTTCTTGGGAACTAAGATCTAAGTAGCGCACTACAATACCAGGATGTTTTTCTTCAAAACGAACCTTCATAGCTTCTAAAAGCTCTGTGCCATGTGGGGAATAAATAAGTAAACTAGGGCGGGAATCTTTTTTACAGGTAGCAAATAAAAGTAAACTAACAGAAATTAAGATAGGGAAAATAATTCTAAACAATTTGTTTATTGGGGTTAATGCTAAAGGTTTAGGCATTTTAGTAAATTATAATTCTAATGCATCTTTTGTAGTAATACTTAAGTCACTTAATTTTATTTTGATCTTTAATAAATTACTGCCAGGCTTACGATCTAATTCTAATGTCATTACATGAGCACACATTGCTGGAGATAATGACTCAAACACTGGTTCAATACGGCTTAGAGGTTTGCCATTAGTTTCACTAATAGCAAAAAACCATTTACCTGAACCAATTTTCTCTTCCTGTAATCCTAGGTTATAGTTTCCAGGTAAAAGAGTAGTAGAATTTGTTTTAATAGGGGTTTTTACAATAATACGAGCAAAATTAGTTAAATATTTTCTTAGTTCGTTATTTGGATTACCTGATTTAAGAGTTGAAGTATTGATTTTACTGGTAGGAATTTGTTTATAGTGAATTTCTAGTCCGCGGCTACTAATCATTACATCGTTTGAGTTAGTTAGAAACCTATTCCAAAGAGCTGACTCTTGGCTAGGCGCGTCAGGAGCGGCATAATTGGTTTTGCTTATCGTTAGCAAAAGCAAAACACAAAGCAGACCGCTTAGTGTCCTTATCATGTTAAAAAAACTACCTCCAGAAACTATTGTTGAATATCAAAGAATCAGTATAACGGATATTTTAAATTTAGCTCAACAGCAAACAGATAAAATTTAATATAAAAAAAACAAAAATCTCTATTAATTTTTACTCTAATACATAGAAACACTAATAATTAGGTTAATTTTTATCATTTGATTTTACCCCAAGTAGAAAATAAAAGTTCTGCTGAGGTAAAAGATTGAGATAAAAAATTAGCACTAGACATTAGTTCTTCAGGCGGTTCATTATTACCAATCACAATTATAGGTAAACGTTCTATATCAAACTCTTTTCTTAGTAAAGAAATTAGCACAGAAAGATTTAATTCTCCTACCTCAGCATCAATAATTAATATAGTAGGAACTTCACTAGCAATCATATCTAATAATACTTTATCGTTTCCAGCATAGTTATGTTGCCATTTTTCTTCTTGAGGTAATATTAAATCAATCTTTTCTATTAAACTTGGGTTACTTGTAAGTGTTAATAAAGAAGGTTTGCCAATAGGTAAAGTAAAACGAAAAGTAGTATATTCATTTACTATACTTTCCGCGACTATTTCACCACCATGAGCTTCTACGTTTTGCTTACAAATAGCTAGTCCTAAGCCATAACCACCACGATATTTACTAGAAGTAACTTGGAAATACCTTAAAAAAAGCCTAGGTAAAGAATCTAGAGGAATACCTTCCCCAGAATTGGTAATAGAGATAGTTATCATTTCTGAGTTAATTTCATTAGAAGAAATTTCAACTTTAATTTCTCCTTCCTCAGGAGTAAATTTAACAGCATTATCTATTAAATTATCTATTACTTGAGCTAACTTAAAACGGTCAGCACGAATAGGTTTTTGCCATTTTTCTAATATAGCTGTTTGTATTTTTTTAGTAGCTAAACGATCTTCTATTTGTTGGAGTGCCTCACGAGCTATCCTAGCTATAGAAACAGATTCTAGCCTTAAAGGAGCGTTACTTTCTAAATAACGAGCACGAACTAACAGATTTTGTACTAGACTATTGATCTTTTCACTACTTCGGTAAATATGACTTAAATAACGCAGTTGTTTATCAGTTAAATTATCACTAGCTAATAGTAATTCTGCGTAAGAGATAATAGATGTAAGAGGAGAACGTACATCATGTGCACAAATAGAAAGGACTTCATCTTTTAGTTTATTAGATTCTCTTAACCGTTCATTTACTGAATTTAATTGGTTTAGGCTTATTTCAAGCTTTTCAGATAACTGTCGATAATTTTCTTTCTGATGATTAAGTTCTTCTAACTGAGACTGTTTTTCTACTGCAATAGCAGCTAGATTAGCAAGGTTTTCTAGTAATTTAAGGTCTCGTTCATTAAAAGATTCACCTGATTTTTTATCATTAAGAAATAATACGCCTATGACTTTTTTATTACTGTCAACCATTGGAGCGCCAATAGTGTATTTAAGTTTTTCTTGCCAAGCAATTTGGTGGGAGTCAATAGTTTGTATATCTTGAGGAGTAAAGAAAATTTGTGCTTTGCCAGAAACAAAAATTTTTCCTCCACGTCCTTCATTTGGTTTAAGCGCATAAGCTTGAGCATTTTCAGCCTTAAAGCCAAAATAAGCCTTAATACGCAAATAACCATCTAGGTCTGGCATTACAATAGAGCCAGATCTTACTTGTAAAATGTGTCCAGCACGCTCAATTAAAGTTTGTAAAAACTCTGAAACATTAATACTTTGAATTATTGTGGCACATAATTCTCGTAAAGCATCTAGCTCAGAATTACTAAACACAAGAGAAGGTGTTTCAGAATTAAGAGAATTATCAGATTTATCCATTATTATTTTTGATAGGGTTTAGCTTTGGGTTGCTAGATATTAACATATTTTTGATAGGTTTAACTATGTTTAGTTTTTAGAAATCAAAGCTTATTTTTTTCTAGATAAATAATCTTGTGCCCAATTACGTTGTTTAACTTCATGATCAACTAAACGATCAAAAAACTCTGGGTTAATTGCTCCCCATCTTTCTTGTTGGGATTGATATAATTTAAGCGCATGTAAAGTAGAACGGTATATTAAATGTACCCAAAGTTGTGTTGGTAGGATTAGTTTGATTGGTATTAATAAAAGAAAAGATAACACTTTTAACCATAGGCAATTGCCCATTTTTACACCATATTTGGCTAGTTCTTGACCAATCATTTTTCTAGTATCTGCTTCAAGCTCAGCAAATTCTAGTGCCTTTTGAGCTACTTCTTTATTAAATGTTAAGTATGATTGTAAGCGGAAATTAACCTCTGTAGACACTTCTCCTAGGTAGTCGTATTTTAATGCCCGAATAAAAGCACGATCAACTGCTTGTGACATAAGTTAATTTACTTTAATTAGTTTGTATCTCTATAGGTAATTTGCTAAAAGCTTTGTTTTCTGTACTTTTAAGAGTTAATACCCAATTTGATGCAGGTAAATTATTGGGTAATTTTACTTTTATACTTCCTGGATCAAGAAAAGTAGGTACTAAAGTAAAGTTTTTAGTATCATTTTTAAGGACTAACCTTAATTTATTGGTATTAGATACAGGAAAATTACCACGTAGAACTAAAGTATCACCACTTTGTAAATTAAAAGATTTTGGAGTATTTGGGCCAAGATAAATAGGCTCATCCCAACCAACTATTTCCATACTAATTACATTAGGTGCTACAGGCTCAGCAACAAGCGTATAATCAATAGGATCTGACCAAACCGAAACCTTATTTTTTAACCAAGTTCTAGTAGATATTTTAACATTACCAGGGAGTAATTGATTAGGGATATAAACTCTAGGATAAGTATTTCCCTGAATTTCTACAACAAATGGTTGATTACCTTGATTAAATAATATTTCTGCTTTATCAGCTTTTTCTAAAGGTTTAAAATTAGCAGTTACTAAATCTAACCATTGACCAGGAGCAAGACTAGGAAGCCAATTAGCTAATAATTCCAGTGGAACAGGGCCACGACTAACAATTATAGGTATTGGATTACTAGGCTGATTCTTACCACTGCGAAGTTCAATAATACGGATTAAGGCTTCTCCTTCAGCAATTTCTGTAGGTAAAGTAAATGCTGTTTTAACAGCAGAAGAAGTTGAACCAGCTTTTACATAATGAATTTGCCCTTTAGCATCAATAATCTCTATCTCATCTGAACTACTAAACCCCATTCCTGTAACCCAAACTACCTCTCCTGGAGCTACCCAACGAGAACCAGTTTCAGTAATACTAGGAGGACTAATAGATAAATCTATTTTTAATGCTATTGGAGTGCTACTAAATCCATTAGCTTCAACTACTAGCGAACAATGCCCAGGGTTAATTCCTTGAGGAACAACCACTTTCATTTGTTGTAATCCATTATCAAGATCTTTAGATTGCCAACCTCCACCAATAGCATAAGTAGTATATGGGATAGCATTTTGCCAAAAAACTACTTGCATATCTTTTGATTGTGGCCACCCTAAACGATAACCTTCTATTTCTATTTCTGTCCCAGGTGTTATTTGTTCTGGAATAACTCTTATTAGCTCAGGTGCTTTTTTACGTTCAGCCACCATCTCTTGCGCTTTTCCTGTTACATATAACCCTGCTAAGAATACTAGAAATAATATAGTAACCCATCGTTTACTTAAGGATTTTGATAACATAGTTGCCCCCTCAAGCGATGCAAGTTCAATTACTTGGCATTATAGAAATTTAACAAATAAGAAAATTAATTACAAAAGTTGATAAATAAAGCAAAATTATCTTTTACCTTAAATTGTTTTTTGTAGGTTCTACTTTAGATCTTATTGAACTTTTTTGTTTAAATGCACGCAAATACTCATCGTTTTTGCGCATATACTCATCATTTTTCTCTAGCCACTGTAAACTAGCTTTAGCTTTAGTGTCCTTAGAGTTTAATTCTATTGCACGTAAATATGCAACTTTTGCTTGATCATATTGTTTAAGTAGCAAACAAGTATCACCATAAGCTCTATGCCAAGTGCCATTATTATTGTCTAAATTGATTGCTAGTCGATATTGCTCTTTAGCTTTTTCATATCCACCCTGATAAAAGTGCACTGCACCTAAACCAATATGAGCATTAAGGGCTTCTAATCCTTTACCACGTACTAAATTTAAGGTTTTATTAAATTCATTACGAGCACGCAGATAATCACGCTTTTGCAAGTATATGTTACCTAAACCTAAATGAGAAGCGGCACTAGAAGGATAAAGAGAAAGTGCTGTACGAAAAGAATTTTCTGCCTCATCTACTTTTCCTTGTTCATATAATGAAATAGCTAGGTTCAAATAAGTACCAGCATAATTAGGAGCAACACTACGCGCTTTTTCATAAGCTAGTCTAGATAAATCATAAAGTTTATTTTCTGAGTATAAATTACCTATTTCCATATAGGCAGGGGCAAACTCAGGATCTAACTTAATTACTTGTTCATATTCAATTAAGGCAGCATCTTTTTTATTTTCTTCAACAAGTTGATTAGCTAAATTAAATTTCTGTAAAGCTTCTCTAGTTTTAGCTGTTTGTTCAGGATTATTAGGAGGTAGCCCTACAGGTCTATCACTTAACATAACTTTTAGGCTTAAACTTTTACTAAGCTCAGAAAAATCAGGAATTATTGCTAGTTTGTCTTTGCTAGAGTTTCTACGTAGGGTTAGAGATAGGGTTTCTGATGGTAGTTTTTTTAGTGCTTTAACTTTGTCTTCTTCTGTTAAAGAAATTATTTCAATATCACTATCAACTTTACTAGAGTCAAAATCAAACATAAATACTTTAAATTTAGATACAGCTAAATAGGCTTTTAAGTTTTCTTCTAGCTTCTCAAAATCACACTTAAAAGCTTCTTTAAATGCTACTTCAACAGATTCTCCCTCTGCTTGACGATTAAGAAAATCTACTAGCTTTGCTCTACGTTCATCATCCATCATTAGATAATGTGTTAAAAACCAAGACTGTGCATAAAATAAGTCTAAAGAACTATCTTTTAATACTTGATGATAAGCACGAAAATTTAACATTTTTTCTAGTGGAATCAATGCTCCTAGCTTAAGTAGGCTTAATCTACTAGGACTAATTTCACCAATACGTACTTGGCGATCATAAATTTCAAATGTTTCATAAAACTCAGCAATACCTTCAGAAAACCAAAGTGGATAAGGCTTATCAGTACGCGCTAATAAGTGTGTATACTCATGATAAGAAACGCTATCAGTAATATTAAAAAGGTCATTGATTGAAATTACATTTGATCCACGTTGAAAATAACCAGAGACTACTTGACCTTCTAATTGGGGCATTCCTGCTAGGTAAGAAGAACCATCCCGATAGACATGAACAAGTGTAGGAATAGGGGCAGTAGCTACCAAGCTAGGAGTTAATATAGAAAATACAGAGCGATATTGTTCTAATTTATAAGCAATTAATTTAGCACGTTCAGGATCTGTATTACTAACTACAGAAAAATGTTCAGTGTTTATTAGTACCCAACCTGAGTTTTGTAAATTTTCAATTTGTGCTGAAGGGCTTGTTAAAGCGGTTGTTAAAGGAGTTTGACTATAAGAAAAGGGTACTTTATTAAGATATATGGCGAAAAAGAGAATAACAATAATAAATTGTTTCGCCATAGACTCCTCCTGAGAAACTGGCTAAATGCAAAAATTATAGCATGACTATAAACCAATTTCATAGAAACACTATTTATAAGATCAGCTAATTTTGATCGCAGAATTTATTAACATTGGTGTACTATTTTCTGTTCATTAAATAGTAAGGTTTTGAGGTCTAATCTATGCAAAAAATAGCAATACTAGGTTCTACAGGCTCAATAGGGCGAAATACTTTAGATGTGGTTGATCGGCTTGCCCCACGTTTTGAAGTTATAGCACTTTCTGGTGGTACAAATACTGAACTGCTGGCAGAACAAACAGCCCATTACCATCCTGAAATTGTTTCTGTTGCAACAGAAACTCACGCTAAAGACTTAACTGAACGCTTGCAAGCATTAAATATCACAACACCAAAGATTTATGTTGCAATGGAAGGAATGCTAGCAGTTGCTACACATCCTCAAGCAGAAATAGTTGTTTCTGCTACGGTTGGTGCACTAGGTTTATTGCCTACATATAAAGCTATTGAATTAGGTAGACGAGTAGCTATTGCTAACAAAGAGCCTTTAGTAATGGCAGGGGAATTAATGCAAAAGTGCGCCCGTGAAAATGGTGCAGAGATTTTACCTGTAGACAGTGAACATAATGCCCTACATCAATGTTTACGCGGTGAAAGAAACCATGAGGTTGTTAGGCTTATTTTAACGGCTTCTGGTGGGCCTTTTCGTAATACTTCTAAAGAAGAAATGGAAAAAGCCTCTATTGCTCAAGCAATGAAACATCCTACTTGGCAAATGGGATCAAAAATCACTATTGACTCTGCAACAATGATGAATAAAGGCTTAGAAGTAATTGAAGCACATTGGCTATTTGGTTTTGCTCCTGATCAAATAGATATTGTTATTCACCCTCAATCAGTTGTTCATTCAATGATTGAGCTTATAGATGGTTCATTTCTTGCTCAATTAGGGCGTACTGATATGCGCTTACCTATTCAATATGCTATGACCTATCCTGATCGCTTAGTCTTAGATTTACCAAGACTAGATTTACCTAGCCTGCAAAAATTAGAATTTTTTGCTCCAGATCGAGAACGTTTTCCAGCTATTGATCTTTCCTATAAAGCTTTACACTTAGGAGGTATTGCACCAGCCGTCTTAAATGCCGCTAATGAAGTAGCTGTAGCAGCCTTTTTAGCTGGTAAAATTGGCTTTATGGATATTTCTAGAGTGATTGCTCAAGCACTTTCTACTTGTGAAAAACAAGGAGTTAAAGAATTAAATAGTATTGAAGATGCATTAAATGCAGACACTCAAACTAGACAATTAGCAGAAGGTTTTATTACAGAACTTGCAAATTTATCTCTAGCAGGGAAATGTTAATTTAGGGGAAAAGATATGTTAAAGGTTGCTGTTATTGGAGTAGGTTATTTAGGTCGTCACCATGCAAGAATTTACGCAAATATGCCAGGAGTTAATCTAGTAGGTGTTTGTGATAGTAATATCGAGCGCGGTCAAGCTATTGCTAGTGAATATAACACTAAGTTTTATTCTGACTATAAAGAGCTTTTAGGGCAAATTGATGCTGCAAGCTTAGCTGTTCCTACTATTGACCATTGTTCAATAGGCTGTGAACTACTGCAAAATAAAATTTCTGTTCTAGTTGAAAAACCTATTGCTCGAACTTTAAGCGAAGCTGATGAACTAATTGCTACTGCCCAATCAAATAATGTTTGCTTACAAATAGGCCATTTAGAACGGTTTAATCCAGGTGTAGTAGCTGTTAGCAAAGTTGTTACTACTCCTAGGTTTTTTGAAACTCACCGAATGAGCATGTTTTCTCCACGTAGTCTTGATATAGATGTAGTAATGGACTTAATGGTTCATGACTTAGATATTATTTCTTGGCTAGTAAAATCTCCTGTAACCAATATTAGCGCTGTAGGGATTCCAGTAATTTCCCCTAAGTTTGATATTGCTAATGCACGTTTAGAATTTGCTAATGGTTGTATTGCTAATGTTACTGCTAGCCGAATTTCTAGTGAAAAAACACGTAAGCTTAGACTTTTCCAACCAGGTGACTATATTTCTTTAGATTATGTTACACAACAAGCTACAATTTGCAGTCTACGCCCACCTAAAAGCAAAGGTGGTCAGCCAGTAATTGAAGCAGGACTTTTACCAATAACTTCTGATGAACCTTTAAGAGCAGAATTAGCAGCTTTTGTAGAATCTGTTAAAAATAGCCAACCTCCGCTAGTTACAGGAGAAGAAGGGCGTAAGGCTTTAGCTTTGGCTTTACAAGTTAGTGAAAAAATTGCTGAACATGCTAACAAAGTAGGGTTACTATAATAATTTTTAGACAATAGGGAAAAGAAATTTTAAGACTTTGCCAAATCTTTCTCCCCAAGAAAATTCATTATGGCCAGCTTTAGGTGCTTCTAAATAGCGGAAATCAGCTAGTTTATCATTACGGTGTTTTTTCCAGCCTTTTTTTATCATAATTTTTTGTAAAAGCCTAGCTTGGTTTTTAATATAACGACCTTCACGTTTACCTATATCAAGCCAAACTCTTAACTTCTGTTTACTTGGTAAAGCTAAGACTTCACGCAAAATAAAACCATCTGCCCACCAAAGAGAAGGAGACATAATAGCTAATCTGCTAAAAACATCAGGTCTTTTAATACCAAGATAAAGCGAAAACAAACCACCAAGTGATGAGCCTCCAAGTCCAGTAAATTCACGCTCTGGTAAAGTACGATAATGATGATCAATAAAAGGTTTTAGTTCATAAATTAACATTTGACTATATTTGTCAGCTTTACCACCTGTTTTATTTGAAGCAATTGGAGTGTATTCATTAATTCGTTGTTCACCACTATTATCAATACCAACAATAATTAAAGAAGAAATCTTTTTTTTCAAAATTAACTCTTGTGCTGTTTTATCTATCTGCCAAGCTACTCCAGCAAAAGAAGTTCTTGGATTAAAAAGATTTTGTCCATCTTGCATATATAAAACAGGAAACCGCTTAGACCTATCTTGATAATAATCTGGTGGTAAATAAATATGAATATTACGTTTTGCAACAAATTTCCCTGAACCAAAAAGATAATAAGTTTGAATCTGCTTAATTAACATTGTTTGATTATAACTATAATAATTTTTGCTGATAGATTCACTCGCTAGTTACAACTTATATTGCCCTAGAATATACTTAAGATAACCCAATTGTTAAGCTAAATGATTGCGTAATAATGCTAGCTTAAAATTTACTTTTGACAAAATTTGATTAGGTGATTACAGTTGTAATCTTTCTGGTAAAGATATCTATCAAATTTTTGGTAAAGTTAAATTAACCCTAGGTTCTAGGCTTACTAAACAAATTACTTATGAATAAAACCACAAAGTTAACATTATTAACAATTAGCTCTTTACTGCTTACTTTAACAAGTTTGTCAAAAACAACTTTTGGCCAAGAAAAACCTCTTGATAATCCAGATAAATCTATAAACAAAGCCAAAGAAATAAACCCTAATATAGTTGCTAATGCTGGACTTTCAAAAAGCTCAAAGCTCTATGCCATAAGGTTAAAACCAGGGCAAGATATAAAATTAACAATTGAAAATTTTGCCAAAGAAAACTCTATAAAAGCAGGTTTTATAGTAACAGCCGTTGGAAGTTTACAATCAGCAACTATTAGGTTAGCTGATCAAAAAGATCCAAGTAGTTTTAATGAAAAAATGGAAATAGTTTCTTTAGTAGGAACTATTTCGCTTGATGGAGTTCATTTTCATATATCACTTGCTGATAAAACTGGTAAAACTTTTGGTGGTCATATGTCTGATGGTTGTAAGGTTTATACTACCGCCGAAATTATTATTGGTTCTCTAGATGATATTGTTTTTTCTAGAGAACAAGACCCACAAACAGGTTTTAGAGAACTTATTATTAACCCTACTTCTGAGCAAAAAAAATAGCCTATAAAAAAGCTATTTTTAACAATTGATTATTATTTAATTGTTACTAAGTATTTAACCTAGTAGCATTTTCTTAAACTGAAGGAAAATTTCTTTTGTTTGCTCTTCAGCATAAACTAAAAAGCTAACTAACTCTTCATCTTTATCAAAACTTAATACCTTGTCTTTATAAAGACTCTCTGAGTTTATTTGTACATAGCTTTTAAGAGAATCAAATATTACTTTGTCGTTTAAGAAAGAATTTAATAATATCTCTTCGTCTAAATGTCTACCAACAGCAAACATTCCACTAACATAAGCTAAACCAACTGTATAATGAGGTTGTTTTAGTGCTTCTTCTTTTAACTCTTCCCCTGCCATTAAATTAAACCCTACTAAAGCAGAAAAATAGTTTGCTTTTTTAAAATCAGGTTGTTCTTGGTTAATCAAATTCCAATCAATTTTTTCATTATTAAACATTTTTTGTCCTCATAATTCCATTAAATGAGTAAATTTAATGGATGCCACTTTCTTAGAGTTTTTCTTCTTTTATAAAATGATGCAATACTTTTAACACTTTAATATAGGGCGTTTCAAGAAATTAACCAACTTAAACTAAAATGTGGGGAAATTTCCCCACATTTTAATATTCAAAAATTATTTCTTACTATTTTTAATCAGAATAAGGCCATCCATTATATTTATCAGTGATTTGAACTCCAATACGGGTTCTTGTATGAATATTTGGGTCGCTATCATCTGTAATTACATTGGCAACTTCTCCTTTAGCAACTAACTCTCCTCCTAAATATATAGTTACAACAGAGCTAAGCTCAAAAGGGAATTGGGTGTGTAAACATACACCTGAGTAACTTACATCTGTCATTAATGCTTCTAGCTTTTCATGGCCGTATATATCATGACCCTCAACAAGTATAAAAATCTTAGTTGTTTCTCTAGGCTCTTCACGATGATAATTCATAGCTGTCCTCCTTAAAAATTATATATTTATTTTTATAGGCAAGCTTTATACCGCTTATATCTCTTTTATAAAAAGTGTTATCTTATAGCCAATTTATTGATGTAAACTGGAAACCATTAAAACATATGATTTAGCTAAAGTGATTTCATCACCCGCTTTTAACCAACATCTCTCTATTTTTTCACCATTAACCTTTGTCCCATTTTTAGATGCAGTATCATAGATTTCCATTCGTTCATCAGAGTGAACCACTATACAACAATGCCTTCTAGAAACCCTTATGTTATCTACTAAAATATCATTATCCTCAAAACGACCTATCCGATTTTTACCATACTTTAGGTGATAAGTTTTTAATCCTATTGTTAATGAATAACTAGAATTTTTGCTAAGCCCCCCATAAATAGGCTCTTCTAAGCAAATTTCCCCTGCCTTACTTTTAACAGCTAAGTCTTCTAAACATATGGTATTTGAACCTCTTGAATTGTCTATATCAAAGCGAACTACCTGAAATAAGGCTTGTCTAGCTGGTTCAGAAAATAAATGGCAACTTCCTAATGGCTCTCTCATAAAATGCCTCCTTCCTATTTCACTAGAACAATACGCAATTGTGGTTCCACATAATAAACCTATATTAAAACCTACTAAAACTAATATCTGCTGGTTATTTTTGTTAAAAATAAAAATAGACGTAAAAATACTAAGTTAAATGTAAAAAGGCCTATATAATATGTATAATAGCAAGCGTTGTCTAGTAACATAGCCTAAAGGTTAAAACAGAGGTGATCTATGTCTGTAAACTTTGATTTTCTTGCTCCATGCTCTAAATCTTTGGTAGATATCGCAGGGCTAGCAGAAAATTATTTTGCTACTGATCCTAATACTTGCCTAGTCAAATTACGTCAATTTGGTGAACAACTTTGCCATTATATTACTGCACAAATTGGGCTTGTTACTAACTCTAGAGATGAATTTAAAGACTTAATTGATATGCTACAAAACCGTAGAGCTTTAGACCAACAAGCCGTTGATATTCTCCATCGCTTACGTAAAGAAGGAAATATTGCTGCTCATCAAATTACTGGTAATTCTCTTACTGCTTTAGCTAATCTTAGATTGGCTCATCAACTTGCTGTTGCTGTCTATCGGGCTTTTAAGGATACTAGCTTTAAACCCTTAGCTTTTATTCCACCTCCTGACTCTGATAAAAAGAATAAAGAACTTACAAGACAAATAGACCTGTTAAACCAACAATTAAAAACTAGTCTAGCTACAGCAGAGAATCAAGCCCGTAAGCTAATAGAAACTGAACAAAAAGCATTAGCCTACCAAATGGACTTGTCACAAGCCCAAGCAAAAGCTGAGCAAGTTGAAGAACAATTAAAAATAGAAAGAAAAAAATTAGAAGAACTACAAGCACAGTCTGCTAAAAGTACAGAGTTTGAAATCCGTCAGCGTATTCATAAAATCTATCAGGCTAGCGAGAAAATTGAACTTGATGAACTTCAAACAAGAGAGTTAATTGATAAACAACTTATAGATGCTGGTTGGGAAGCTAGTTCTACTGCTCTTACCTATAAAAATGGAACTCGCCCACAAATAGGCCGCAGTCTTGCCATAGCTGAATGGCCTGTAGAAAAAGGATTTGCTGACTATGTGCTTTTTGTAGGGCTAAAGGCTATTGCTATAGTCGAAGCCAAACGCCAAAGCATTGATGTTTATAATGCTCTTGAACAATCAAAACGCTATAGCAAGGCTTATATAATCCGTGACAATGAAACTTTACCTGATAGATCTTGGGGTGATTATAAAATTCCATTTCTCTTTGCTACCAATGGACGCCCTTTTTTGCGCCAGTTAGAAACAAAAAGCGGGATTTGGTTTCAAGATATACGCAAAGCTCAAAACCGTTCCCGCCCGTTAAATGGCTGGTACAGCCCTGAAGGACTAATTGATTTACTTAAACAAGATTTAGACTCAGCAACTAATAATTTAACTTCTGCCCAACTAGAATATCTTCCTTTACGTGATTATCAACGTATTGCTATTAAAAAAGTAGAAGAGGCTTTAGCCCATAATGAAAGAAAAATCCTTATAGCAATGGCAACAGGTACAGGTAAAACACAAACAGCAATTTGCCTAATCTATCGCTTAATTAAAGCACAAAGATTTCGCCGAATATTGTTTCTAGTAGACCGTGAAGCTCTTGGAGAGCAAGTTTCTGGAGCTATAGAAACCGTACCAATAGAGGACTTTAAGCCTTTTGCTAAAATTTATGATTTTAAAGGAATTGGTAAAACAGAAAGCGAGCGAGATACCCGCCTTCAAGTTGCTACTGTACAAAGCCTTGTTAGGCGTATTCTCTACACCTCTGACAATCGCAACCCTTTGCCCGTTGACCAATATGATTGCATCATCGTAGATGAGTGTCATAGAGGCTACACATTAGATAAAGAAATGAGTGATGCAGAGTTAACTTTTCGGGATCAAGATGACTATATTTCTAAATACCGCCGTGTTTTAGATCATTTTGATGCGGTAAAAATAGGCTTAACTGCTACTCCTGCTCTACATACAACAGAGATTTTTGGAATGCCTGTTTATCAATATTCCTACCGAGAAGCTGTTATTGATGGCTATCTTGTTGATCATGAACCTGTGACGAAATTTAAGACAGAGTTAGCTGAAAAAGGCATTAAATGGGATGCAGGCGATATAATTGAAATGGTTGATATAAAAGGCGAATACTTTCTAGTTACCTTACCTGATGAAATAAAAATGGACTTAGAACATTTTAACTCAAAAGTGGTTACAGAAAGCTTTAACCGTGTTGTCTGCCAAGAATTAGTTAAATATATTGACCCTAGCTTAGAGGAAAAAACCTTAATCTTTTGTGTTACAGATTTTCATGCTGATATTGTAGTTAAGCTACTTAAAGAAGCTTTAGATCAAGCTTATGGAAATGTTGAAGATGATGCAGTTATGAAAATTACTGGCAATCCTAGTGTTGACCAACCATTACAAAAAATTAAACAACTTAAAAATGAACGATTACCAAATATTGTTGTCACTGTAGATCTACTAACTACAGGTATAGATGTGCCTAAAATCACTAATTTGGTATTTCTTAGACGTGTAAAAAGCCGCATCCTTTATGAACAAATGCTAGGACGTGCTACCCGCCTTTGCCCAGAAATTAAAAAAGAACGGTTTCGTATTTTTGATGCTGTAAAGATTTATGAAATATTAGAAGATTTTACTTCTATGAAACCTGTTGTATCTAAACCAAATATTAGTTTTACTCAACTGATTGGCGAATTAACACAGTTAAAAGACATACCAGCTAAAAAGCTAGTCTTAGAACAATTAATTACTAAGCTTCAAAATAAAAAACAGTCATTATCAAAAGAAAAGCTAGAAAGCTTTGAAATATTGGCTGAAATGACCCCAATAGAACTTATTCAAACCTTAAAAGATCACTTAAAAAGCGGTGATTTTGAAAGTGCTGTCAATTGGTTTAATACTCATAAAGAGCTTGATAGTTTTCTTGATAATCAAACCAAATCTGAAACTAAAATGTATATTTCTGAGCATCAAGATAAAATTATTGCTGTTGAACAAGACTTTGGTGAAGCGGCTAAACCTCAAGATTATCTAGAATCTTTTGAAAAATTTATCAAAGAAAATACTAATCATATCCCTGCACTTTTAGTTGTAACCCAGCGAGCAAAGGATTTAACACGAAAACAGCTAAAAGAGCTTAAATTTGAGTTAGATAAAGCAGGCTTTAGCGAAACCAAACTAATAACCGCTTGGCGTAATATGACTAATCAAGAAATAGCCGCTTCTATAATTGGGTTTATCCGTAATAAAGCGCTAGGCTCGCCGCTTATTGCTTATGAAGAGCGCGTAGACCGAGCAGTTAAGAAAATAATGTCTAGTCGCGCTTGGACAATTCCACAGCGTAAATGGCTAGAGCGTATTGCCAATCAAATAAAGAAGGAAACTATTATTGACCGAGAATCTTTTGATCAAGGGGCATTTCAGTCTGAAGGCGGTTACACACGTATTAATAAAACTCTTGATGGTCAGCTTGACCAAGTTCTATCAGATATTTATGATGCACTTTGGCAAGACTCAGCTTAAAAGCTTAGTTTTATAAGGAGTAACTCTATGTCAGCTAATCTAAAAAGACGATATTCATTAAATGAATACTTTGAGATTGAAAAAAATACCTCTTACAAAAACGAGTATTTTTATGGTGAAATTTTTGCAATGACTGGAGCAAGTCGTAATCATTGCCATATTGTAGGTGGTATTTATAGCCAATTATATCAACAGCTTAGAACAACTCGATGTGAATCTTTTATGTCTCAGATGCGTACTCGAATACATAACCAGCTTTATAGATATCCTGATGTAGTTGTTGCCTGTGAGCCAAGATTTGAGCTTATTACAGGGCTTCAAAGTTTAGTTAATCCTATTTTAGTTGTAGAAGTATTATCACGTAGCACCGCAACTTTTGATCAAGATGGTAAATTCCAAGAATATCAACAAATTGAATCACTTAGTTATTATTTGTTAGTGTCACAAAATGAGGTTCTAGCAACTCTATTTACTAGGCAGCAGGATAACACTTGGAATAGTGAGACTTTCAATAGTTTAGATAGTTCTATAGAATTGCCTTTTATTAATTGCACACTGGCAATGAGTGAAATTTATTTCAATGTGAGGTTCTAATTATCTTAGCCCCGTAGGGGCGTAATATCTGTAGCGTAGGGCGTAAGCCCTATGTTTAGAATGAAATAGGAATAAAGCCGCGTAGCGGCGTAAGAACATCTTAAAGGCAAAATTAAATGACAACAACCTTTGATATAGTGCAAAAGCTTTGGGGACTCTGTGATGTGTTGCGTGATGATGGCATTACCTATCATCAATATGTTACTGAATTAACCTACTTGCTGTTTTTGAAAATGGCGCAAGAAACCGGCGTAGAAAAAAACATCCCTGATGGCTATCGTTGGGCTGACCTTGTGCAAAAAGACGGTATTGAACAGATGAATTTCTACCGTCAATTGCTTGTTCATCTTGGCACTTCTGACAATATTGTTAGCCGTGTTCGTGCTATTTTCTCTGATGCTAATACATCGCTGCGTGAACCTCGATTCCTAAAAAAATTGGTAAGCTCTATTGATGAGCTTGATTGGTATAGCGCTAAACAAGAGCAGTTAGGCGATCTTTATGAAGGATTGCTAGAAAAAAACGCTAATGAGAAAAAATCTGGTGCAGGACAGTATTTCACACCTCGTGAGCTTATTGATTCTATGGTTACAGTAGTTAAGCCCAAGGCGGGTGAACTAGTTCAGGATCCAGCATTTGGAACAGGTGGTTTTCTTATTGCAGCAGACCGTTATATTAAACATCACACAGATAATTTATTTACTTTAGCGGCGAGTGAGCAAGAATTTCAGCGTAAACAAGCTTTTTATGGAATGGAGTTAGTTCCTGAGACACACCGCCTAGCCCTTATGAATGCGATGCTTCACGATATTGAAGGGGATTTTGGTTTAGGTGATACGCTTTCGCCTAGTGGTACAAATCTAGCTAAGGCTGATGTGATTTTGTCTAATCCGCCTTTTGGTACTAAAAAAGGTGGAGGTTTGCCTACACGCGATGATTTTACTTACCCTACATCAAACAAGCAATTAGCCTTTTTGCAACATATTTACCGAGGCTTAAAGGCTGGCGGACGTGCAGCAGTTGTATTACCTGACAATGTGTTATTTGAAGATAATACAGGGGTTAAGATTCGTGCTGATTTGATGGACAAATGTAATTTACACACAATTTTAAGATTGCCTACAGGTATTTTCTATGCCCAAGGTGTTAAAACTAATGTGTTATTTTTTACTCGCGGCAAGACTGATAAGGCTAACACTAAAAATGTTTGGGTCTATGATATGCGAGCCAATATGCCATCATTTGGCAAGCGCACACCACTAACGCGAGAGCATTTTAGCGAGTTTGAAAACTGTTTTGGTTCAGATGCTTATGGACAGAGCGAGCGAACCGACCAAGGCGAAGAAGGCCGCTTCCGATGCTTTAGCCGTGAGCAAATTAGCTCAAGGAATGAGAACTTAGATATAAGCTGGCTACGCGATGAAAACGCCACTTCAGGCGATGACTTACCCGATCCCGAAGAAATCGCAGCAGACATTATGGAAAACTTAAAAAATGCAATAGATGAGATGGAAGCACTGATTCTATCTTTTTAAGGAGAAAGGCTTTAAAGTGAGCAATGACTCAAATATCTATCCACAAAACAGATTATCCGTTTATTTAGAAGATCTTTTTGAGTGGTCTAATGGAAAAAACTTAACTCAAAAACAGATGGAAGCAGGCTCATATAGTGTTTATGGTGGGAATGGTTTATCAGGAACACACAACAAATGGTTGTGCGAAAAAGAAGCTATAGTTATTGGTAGAGTTGGAGCAAATTGTGGAAATGTTCATCTAGCTCCATCAAAATCTTGGATAACTGATAATGCTATATATAGTTCTTGGTATACAAAAAACATTAATCTTAGTTTTTTTACATTATTACTATCAAGTTTGAACCTCAATGAATTGGCGGGCGGTTCAGGTCAACCATATGTTTCTCAATCCGTACTTAATGAGCTTTTAGTATGGCTTCCCCCTCTCCCCGAACAAAAGCGCATCGTTGCCAAAATAGACGCGCTTTTTGCCCGCAGTCGCCGCGCTCGTGAATACTTGGCCGCGATTCCACCGCTACTAGAGAAGTTTCGGCAATCGGTCTTGGCGGCGGCTTTTCGAGGCGATTTAACAAAAGAATGGAGAGAAAAAAACAAGACGGTTGAGCCTGCATCATTGCTACTAGAGCGCATCCGTGCCGAACGTCGCAACCGTTGGGAAGAAACCGAACTAACCAAGATGCGAGCCAAAGGACGCGAACCACTAACCAACGATTGGAAAGCCAAGTATGTAGAACCTGAGCCAGTAGACACAAGCGATTTGCCAGAATTGCCGGACGGGTGGGAATGGGCGAGTTTATTAGAGTGTTCTAAAAGAATCACTGATGGTACACATCAACCGCCTAAATTTACTGAAGATGGAATCCCTTTTGTTTTTGTTCAACACATTGTGAATGGAGAAATTTCTTTTGAAGGAACTAAATTCATTTCCAAAGAAACTTATGAGGTTTTAAATTCAAGATGTCCTGTCGAAGTAGGAGATATTTTATATTCTGCGGTTGGGTCTTATGGTGTGGCTGTTCCTGTTTTAATAGATAAACCTTTCTCCTTTCAACGTCATATAGCACATATAAAACCAATTCAGCTTTTGAATCATTCTTATTTAACAAATTGTTTAAATTCATCTGTTTGCTTAGAACAAGCTGACAAAGCTGCACGAGGTATAGCGCAAAAAACAGTAACTTTAGGTGATTTGAGCAGATATGTTATACCTATAGCTCCTTTATTAGAGCAAAAGATTATTACTGAAATTATTAAGAAATATTTTTTTACTATAAATAAATTAGAAATATTTTTAGAAAATAGCTTAGAGCGAGTTCAACAACTCAATCAATCCATCCTAGCCAAAGCCTTTAGAGGTGAACTAGTGCCGCAAGATCCTAATGATGAACCGGCATCCGTGTTGTTAGAGCGTATTAGGGCGGAACGTGCCGCGAGCGAAACGGCCAAGCTAAACTCTAAACAAACAAAAATAAACAAAGGTAAAGAAGAAAAGATGCACACGGGACGTGTGCGCTCCCAGGAAAACGAACAAGCAAACACAACAACAAACCCCGCAAATGACGAGGAAAGCGGGCGGGTGATGGTGCAACGGTCGTTGTTTGAGTAGGGTTTTTAGGTTGTGGTGATTAGCGATGTAGTTTCTTAGCCCGTAGGGGTGTAATATTTGTAATCTTATTCTTAGCCCCGTAGGGGCGTAATATCTGTAGCGTAGGGCGTAAGCCCTATGTTTAGAATGAGATACAATTCCTAGCCCCGTAGGGGCGTAAGAACTCTTTAATAAACAAATTATTTTTAATTTAATCTTTCGCCGCTCCGCGGCTTTAACTGTAAACTATTCAATACATAGGGCTTACGCCCTACGCTACAGATATTACGCCCCTACGGGGCTAAGATATATCAAATGATGGTGTACCTTTAGATTTATTGAGTACATTGCTACAGATATTACGCCCCTACGGGGCTAAGATATATCTGTTAAATAGTTTAATCAATATTTTTTGATTTTTTATCTAGCAATCTATTAATCCAAAGGTGTTAGATCAGGGTCTAGCCAATTGGTGCGGGCTTCCCAGGACATTAACCTTTCTTTGCTATAGTACTTAAAAGGGAGTTGTCTATATCCAAACTTATTAATTAGCTCGTTTGCTAAATCTAATAAAGGGCAATCATTCTCAATAGACGTTAAATATTTTTTGATAACCCAAGCATAAAAAAGAGTAATAGTTTCATGATATCCATTATCTTTGGTCATAACTACCCCGCGTGAAGCGTTATAACGTTGGATATTTTGGCGAATAAGTTCGATTGCTTGTTCATAAGGGTATTGAGAAATATACCAAAGCCCTACAGTTAAATGAGCATAATGAGTCCATTTTTCGCTTTTTAAGGTACAGGCTTCAAACTCTTTTACTAGATCATTTATTTCTTCTACGTTGTGATACAGGTTTGTCTGTGTTTCCATTATTTTTTTCCTTAGTGTAAATTTTGATAAAAATGGTTTCTATAAGTACTTGGAGGAACGCCCATAATACGTAAAAAAGCACGACGCATATGTTCAATATTGCCAAACCCGCATTTTAGAGCAATTTCTTTTTGACCTAGTTTAGTTTTTACTAAAGCACGACGAGCAGCCTCAACACGTTGTTCTAAAACATAATGTGCAGGGGTCATACCAAACTCAGAGACAAAAACGCGAGAAAAATGACGTAAGCTCATAGCTGCTTGATTAGCTAAAAGCTCTATGGGTAAAGGCTCAGAGATATGCTCTAAAATCCAAGCTGGTAATTCACGCAAGCTATGACGCTCTGGAGAATGGGTTTTAAGGGTAACACTAAATTGGCTTTGTCCTCCTGGGCGACGTAGAAAAATCACTAAAGCGCGAGCAATATCTAGTGCTATTACTGATCCTAAATCTTCTTCTACTAGGTCTAAGGCTAAATCCATCCCTGTTGTAACCCCTGCTGATGTATAAATATTGCCATCTCGAACAAAAATAGAATTGTAATCTACTTTGACTTTAGGATATTTAGCTAGTAGATTGCCACAGTGCCACCAATGAGTAGTAGCACGACGATCATCAAGCAGCCCAGCAGCAGCTAAAACAAACGCTCCTGTGCAGATAGAACCTATTCGACGTATTTTTGTACTAGTTTGCTTAAGCCATAGGGCTACAGGGTCTAAAGGGTCGACTTTTAAGCTACCTGAACCCCCTATAACTAGTAATGTGTCTATAGGCTCTAAGTCAGTAGATCTATCTGTTAAATCTGTCAACTTATTATTAACAAGCAGAGATAGCCCGCAATCACCTTGGACAGTGGGTTCTGTTGCTGTTGTTATAACTTCAATTTTATAAAAAGGGTCTTTTTCTTGGGATTTAAGCAAGTGGTTTGCACATTGAAATACACTTAAAGTCCCTACTAAGTCTAGTTCCATAATTGGTTGAACAGCTAAAAATATTACTCGTCTTTCTACTATGGTCATTTACTGCGCTCCAAATAAATAGATTTAGTTTTAGATTAATTTCTAGTCTACCATAATTAAAATTTTTGATGGCAGGAATTGTTGGATCTATGTCATTTACGCCATACTTTAATAGCATTAAGATAGAGGAATAAAGATAAAGAAATAAAATTATTAAGGTGAGGTTATATTTATGAATGATTTACTGGTATGGGCATTAAGCAAAGCACGTCAACAGACATTAAATTTAGTAGCTGATTTAGATGAAGAGCAAATGTGTCAACAATCTGTAGCAGGGGAAAACCATCCTGCTTGGACTTTAGGCCATTTATTTTTAGCTGATTGTATGGTGCTTTCAGTATTTCAAGGTGCAAATGCTCCTCAAATGCCTAAAGGTTGGGTAGAAGTTTATGCTCCTGGAAATCCTCCTAATTCTGATAAAAACCGTTATCACCCTAAAGAGCAGTTAATAGAGCAATTAATAAAAACAGAACAAATACGTAAGCAAGTAATAGAGCAGTTAACTGTTGAAGATTTAGCTAAACCAACACCTGATCCGCGTTTTGCTGTTACACAGCCTACAATAGGGCATATTCTTCATTATTTATTATTTCATGAGGGTAATCATGGAGGTCAATTAGCAGCCTGGCGCAAGGCTCGCAATCTTGTATCGGGAAGCGGTGCTTTTGGTGTTGTTTAGCTGGTTAAATTTATATTGCTAAAAAACGTATTGAGGTAAAAGTAAATGGAACAAAAAGTGATAGATATATTTAAATATTTTACTTGGTATAACATGCTAAGTACGTCTAGAAGTAATAATGAAAGCCTAGCTAATGAGAATAGGGTAGCAGACAAGGGCTTTATATATGAATGGATTACACTTGCATTAATGATTGTGCTTACTGTTATAACTCTTTATAGAGTTCCTTCATGGGAGAATGCTTTTACAGATCCATGTCATTTAGCCTCGATTCTTTGTGCTGCAACAGTTGGGGTTATGTTTGTAACACGATTGCTGGGGAAAAAAGCTCTAGCGGTTGAACCTATAATAATGATGGCTTTTCTTGCTTCAATGCCATTAGTTTATATTGCAAGTTATTTAGTAATAGATGGTAACTTGGGCAATATGTGGCTTTGGATAGAGATATTAGGGTTTCCTTTATATCTTTTATTTGCAATTTTGGGGCTTAAATATTCACCTTGGTTTCTTGTGATTGGGATTGCTTTACATGGATTTGCTTGGGATATATGGCATTATTCAAACTCAACTTATATTCCAAATTGGTATGCAATAGGCTGTTTGTTGGCAGATATTGGCATTAGTTTGTATGTTGCTGCTCGTATTAAGGCTTGGCGTAGCTTGGAACAGTCTGATAATAGATAAAACCTAGCTATCTTTTTAGAAATAAGCTTGAGGGGGAATAGATGTTGACACCAAGGTAAAACAAATGAGACAAGTTATTGATAGAGTTTTGGTTAAATTTGCCAAATCAATAACTATGATAATAATATAAGGAATTTTTAAGCGTGAGAAATCAGGAAAACAAAGAAATAAAGCCAGGTCTTAAAGTAAATATAGTATTAAAACAGGATCAAAGAACTGGAAAAACCACTCAAGGAGTGGTTAAAGATATTTTAACAAAATCTGCTTTTCATCCACATGGGATTAAAGTTCGTATCCAAACAGGAGAAGTTGGTAGAGTAAAAGATATTATTGACTAGTTTTTAAATAGCTCGTTTAAGTTTATCTAAATTAGTTTTTTCTTTACCAATAAGAGATTGTCGATTTTTGATATCATCAACTTGGCGTTTGAAATCACTTACAAATGACTCAACTTGTTCAGATGCGCGATCAAGTACGTTCTTAAGACGTTGTTCTTCTATTTCTAAAGTTATTAAAATTTCTTGAATAACTTTATCTGAACGGTCTTTGACATAGGATTGATAATAACTAATCATATCTTTTTTAAGTTTTTCTCCAGCCTCGCTTCTTTTTAGGTGTTTAGTTCTTACAAAATCATAAATGATAAAGCCTATTAAGCCAGCTATAAGAAGAACTGCTACATATTCAAACCCTGGGATAGACTCTTTAATATTTTTTAAGAGTTGTCCTTTTTGTTGGCTAGCTGAGGCAGATTTACCTGTATCATTATTGCTAGAAAGCAAGGTTGAGCCAGTGACTATTAAAGTTCCAAAAACGCCAACTGTCATAATAGTGCTTCTAATATTTTTAAACAAAAAACTACCTACAGAATCTTCTCGAAAAGCTACTTCTTGAGAAGCGCCCATTACAGAATCTTGAAAACATTTATCTATTTTTGGAGCAGCTACTTTATTAATGTCAATTTCTGAAGGCATTTGTATTGATAAAGCTGTTAAAGAACGTTTAGTTCGTTGAAATAAATCTTTTAAGCCACCAAAATGTTTATTTAAAACACGTTGCCATTCTTCTACACCCCAATTACATAATTCTTGTGCACAAAATCGAAAAAGCTTTAAATCTACTTGTTCATTACTATTAGCTTCACCAAGTGTAAGATAAGTGTTACCACTTCTAGATATTATTCTTGGAATAAATTCTTCAACAATAACTTGTATTCTACTCATCACACTTTTTTTGTTATAAGTATCTAAAACAGAGATTTTTGATTGAGTTATTTCTGTTTTAGTTTGTCGAAAAAATCTTTCTCTATCATCAGCAATTTGTTTAATTACATTCTTAAACTGTGCTTTATAATCTTCAACAGCCATTCCACTAATTCTTTCTTGAAGCTGTTGTAGCTCTTTTTTAAGAGTTTCATCTTGATTATTAAGAATTTTTTCAATAACACTAATATAAAAAGATAGATTGGCTGAAACACGCCTACTAATAGTATCTTCTGGTTTGTAATCTGTAAGGGATTCAGCTACTAGATATAATTTTTTAAGCTCTTCTGTTAATTTATTGTCTGTTATTTCTGGTTTGGTTGAGTAAAAAAAGTGTCTTAATTGAATGGCTACAAAATCGACACTAACTTTATTAGAAGCTAGCCATTCACTTGCGCTATCAATAAGCATATTCCCAAAATGATTTATTGATTCAACTTTATCGCTATCAACAT
>Ga0075163_10000320_pt1 | contig 60348 bp, 57 predicted proteins | sample JI1023141ADNA_FD_71478 | JGI IMG/M metagenome (GOLD analysis project Ga0075163, IMG submission 71478) | Wastewater effluent complex algal communities from Wisconsin, to seasonally profile nutrient transformation and Carbon sequestration -... | ecosystem: Engineered > WWTP > Effluent > Algae... | reverse complement strand
TATAATATAATATACAATTATAATAATTTTTCTTATATTTACAGCATGGCCGAAAAAAATAATTCAACAGAAAAGTTACCGCTGCTAAACCGAGGTGAGTTGGGTAAGCTCTTAAAGCAACATCGCGAAAGCAGATTTATCACTCAAGATAAAGTTACCGAGCTAACTGGTTTATCCAGGAAGCAAATAATAGCTATTGAAAAAGGAACTGTAGATTATAGAATTGATACACTTTTTAAATTATTAGGGGCGGTACAAGCAGATATTTCTTTAATTAAATTGAAATAAGATAATGAAACAATTTATCCAAAGGTTAGTTAAAGCGATTGCCAGCATAACTACTACTAGGCATAAAGTGAACGATGCTGATATCGTAACTCATAGATGCACACGAAGTAATTTTCTTTTCATTCCAATTTCCGAACCCGATAAGGAAGGTTATATATGGTATGCGTGTGATCATCCAGGATGTAAAAACATTGCTATGTTCCACCCCTTAAAGGACGGCCAAAAACAATTCAATCTTAATACCATCGATTCAGAGGACGAACTCGAAACATCCGGGAAGGAAGTTGAAAAACGAATAAAGGTCAAAATTGCAGAACTCTACAAGCATGCTTAAAAATATTGGATAGATAAACGTTTATACTGGTACCATATTATTTAAATTCAATGAAGCCATCAATTGAACGCATAAAAGCAAATGCCTAAATAGGTATGTATGGATTACCTGGTCCATTGAAGAAATAGAAAATCCAGGAAGGAAGTTGAAAGACGAATAAAAACCGCATTTGGATTAGCAGGCACTTATGAAATTAACCTTACCTGAAAAGTAATTTTGAATTATGACAAGAAAGCACAAATACCATAATCAGATAAAACAATTAACCAATGATTTGGACTCTCATTTTGCATCCTTATCAATTGAAAGTGACCTTATGTTCGACTTTAAAAGGTTTCTTTTCATGGAAGAAAATTATAAGGGTTCAAATGAGTCAATAGATGTACTTGAAAGAATAAAAGAATGTATAGAAAATAAGAATTTAAAGAGTATCAAAAGAAAATGGAGGGCGGTTGCAGTATCCGGTTGGCTGAAGTATGTAATTCAAAAATATAAAGTTCCTTCAATTCAGGTTTCTATAAAGATTACTAACCTGGGAATTGAAAAGGTTTCAAGGGAGGTGTTAACAGGCCATATAATGCGTATTATTGAGGGGATCCCATTACAAGATATTGAAAAGGCAATTGAGGTTAATAAGGTAATTCCGGCACCAGTGATTCGAAGAAGTTTTGAAGAAATTCAAGCTGAGAATGACACATTGATGAATAAAATTTTAAACATAGAGGAAGAACTTAAAGAGTTGATGCCCGGCTACATAGGATTTACCGAGGTTGTATTAACCAGAGTGTCACAAGGGCATAAGTAAACAAAGATTAATGCCCTTATGGATATAGAAAAAGTAAATTATATAGGAACCAGGAGAAAGAAGTTACCGCCCGTAATGGAACAGCAAAGGATCGGTAGAGTTATGCGAAAAGTCAATTTTCCGATTAAAATAGTAGTTATTGGTGGTAAACAAAATGGTGATGATCTAATCAATGTTATTCTCCCTCCTTCGGACAATACCGCTAAAATTTAAGAACCATGAAAGATTTAGAAAAACTATCTACAGTTGAAGTAAGTGGGTTAAAAGAAATACTTATGAACATGGTTGATGGTAAAATTAATCTCACTACAACTAATACAACTGAAGAAATAGAAGCTTCCAGAGCTGAAGTTGAAAGTCGTATACAATCAAAAATCCGGAATTCTAAATCATCCCCTACCCCTGGTTAACTTTAATTAAGTAGGTAAGCGGCCGCTGCCGTTGGTATATATAATTAAAAGCGTTTCGAGCTTTTTGTACGTGTAATTAGGATCACAAGAAAATATAATGTTAGTCAAAAAGAAAATTCTGGACCTTAAGAATTCTGAGTCAATTCTTTTTTCTGGCCCAGGTATTGTAAAGAGATTACCGAGAAAATTAAAGAAAAGTATAGTATCTAATCCTGATCAATTTGTCGAAAAGTTCAATAGGAGAAATATCCGGCATCAAGTTAAGGCAGCCCACCTATTTAAAAGTAAAAAGCAATTGGTAGATTCATTTAAGAACCAGCTCCTACTACCGGAGGACCTTTTTTAACCGAAACCATAAGTAATGATCTTTGATATTACAAACATTGACAAAGTTAAGCTCATCCAGTCCATGTATAAGTTTGCACGCGGGGGAACAGAACCTCTTACGGATGATGAATGTCGTGATTTGCTAAAACCTTTCAGCGGAACTATTGCCGCCAAACGCCCGGGCCAGTACTTCATTATTGATTACCATAATGGTGCGGCCTTTAAGCTTTGGTTCCACATTAAGAATAACGGGAGAATCATCACGTATGCGGATGGGTATGATTATCGTAATGGAAATTACCGCTTATTTGAGATGTTCCTGACTCACTTTCGTCTTTCTGAGATATTAATTGTAGATAAGAGGGATCGAGGCAGGAACCCTCCAAGCCGAGTCGAAGAAGATATGAAGCATTTTAAGTCTTTACTTAAGACCGCAAAGAAGGATCGAAATAATCTTGGAATTTATTGGCGATTGGAGGAATGTTTAATCGAGCCAGAAATGAAGCGGTTTAGAGTTTTGAAGGCACTTATAAAAGGAAATAATTCTTACTTTCCAAAAGCACAAATGTTATTACAGGCGTAGTAGTAGAAACCCCTATGAATAAAATGAATGAAGATATAGCTAAAAGAATTATTCAACACACCTACCGGGATATTGAAAATACCGAGTTAGAATTAGCTAAAATTAATGCTGAAGAAAAGCGTAAAACTCGACAGATCTGGAAATGGATTAAAATCGTGTTGTTAGTTTCTATTTTATTGATGGGTTTGCTGACGCTTACAAAATAGAACTTCCAAAAGAAATTTTCAGGTTTTGCTTAATTAACCAAATGGACGACAAACTAAAAGAATACCAGGGTCCGCTCTACCTGGAGCTTAACACCGATTCCGTCATCGGCCAGCCTCACATCGTTCATGAACTTAATTCCCGCAGCAAGCGAATAATCCACAACCATAGTAAAACTGAAGTAACGACCTGGGAAATGAATGATCTCGGGGATACCTTCAAAGTAATAATGTTTCTTCAGGCGGCCAACCTGCCATTCTCACTTTTAGGTGATCCGGATCTGACTTTTATTGTTCAGCAATAGACTTATCACTCGCCCCTGTTCCTGCGCAATCGCAGGAGCTTCAATCCAAAGAAAATAAGGCCTCCAGAAACTAACAGGATCAGGATTAGGACAATCATCACCTTTTTAGAGAAAGTTCCCTCATCCCCTTCCATGGTGATCATAGCACGCTGCATTTGGCCCATGATCTGGGAGTCATAATCCAGCAGGGTGAAAAATGATTTTGATGCTGTTTTTGAATATTCTGTCCTGAGAATGGTGCTTTGTTTAAAATGGTAGTTCGCTTTTTCCGGATCCGAGCCGGAGATCTTATCAGCCAGTACCAGGTGAGCAATGGCGCTTGAATAAATTGATTGATTAGCGGTCATAAAATATTTATCCAGGATCTTCACTCCCTCCTCTTTATGACCCAGCTCCAGTTTCGCTATCCCAAGCCAAACACTTTCTTTCTGGTCCTTAAATAAATGTTCAATGTCGTTGTAATGGCGTAGCGTGTATAATAAGAATCCGATGCCGTTATTAAAGTCATCATCAATCTGCGTAATAGGATAAAGCTCAATGACCTTTCTTAGATAATGTCTGATTAAGGTTGTATCCTTCTTCACCGAATAGAAAGCTAATGCCTTGTAGAGATACGGATAAGCTAAAAGTGAAGAATCCCCGTGAGCGGATTCAAAGATATTGATCGCCTTATCTAAATACAGGTTGTAGGTTTGCAGTTTAAAATCCGGACGGTCAATACCTGGCAGAAGTGCATAGTATGAATAATTTGTATATACGGTTGCAATAAATACAGAATCAAGGATGGCCGGGTTCTTAGTAATATCGTCCATTAATATCTCGCATAAACTGAATGCAGAATCAACCTTTCCCTGCTGATAGAGAAAAGCACTTCTAATCAGCTGCATCGGGTAATAAAGGCTTTTCGGTGGTCGGTTATAACCATCTGCTTGCTGGAAAAGTAAAGTCAAGGCATCAAAGTTCTTATCATGGTAATAGATCTTTGCAAGAATGGATAGCCTTAGATATTTTAACGAATCTGAAAGTCTGGTTTTTTCATCCTGGAGTAATTGTTTGGCCGCTGAGAAATTTCCCAAGGAGTATTCTATAAAAGCCCTGGAAACAACATCATCCACCCTACCCTGCTTTTGAGCAAATAGACTATTGCTATTTACCACAACTAACATTAAACAAAGCGCAAAAACCTTCATGGGGGTACTTTAAAATTGGATGTTTAGTCTTTAATGAAACCAGATTGAAGTTTATTATAATTTGCTATCACTTCATAAAATTCTTTCTTCCGGATAGCTTCAAGGCCTCTAACCTCGGCTAAAAGCGTTTTGTTTTTTAATCTCAGCCGTTTGGAATAAACCCATAACACAATGCCTAGCGAAGCAAATAGATAACAAACTACAAATAATGCAGTTGCAATATTCAGGTTCTGTTTAGTCTTTTGGAGATTCTCATTTGTACCATTCTTCTTTGCCAGTATCCCTGTTTTTTCAATGCCAGCTCGGGTAATATCTTTTAGAACATCAACTAACAACGTTTCATCACTGGAATAATACTCATCAATCCATTCACTGACCTGGTTTAATGTATCCGATCCGGGCTGAGTGTAATCCATTGTTGTAGTGAATAGAAGACCTAAATTATTTAAACAATAATTTCTGATCGACTTAGGATAGGTGTTCAATTCATGTTTAATAATGTGAAAGTAAGTATAGGCCTTCTTAGGCATCATTACCGTATAAACTTTCATTTCAGCGACCTTACTAAATGATCTTACAAAATTAGATTGTCCGAATTTATATAGCGAATCACACTTATTAATGATACTGATGGAAGCCAAATCTGATCTCACTCTATCGGTATAGTAGGAACTGTCGGTTGGTAATACATTTAGTGATTGAGCAACCTGGAACATTAATTTTATTTCGGATTTCGGGGTAAGAACTCCGTTTTTAAATTCAATTTTGTACCCTGCGACTTCAGCAGGATAGTTATCAACAATATACGGGTGAGGTGCAACATCCAATAATTGAACCAGGCAGCTCGGGCAATTCGGTACAACTAATGAATCACGAAAGATATACGGATAAACATCCAGCATATCATATTCATTAACGTCTGAATATAACTTTTGTCGTGAAGCGTGCTTTAAGAAATTCTGACGGTTCTTAGTCTTTTCATTCTTTGGATAAAGTCGTATTTCCGATAAAAACGCCTGAAGCAATAAATCGGTAATAAGACTTGAATCACTGGCAAACCGCAATCTTCCCTCGATAGCCTCCAAATAGTTTGAATCCCAGATGGAGGTATATTGTTGAATGATTTGATAAGTCGAATCCTGGTTAAGTGAGTAGCTTACTGACCTGGAGATAACTTGGGCATTGCTTCGAAGCGAAAGAAGGCTGAGGGTCAGCCCAACAAAAACAAGAAGGGTACTTTTACTGAGAAACTTCAAGGGTTTATTTATTAAGCCTGGTAATGTAATGTGTTTCAAATTCATCAATGTCCTTTTGTGTTAGTTCCCGATCAGGCTCCTGTGAGGAAAGGGTAATGGATAGATTATTCTTTGCTAGAAAATCGTTACCTATATCTGTAATGAACTGATCAATACTTTTAGCTACCTCCCGGGTGTTATCATCGGCTTTTGCTTGACCACTGATAATTTGCCGGCTGAATTCAATAATAGAATCCTCAATAACCATAGTTCCATATTCTTCCCCTATTAACGCTACTATTCCCCCAACCACCGACTTAGGATCTTTATTATTGTCGTTGTGAGCTTTTATGTAGCTACTGGCTGATAAGTAACTCTGAACCCTCTCCTCCTGGCCAGGAGCCTTGAGAAGTTTTTCTGCATCTGTATCTGTGAACGTAAAGTTGCTCAGGGCTAACCTGACAAAACCACTGTAGCTTTCCGGATGGGTGTGCTTTAAAAAGGTAATAAATCTCATAGATTTAGGTTTATGCTAAAACAAGGTCCTCAACAACTTTTGGTGTATTGGCAAGGGGATTTTGAGTGCAAAATTTACAAAATTTCTTCGCATTATTATGGCTTTGCTCACTACTAAATGACTGATCGCACCCCTTTTCACAGACGTAAGGATACTTGATTTTTTCGGCCTCCTCAATCTTACTGGAGGAAATTTGTGAAACTTCAGACTTCTCATTCCGGATGCTCGCCTGGTAGGCCTGAACAGCTTTTATCTCTCGTAATTCTGAAATTAGATCATTATTTTTCTGCTGAAGGTTATTGTTGCCTATTTCCAGGATTTGAATTTTATTCTGAAGCGCATACTTCTCATTTGTAAGATCTTCAATTTCATGCTCCTCCTTTTTATTGAAAAAGTTAACGTAGTACTTAAGAATGAAAGCTGCTGATCCGGAAATAATAATGGTGATCGCGAGCTTGACCTGGCTTTCCCCGAATTGGGTATAAAAATAGGGTAGATTGAAAAAGCAAACGTTCAAAAGGAAAACAATAAATCCCAATCCAACGGCAACATTAGTCCGGCCATTAATTGAAAAAACAAAAATCCCGAGATCGAAAGCGAATGCAAAGAAGTAAGCATACCACGGGTTTTTAATTACGGATAATTGAAGTAGAAGATTGGCAGTGTGTACCATCATGGGTACCAGTAAGGCGATCAAAGTAATTAACTTGAAATAATCGCTTTGAAAATACCCCACTAACTTATTCCTGGAGATTGATTTATTTTCCATACAGATCCGTTACTAAGTAAGCCCACGCATTTTTATTGTACTGCATTTCACTCCCCTTTCGGATCCAAAGGACCATATCCTGATTGGATTTTATGTAGGGTAAGAATTCCTTTGCTAATGTGAAATAAACCCTGTCATCGGGATAGGGTGCAACCTGGAGCTGATCGGCTACCAGGTATTCCAGGATCGCGACTTTTTCGGTTGTATTCGGATCCACCGGCATACAGTATGCCTTAAGTTCCTCCGGAAGCCGGTTATACATATCATCGCTCATATAAACCGCCCCGCGTAAGTCATTTCCGGAATACAGTGGGAATTGAAATAAGTAATTAATCTTTCCAGCATACGAAAGAATGGGTAACAGAAGGAAACACCCTACCAGTAATACGCTTTTGTAATCCCTCCCAACGTCAAATTTGAAAATTTCCGAGTCGTAGTAAGCGATATGAAGGATGAGAAAAAGAACATTCCAGGGAACTACCGGATACCCATTCGTTAAAAGCTTGACCGGGATAATGACCAGGTGCATGGCGATGGCCAGCCAATTGGTTTTCCTTTTTGTTAAAGGGAAAAGCAAACCAATTCCTAATAAGAATTCTCCCCATGGAATGTAAGTACCAAAAAATCTCTGCAAGCTTGATCCATCTTCAGCAAGCCAGCCAAAAAAATGGGGCATTACTTCAATAATAAAAGAAGGATTCATTTTACTGATCCCGGCAGCCATATAGGTGATCCCGATAGTAGTAAGAACTACAAATCCTCTTGCTTCCCGGCTTGCTGTAGCCGGTATAAGCATAAAAGCAAAGAAATTGATATAGTAAGGCTGGATACGGTTAATGTCCAGACAACAGAGTATAACGAAGTTTGCTAAAAGTATCCAGGCAATAAAATCCTTTCGGGGGAATATAAGGTAAGCCAAGTGAATTAATAAGAACCCAGCAAATAGGGCTTGATGCACAAGGACCGGGTAATCGAATACCGAGGACTGAGGTGTGAACGGTATTAAGCTCGATCCCAGGTAAACATTTGCAGTCAGTAAGGATGTAATTAAGGAAATACCAACAACGGCTCTTTTAAATTGGTCATTATCGGTCAGCTGTTCAAATTTCATTTTTCAGGGTTTTTCATTTTTAACTTATGACCCACAGACCTCGCAGCTGTCAGGGTTTTCCAGAGAACAGGCAGCCTTCGCTAATTCAAATTCAATTTCAGCGGCAGACTTTTCTTCCGTTTTCTGCGGTTCAAATAAGCCCGGTGTTGCAGATACTGGAATTGTTGCAGCCCCATGATTAGTTATAGGTTCCGCTATTACTTTTTCAGTAACAGATTTATCAGCGGTAAATTTGATCGCATCTACAGCTGCTTGTGTTCTCAGGTAGTACATGCCGGTTTTTAAACCAAGTTTCCAGGCGTGGAAGTGCATGGATGACATTTTACCAAGGGTTACATCCTTTAAGTGGATGTTCAGGCTTTGTGATTGACAAATGTAAGCTCCACGGTCCGCAGACATATTCATGATCTCTTTCTGGGAGATTTCCCAAACAGTTCTGAATAGTTTACGGTCCTCAGCTGGCAGATCATTGAATGTAGCAATCGATCCATTGCTTAGTTTAAGGCGCTCGATCATTTCAGGCGACCATTTACCTAAATCAATTAACCGCTTCATTAAATGTTTGTTCACTACTATATATTCACCGGCAAGGGTTCTGCGGGTATAGATATTGGTAGTGTATGGCTCAAAGCATTCGTTATTTCCCATGATCTGCGAGGTCGATGCTGTTGGCATTGGCGCAATAAGCAAGGAGTTCCGAATACCGTGGGTTTTAACCTTTTGCTTCAATTCATCCCAATTCCATCTACCGCTTGAAGGAGTTACCCCCCACATATCGAACTGGAAAATTCCCTTTGATGCCGGAGAGCCTTGAAAGGTTTCATAAGGACCGTCCAGAACAGCTAATTGCATAGATGTTTCCATCGCTGCGTAATAGATTGTTTCAAATATTTCCCGGTTTAGTTGCTTGGCTTCCTCGCAATCAAACGGTAAGCCTAATAAGAGGAAAGTGTCCGCTAAGCCCTGCACACCGATCCCTATTGGCCGGTGTTTCCAGTTAGAGGTTTTTGCTTCCGGAACCGGGTAGTAATTTTGATTAATTACCTTGTTTAGGTTTCTGGTAATGACTTTTGTGATCCGGTATAGCTCCTCATGATCGTAGTGTAGTACTCCCTGTTTATTTGGCCTTACAAACTTATTCAAGGCAATCGATGCCAGGTTACATACAGCTACTTCCTCTTTAGAAGTGTATTGAATGATCTCCGTACAAAGATTGGAGGACTTGATTGTTCCGAGGTTCTTTTGATTGGACTTCCGGTTAGCGGCATCTTTAAATAAGATAAATGGATTACCGGTTTCAACCTCTGCGGTACAGATTTCCTCAAATAATTTACGGGCAGATACCGTTTTCCTAGCCCTGCCTTCCTTTACATATTTATGATAGAGGTTTTCAAAATCCTCCCCCCACACTTCTGATAACCCTGGAGCTTCATTAGGGCAGAATAAAGCCCACTCTCCTTCCCGCTCAACCATTTCCATGAATAGATCAGGAATCCATAAGGCATAGAACAGATCCCGCGCCCGCATTTCTTCTTTCCCGTGGTTCAACCTGAGTTTTAAGAAATCCTCAATATCCGCGTGCCATGGCTCCAGGTAGATTGCAAACGATCCTTTCCGCTTGCCTCCCCCCTGATCCACGTAGCGGGCTGTCATATCAAAGTTCCGGAGCATAGGCACGATCCCGTTCGATTGTCCCCCGGTCCCTTTTATATAGGATCCCTTTGCCCGAACGTTATGGATTGCTAACCCAATTCCACCGGCAGATTGTGAAATCTTAGCGCATTGCTTCAGGGTATCGTAAATGCCATCAATTGAATCTTCCTGCATGGTCAAAAGAAAGCAGGATGACATTTGAGGCTTTGGTGTTCCGGCATTAAAAAGCGTTGGGGTAGCGTGCGTGAAAAGCTTCTGAGATAACAAATCATACGTTTCCAAGGCAGCTGATATATCCTCTCCATGGATCCCCACAGCAACGCGCATTAGTAAATGCTGGGGACGTTCTACCGGCTGACCGTCAATACGCATCAGGTATGACTTCTCAAGTGTTTTAAATCCAAAGAAATCATAGTCATAATCACGGTCATGCTGAATAGCTTTATCTAATACCGCGGCATTTTCCGAAACAATCCTGTAGAATTCACTATCTACCAGTGGAGCAGGGCTTTTGGTTTTGGGATCAACAAACGTGTAAAGCCTTTTCATTGTATTGAAAAAGGATCCGGTTGTTTTTTTATGAAGATTAGAAATTGCAATTCGGGCAGCGAGGATCCCATAATCCGGATGCTGCACAACCATGGACGCGGCAATTTCTGCGGCAAGTGTATCAATCTGATCCGTGGTCATTTTGTCTGCCATCCCGTCAATTACTTTCCGGGTTACAGAAACAGGATCGATGAATCGGCCATCAAGTCCTTTAACTAAATCTTCTATTCGTTGGGTAATAGCATCAAACCTTACAGTCTGATGGGACTTGTCCCTTTTTATTACTATCATAATTTAAGAAGGTTGGTGTTGTAATTCCTGAGTATGTCCAGGTGAAAATCCTTTACCAGGTTTGTTTGAGATACCGGCTTTAAATTGGTATTTATCATCCATGTTGCTTCTGAGCATATTCAAATGGAGAATTCCGATTTCAACTTTTTGCTCTTTCAATTTATCCCGTAGTACAGCTGAGCTGAGGTTACCGGATTCATTGTTATCAATGATGTTGCGGATAACATCCTTGATCTCATGTGGAGTTCTTGCGATGCTGTTAGAGGAGGCAATGCCCCGATCAGAAAGGGACCTTGCTTCAAATCTAACTCCATTTGGAAGTTCAATGACTTTATCTTTCAGGACCCTGGAAATTGTTGATGGATCCATGTTGTGCATTTCAGCCAGATCCTTTTGCAGGATAGGCTTGATTTTATCCACGTTATTGGATTCTATAAATTCCCGTTGGAAATTACACAGGTATGAGATTACCTGTTCCTTATTGGCCAAAGACTCGGCCAGGTTCTTGTTAAACTGATCTACCTTAGCGATTTCAGCCTTATAAAAAGCAACCAAGTCTTTCTTCTTTGGATCATTCTCAAATTTTAATAGTTCACGCAGGTAAACTGAGTTTTTGTTAACCTGGATTTTAAAATCAGCGGTAGATTTAGCTTTGAATGCTCCCTTATCCAAGGTAACCACAAAATCGGGTTCTTTGGAGAATGACTTTAAGGGTGAAGAATTTTCTTTTGTATGCAGCGGTCTTGGATTCAGACCTTTTAATACACCAAAAACTTTATCCAGAACATTGCTATCTCCTAATTTGTATTTACGCTGGAGGCTGTCAACATCATCCTTCTTAAAGGAATCGTAATCATCACGGATTATCTTTTCCATGATCATATTCTCCGAGTTCCTCGGCATTCGTTGAATTTGGGTAATCAAACTATCCTGAAAGTTCGCTGACAAGATCCCGGATGGCAGGAGATTCATTTTAAGCTTGTCATGGACAGATTGGACTTCAAATTTTGAGAAGCCAGCCTTAGCTAAATTTGCATATACTGAATCAAGCTCACGAGATTCTCCTTCATTAGTGATAAAACCATCACCATCCATGGATTGAATCAGGTAAGTTGAAATTTCAATTTCTCCTGAAGTTAGTTTCAACGTGGAGGCCTGCTTAATTAATTCCTCTACTTCATTCTTGGAGGTTTTGAAAGCTGAATTGCGATCATCCGGAATTTCAAAGCCAGCCCCATCACCGGAACTTTTAGGCATGAACATTTCCTCATTAAAATCCTGAAGGTGCTGGTAGTCCTGTGTTGGTATATCAAGAAGATCATCCAGTGATTGTGTGTTGTCCGGGATACTTATATCATCATAAAATAAATTCAGATGAAGTTCCTGGTGAGCGATCTGAGCTACTTCCGCATTTGAAGCAGCAATAAGATTTTGTTTGGTGATTTGATCGTGCGTAGCAAAATGGCCTTGCCGGGTGGCAGCGCCCTGGAATACCTTCTGACTCATAAACCTTTCTTTACTGTGGATTACGCCACTAATCTAATGAGAAGGAGGGATTATTCCAAGAAAGGCTAACTTCTTCTAAATGAGAGTGTTAAGCCCCCACAATTTTTAATTTCTTTGCATTTTAAGTAATAAACACCGGTTGCATTACAGTTGAATTGGACAGATGTTACCGTATTGGGCGCGGCAATAACTCGATCACGCTTTTCATTGAAAAGTTCAAATTCAGTAGATCCAGGTCCAGGAGCAATTTTGAAAAAGTATGTTGTGCCTTTTATAAGAACGTATGAGAATTCGTTTGATTCATTTGATTCAGAATGATGGAATTTATAACACTTGATGAAGTTAGTCCCAACCTCATGCGCTGCACAATCGATTTGCTTACATTCATGGGTCATTAAATAAATAGGCAAAAGGAGGAGGAGGAATTTATTCATACACATAAATATTAAAATTACTTTACATCATCGCTTTTCAGATTTAGAATAAAATCTTTTAACTCAGAAACTTTTACCTTATCTATTTCCACAAATCGCTTTACCTCTGCATATAATAAGAATTGTTCTGAAGTGAAATACCGTTTACCGTTTCGCAACAATGAACAATATTTACTTCCAAAATTTTTCTTTAAGCTTTTCAGTTCCTTCTCCCATCTAACTAAAATCTGGTAGTCCACATCAAGGGCCTGACTGAATTCAACCCGCGAATAGTACATTTTCTGAATATCCTTCATACCATTAACCCAGGCTTGCCAGATTCTTATCGGTTAAAACAGCATCCAGATAATTTATGTCAAGCTCCATATCCCTGCAAAGCTGAATACAGGCATACTTTTCCTCATCTGTGATTTTACCATCAGCTTCAACGATTTGGAGATACCCGTTTAAAATATATATTTTCTCGCGGGTTGTTTCGGGTTTTAAGAACCTTAAGGAGCTTGCGCCAGCAAAACAGGTTTTAACCGTAGTGGTGTTAATATCTTCCTGCTGGGCAATCTCCAAAAGCTTTGCCATTTCTTTATCGCAAATTTCGCCATCTTTTAAAGCTAGTTGAACGAGGTTGTTGAAAAAAATGTCTTTAAAAGCGTTTTTCATAGAATGAGTAGTATAAAAAAAGTGGTTATGTGAATTAAAATCTATTTCATTAGGATCCGGTTAAAGCTTGCTTACCTTAAATGTTGCTGGATGACCGTCTGAAATAAAGTATCCATCTCCACTTACAAATTCCTGGGTTAAGGTTAATCCGCTTTCATTATTAACCATATTCTCACCCTTGAATTTTTCATCTTTAATTTTCTGAACAATAAAGTGAACCTTACCGTCAAAAACATTTGCCTTTGCAGTAAACACATAGTTTTTTGGGACAACGGTTCCGTTAATATCTACTTCCTCTGAGGTTCTAAACTGGATTTCATCGTTGTGCTTAAATTTCTGATTCCCGTTTACTTTAGCTTTAAGCATAATACCTTCGCTCTTAGCGCTGCCCGATGATCCGTTAGTATTACTAGCGGTATTCCCTCCCGAATTAAAAAGGTTTCTTTTCTTTGCCTTCTTATCCTCAATGACCTGAAGGCTGTCTGATATGCGTTTTGCCTTAGCCACTTCAGCTTCTTTAATTCTTGCCAAAGCGGCTTCATCCTTATCAGAATTAAAGAGTGTCGGCTTTTCCTTTTTATTAAATACTTCAGGCTCTTTTGCAGGCTCATCGACAACGGCTAATACCTGGGTTGAATCTTTTGGAGTGTTTTTAAGACTGGCCTTAATTACTTCCAGCTGCTCAATCTCTTTGTCAAATTTTTCCTTCTCGGCTTCAAGAACCTTTGTTATCTCTGCAATCTTCTCCTGCTTGACAACCATTTTTTGGGTTGTCACACCTACGTTCTCAGCGAAGGATTCAACTACATCATCAACAAACTTCCAGTCTTTGGTTTTGTAAACCTGGATTGCAAGTATCCCTAAGATAAATGTAGTCCCAAAACAGGCAGACGTTGAATAAAGAACAACCTTTCTCCTTTTCTCTACCGGACTCATTATATATACAGTAAGACCGATGATGATGAATAAAACAACCAGGCCAGCTACCAAGATGATAGCAACATCGCGGTTTGACTTAACTTCAAATTTATCTCTGAATTCAATCCTGTCCGTATCCGTACCTGTTACTCTAGGCTGGACGTTGGCAATTAACGCATCAATAATAAGCGCTGGCCGGGATAGGAATAATTCCTTTCTCCACATTGCTGTTGTTGCAGATCCTTTAGCATCGTAACCAACGGATTTTATACCATATATATTACTTTGTACGATTGCACGATCTGTGTGGAACGATTGGCTCACAAAGATCACATCATTTGTTTTGAAAACACCCAAAAGGCGTAATGAAGAATCAACTGTTCTCAAACCTAATGAATCAATTTTAATGAATTGTTCAGGTACTCCGAGGGCAACCAGGTCGTTCTTCATATCTCTGGTTTCGTTGTATTTTCCGTCCGCATGGGCCTCTCCTAACCCATCCCCCGATAAAATAAAGTATTTTACTTTTCCAGCAACCCATAATTCATAGGCTGCATCAATACGGTATGTGTAATACTTATTTTCTCCCTTACCGCTGGATAACATTTTTGAGGTTCCTAAAACAACAACGGGTTTTGGTTGTGGTATATCCTTAATAGAAACTTTTTTAGAATTGGCTGTGATAGCTACATAGGAGTTAACACCGATGTAAAAAACTACCAACAGCATTACGGCAGCTCCGGTAAACTGGATCCCCAGATCAGCCCATTCAGAATTCAAAAATGATAAGTGTGGTTTCTTTCTAACGATGTACTTTAATAATTGGTCAATTAAATAATTAAACCCCTGGAATAATCCACCCAGCACACCAATGTAAAAAATACCCCAGATGACATTCCAGGCATCAATATGTTTAACGTATTGTGCAGCACTTACCGCTCCACTTTGTCCGTCCATCACTTCGCTGTCCGGATTGACGAGCGTAAATAGGCCCCACAGTAATAACACTGCGAAAATGAACTTGCCTAATTTTTTGAGAATTGTTTTCATAAAGCCAAAATGATTACTGTTTAATTACTTTAATTATCTTCTTTTCATTGTTATAGATTAGGTGAAGGAAGTAAACCCCTGGTTTGAGATCAGGTAATACATCTGGTCCAAGCTGATAGTTTCCATCAACCTGAGAGGAGAGTTTCTTACTGAAAAGCATCCTACCATAAGAATCATTAAGGGCTATTGAAATTTCCTTTGGGAACCCGCCTGCGATTACAATACCTTGTGTAAAAGGATTTGGATAAACAGAAATCGGTTCGTTTCTGTCATCTTGATTACCCGTTATTACGGTTTTTAAGAAAGTAAGATTTTTGGAAAAGGTAGCCTGGCAGCCTCCCGAATTGGTCAAGCTAAGGATAATGGAAAATTCTCCTTCAGCATATATATATGATTGGCCAGGATTTGTTTCGAAGAAGGTTGAATAATAATTTTCATCCTGTAACGTCCAGATAGCTTCTGATTCAGAACCTAAATTGTGGGAGAATTGAACCAAATCCCCAGAAAAGTACACATCCTTATTTGGTGTAATTGTAATATCTGCTTCAAAACCTATATGAGCTGATTTTTTAGAGGTGTAAGTACACCCATTTAGAAGATACGTGTAGGTTAGTTCGTATTTTTTATTTGTTTCAAATCCTGTTCCGTTGAATTGATTACCGGTTACTCCAGGACCGGACCATGTTCCTCCAGAAGGAGTTCCGCTTAATGTCTGTATTGCTTCAGAAGCAGAACAAAACAATATATCCGGTCCAGCGGAAGCGGATACATTCTGCATGATGACATTAGATTCTACACGGTTTGATTGACAAGTAAGTTTCTTTGATTGAACCCAATATTTAGCATTAGCGGTAAGATATGGGGTTTGAAAAACCTCCCCTGTACCGACAATATTTCCTCCGGTTGCAGCATCGTACCAATAGTAATCCGAGTCGGGATCATAGTTTGTAACTTTCAACCTCGTATCTCCTTGTTGGCAGGCGTAAACAGTTGGGACTATCGGGGGAGCAATTCCGGAACTGTTTAAAACGATTGCTGCCGGGATGGTCATTGAGTTTACGCATCCGTTAATCGTTGTATACTGGAAGGTTATCGGGTAGGAATTAAGGGGTACTCCGGTAGTGTTTAAAATATTGCCGGAGATCTTTCCTGCTAATGCCGGTGCTGTTGATGACCAGGTAATATTTGATGTGATCAGGTTACCGTTTTGCATAGGTGCAATAGCGGCTAATAAATTTATTGATGATGCCCCGCAATTTGGTGAAACATTAGGGTTTGTAACTGAAAGCTCGGATGGTACATAAACTGAAATAGTAGCGGATTTACTTTTAATGCACCCATTACGATTGACTGTATAGGTTACTGGGTAGTTTTCTCCAGCACTGACTCCTGCCGTTGAAAAAGTCGTCCCGCTTACCCCAACCCCGCTCCAGGATGTTGAATAAGATCCACCATTAACAGGCGTTCCGGTTAATGCGTAGGTTGGGACATTTTTACAAACATCCATATTACTAACCCCTGCAATACTCCAGTTTCCTGGACCGATACGAACAGTTTTTGTTGCGGAACCGGTACATCCGGATGCGGTGATTGCTACTTTAATTGTTACATCCGTAAACGTTGATGGCTCTCCTGCGAAGTTTGGATTGAAATTGACTCCTGAAACAGCAGCGGGATGAGAAGTTGAAGAGAATACTGGTGTATAATCTCCAGCCCACTCAAAACCGGTTCTTAAATCAATGATGCCGCTGTCAGAACATATACTCTCTGGAAGCTTTGAATTAATATCAACAAGGCCACTTACTGAAAAGGTATGTTCCAGGTATGAAGGCCCGCCATTATAGAATGTTTTGGTTGCACGTATCTTAACCTGCCCTGTGTAAGCGCCTGGAGTATAATTACCAGAACCGCTGATTGATCCCCCCCCCTGTACTATTGACCATGAAATTCCAGAAACGTTAACTCCAGTACCTAATTGTGATTGAAAATTTATGCTACCACTCGGACAGATTGATTCAGGAAGATCATTTTTCCAGAAAAACTTTTGTGGGGTTATAACAACTGACTTTTGTGGAAAGTACCTATGTATTGTACTTGTAACTGTCCAAGTGCTTGGATTACTATCCCAATTATACTTATTGCTTTGCTCAGTAACGGTGATAACATAGCTTAAATAGGCTAAATTAAAATTCATCGTATATGATGAAAAGGCAGCAGCAGTAAGTTCAAAATTCTCGCATGGCAATGTGTTAAAGTTCGCTATGACTGGTAAACATCTTTGTTCAAAGCCGGTTATAGCATACCTATTATTAATCTCATTGGGGTCGGGTTGTGTTTGGTATTGCCAGTCGGGACAGGCATAAATATAGTATCGGTGTTCGGTTATCTTAACATTTTGATATTTCAAACACCCACCAAGAGTTTGTTGAACACAGTTTTTCTTATTACTGACAATAACTTTTTCAAATTTCTTAGTAACTGGAAGTTGTAGGTTCCCCCCATTTACATTTAAAAGAATTGAAGAAGGAGGTTCGGTATAGGTACAAGCCTGAGAAAACACGCTTGTACCCGTTAACAAAACCATGAAAGCGATAAGAATAATCCGACTCATTGATTGTAGAGAATTAAAAATTGTATCTTAAACCGGCAGTAGCAAACCAGCGTGTTTTACCAAATTCTTCTCCAAACAGCCACTTTTGATTAACACCGACAATCAAAACGATTTTGTCGTGTATGAACGTTTCTGTTTCGATATTGCCAAACAGTCCAAACTTTGGTGTGTTGTAGTTATTTTCAGTAACGTTTCCTTCCTCATCATAAACTTTAATAGCGGGATTGAGCTGATCAACTGAAAAAGTCAGACCTCCACCGAGATTGAAATAGAATATCTCTCCCAAGTCAAAAATGGTTCTGTTAAGGCCAGCATCTACCCCAACAGCAGTGAATTTCAAATCCTTATCCTCTCCCATGGAATAGAATAAAGAACCTTTTAAATATAGTTTGGACGTAAAGTAGTTAACGTAAGAACCATAAAACATTTTGGCAACCTGACTGGTCCCGGCACCAAGCTCAAATGATTTTACACCGTGTACGTGACGGATACCTTGTGCAAACAAGGTTGTTGCACAAAAAGATAATACCGTAATGAATATAATTTTTTTCATGGCTAATTAATTAATAGTAAATGACTGATTGGTTGTTTGTGGGGACCTGCCTCCATCATTGTCGATTGTAACCAACGTTATGGTATAATTTCCTGGTGAGGGAAAAATATATTTTGTTTCCAAGCCGCCAACAAAAACACCTTCACTGTTAATCATGGGGTCAACATACTTCACCCCACCGATTGTCCATTCAAGTTTCGTTATTCCACCGCCAGCTGCTTGATCCGGATCTGTGCTTTGTTTTGCATCCAGGATATATTCATAAGGACTTATTTCTCCGACCTTCCTGATTGTAAAAGATGCAGTAGGAAGTTTGTTTATAAAGACCTCCAGCGTTAGGGTTGAAACTGAAGCGTTCCCGAGGTTATCAGTCCCTATAACATCAATTATATGGTTTGACAAGTCACCAGGTTCAGGGGTATAGGTGAATTCAAATGCGCCATTCGAATTAACATTTATTTCTGAGAATGTTCCATTCCCCGACTTTGTTACAGCCCGCACTCCGTCAAGCAAACCCTCCGGATCAACGGCATTCCCCCGGATCGTAAAAAACTCCGGTCGATCCTGCTTGAAGTCACTTGGAAGTTTTAGGCTTTCCGAAAGCTCAGTAACAAGTCCACCGCTTGAATTAACAAGGCGTACAACAGGAGGTTGATTTACATTGCTTAGAAAGTCAAGGTAATCCTCACACCCGAACAGGAAGAAAACACAAATAATAGGAATTAACTTTTTCATGGTCTACTTTTTTAATAATTTGATTTGTTTAACATTACCCGCGTGTGTTATCGAAAGGATATACAGTCCGGGTTTTAATGAAGGAATTGTATTGGGAAGTATTTCAGTTTCACCAATTGAAACATTGATCTTAGCCTGGCCAACGGTTCTGCCATTCATATCCCAAAGAACTAATCCAAGATCATTCATCGTTGCTTCAGATTTCATTTTCAGAGAATGCTCTACAGGTATTGGGAATACTTCAACCGGCACAATCCCTTTTTCCGTTGCTGTTATAAGCGGTGCCTGTTTTACCAATACAGCATCAGTGAATGTGAATGTGTTTTCACATCCAGCAGGCTGTTTGATGTAAACCGAGATATTCTTTAAACCTTCCTGGTAGTAGTAATGCGCTCCATTCAAAGCTTCAATACTTGTACCATCCCCAAATTGCCAAACAGTTTTCGTTGCGGTTGGGTAATTATGTTTAATAATCAACTGTTCTCCAGGGTAGACCTCATTTGAAGGATCATAGGTTAGGACAATATTGAACCCCAGCGTTGCCAATATTGTGTCCCTTGAAATACATCCGTATTGGTTTACTGTATACACCAGTTCATAGCTTTGATTATTTGCTAAAGATCCTCCATTAAAATTACCCCCAGATACACCCGGCCCTGCCCAGGTTCCTCCGGATGGATTAGGATTATTCAGTCCTGAAAGGTTTACACTGCCAGTGTTGTTATCGCAGGATGAGTAATCTGCTCCCGCAGTAACATTGGTATTAACTACTGTAATATTAACCTGTTTCCTTGATGATACACATGAGGCCTTACGAGCGGCAACATAGTAGCTTGTGTTGGCAGAAAGAGATGGAGTAACAAAATTAGTCCCCGTATGGATCACTGATCCTCCGGAAAGAACATCGTACCAATCATAAGATACTGACATATCAGGAGATAGAACTGCAAGTGTTGTTGATAGTCCAAGCCCGCAATTTGTTTCGTTATTAGCATTTGGTACTGCGATAGCACCAGTATTAATTGCCAGCGCATTTGTGATCGTGTAAGATTTTGTGCACCCAAAGCCGTTAACATACGAAAAGGTTATGTTGTAGTTACCTAACGGAATACCGGATAAAGAAAGAATTCCTCCACTGATCTTGCTGTTTACTGTGGAGTTACTACTTGACCAAGTTAACCCGGTGCTAACCGGAACTCCTCCATTTCTTGGAATGTAAGTAGAAACAAGATCCAAGTTCCCTGAAGCGCAATCAGCAATATGCGGAACTACTCCACCAACAGAAAGTACAGGCGCAGGATTTACATTAGCAGTCCTGGTTGCAGATTTAATACAACCCATGTTGCTGTTAACTTCGTAAGTAAGCGTGTACGATCCACCTCCAACAACTGCCCCGGAAGAAGGATCAAAATTTGTCCCCGTTACTCCTGGACCAGACCATAATGCTGTGTAAGTTCCGCTTTCGCCATTTGAACTTCCGTTTAAAGGTGATCCGCCTAAAGGTATTTGTGCAGCATCTTTACATACACCTATTGTGGGCCCCGGGGTAATTGTAAAATCTTTCCCCACTTTGATTATCTTTTCAACAGTTGTAACACAACCTTGGGGGCTTGTAGTAATTACTTCGATTTTTGAAGTAAAGCTATTCCCTCCCTGTGCGAATGGGTTGTATACTCCGCCTGATAATACACCAGATGGACATAGATGACCGCCTCCTGGAACGCAATTAAAGGTTACGATACTTCCGGAAGGTTGAGGATTTGAAACGAAGCTATTCAGGTTTACTGTCTGACCCGATATAGCACAAACATCGGTTGGGAAAGATGCGCTTATTGTGCTTGTTGGATTAGTAGCTATATTAAATGATTTAGCAACCACATTATCTGGCGTATCAAATGGATATGTGACAACAATATTATGGATACCCGGAGTTAAGGCTGATGGTATAATTGGATTAGCCGCAACATTTAAAACAGGCCCTCCATCTAAAGTATAGGTCATTGAAGCCTTGTTGAAACCCGCTGTCTTGTTTGTCCAGGTTGTAATATCAATTGGTGTTGAGGTTGGACAAACATTCGCTGGTGGATTAACTGCCAAGCCAGCTTCCACATAAACAGTTCTATAAGAAGGAGTTGTTGCCGAGGTAACAGTTTCTGTTACGCAACCAAAACCGGGTTTCCACCACTTTCTAAACCTTCTAGTTTGAGTGTAAACAGATGTAGTATTGACACCAACAGCTGTAAACGTATGTGTATAGGTAATATTCCCCGATACATCGTGCATATCCGGCCAGTTTCCATTAATACCATATTGGGTATATTGGAAATCATCTCCAGTTGAGGCACAATTACACCCCGCGTTAGTTGCGTTTGGTGCAGTAGGGGAACTCTTCCCTTTTGCTTGAGGAGCCGCTACAGCATCAGGCCCTGGCCCACCACCACACGACCCATTCCCACCTACAAACGTGTACGGGATGTTTACTTGCACTACCTGTGCCGTAACAAATATTACTGGCAGGAGTACCATTAGAAAAACTGTAAAAATTGTTCTCATTTTGATTATTGTTTAATTTAATTTTTGAGTTTATTCAATTCTCCGAATAATTTATTCGTTCAATTATAGATTCATCAGTTGAAGAAAATTTAATCTTCAACCCCCAACCCCAACATTAAGTAAAGGTTAGAGGCACAGAAATATTTACTTTAATGATTGTGATTCAACTAATAATGAAAATGGCAGCGAAAGATTAACAGCCCTCGTTCCATTCTTTTCCCGGAATATGATTTGAATCTCACCCTTTTTACTGAGCATGAATTTCTTTATAGCGTATGCCAAATATTTCGATTCCTTGCCATTAATGAGATCGATACCATTGGAAGCAACCGCATACTCGTTCTTACGCTGTTTCTGATCTTTGCTGCCTTCGATGGGATCCAGGTAAACAAATTCAACCATATCGATATCATAGTTGAACTTGCTATTGTTCATGAAGTATAATTTGAAATAATAGTGATCACCATCATTCTTCAAATCATGTAAAGCAAGGCTGAGTTTTTCTTTTGTATCGTTTACCCCAATAGACCGATATTCAAGCTTGGTATTAGCAAGAACTATATTAAGTCGCTTAGCTACAATTTGCTTCTCTATTTCAACAGTTGAATCTTTTACAATTCTTGATTTGTTAGGCACCTTTGGAATTTCAGCTTCTTTCAGTTGTATAAAGAGCTGAGGGGGTGTTGATTTGTAAGCTAATGTTCCATGGTAATTTGCGCCATTACCATAAATTACAATTAGCGTGGTCGCGGCTGCTTCCTCGGTTGCACATTTCAGTAAAAGCAATTTTCCAGCTTTTTCAAATCCAAAGTCCTCGTTACCTATGTCGCAATAGGTTATATCATGCGGGAAAACCAAGGTTGTGGTTTTGTTTGTTGATGCAAATACGGTATCGATCTTATTAACCAGTTCTTGGCTAAAAGATGCTACAGAAATTGTCAATCCAATCAGGATTAAGCTAATCGATTTCATGGGTTGGTTATATTATGACTTAATGATTTTACAATTACTACTGGCTGGTACTTCAGCTTGCCTTGTTCCCGGACCGTGCCGGATTTGAGATACCCATTGATGTAAATGGATTGACCAGGCTTTAGCTTCTTATATTGTTCAGCTTCATTTTCAGAGATAGCTAAAACGTGAAGTTCTTTTTGTGATCCGGCAACCATTGTTAGCAGGGTGATCTTCAAAAACTTTTCGAATGCTTTCTTTCCTATGACTTCTAATTCAAACCATTCTGGTTTGTACTGAAGCTCCCCGGAGAGAATGACTAAATTCATAAAAGCTGTAGAAGCAGAATTTGGAGCGTTAGTTTCTTTTCCTTTGTTCTTGGAAGAAACAATCATTTCTGGCTCATTATACCTTTGTGCAATGGTTGGTTGTATCGTAGCGGGAGAAGTTACCATGTCTTAAAGTTTAATTGGTTATGTAACCGATTTGAGTGAAATACTTAATTACGCCAGTGTACCAGCAGTCAGCAACTTCTTTAACCCTTGCCGGAACCTTTTGGCCGTCTATAGTAACTGACTTATCAGAGAGCTGGGTGATTTCATTAGCGTTGTTTTGCAGGAAACATTCACCGTAACAAACAGGGCTTTGTATCTTTCTGGTTAAAGGGAGATTTCTTGCAAAAACTCCTGGCTCACCGGTATACACTGAATACTTTTTCAGAAACCACAAATCTTTATACTGATCCGGAAGTAAAGCGGGCGCTTTAAGCTTAGAAGCAAATTCCCGCTCTATGAAGGATGAAAGTTCAATTGAGCGAGTAATATTATCAGTCGAAGCCAGACGTATAAAGTCCGACATTTGATCTTCAAGGGCCAGTTCCTGGCGCGTGAATGAACCCGGCACAAAGCACACGGAATAATTATGCTCTACTGCGGAAACGAACCGTTCGGGAGAATTTTCAAATTCAGATGCGTTGTAATGAATTACAAGTGTTATATCCGGGTTAAACATATTGATTTTGTCAACCCGTGCTTGTAATTCTTTATCTTTAAAATACTTTTGGAAAACAACCTTTGGCTCAGCATTGATAATCTCGGTGTAGAAATCTTTGGTGATCACACCGGACTCCAAATCAGCTTTTAATGATTTATGCAGATCCTCTTTCAGCCACTTGGTAAAACTTTTTCCTAAAGCAGAAGTTTCGGCAGTACGAGTTAACATTACCTGGAAACCTCGTTGTTCAAGTTTCTCTTTAAGAATTAAACCGGTTGATATAGTTAGAAATGATTCATGGAAAAACCCATGTTCAGAATTGATATAACGTTCCTCCAATAAGCTTTCTTTCTTATTGGTAGCAAAGTGCCCAGGATCTATTGCGATCCGTATTGGATAGTTTTTTCTAACTATTTTATTGAAGGCAGTATTTGCAGCAACCTCTAAGGCGGGATGATCATAAACACCCTTGTTGACATTTGATAGAACAACTGAGTCCTTGATCAGATACTTAAAAACCGACAGGTTTGCCTGTTCCTGAGAAATAGCGCACGTAGTGATAGCAATTGCCGAAGCAAGAAGAATGAATTTTTTCATCGGAAATAGGCTTAATTAGATCTGGCAGAATTCTGTAATGTGAATTCCTCATTTTCTTTAAGCCATTTCCTTAAGCCATACATATAGGCTCCAGAAACTTCTTTGACCAGGCTGCTGGTTTTGATTTTATTTCCTTTCGGATCAGTAATGATTAAACTTTCCTGGCTTAATTTTTTAGCCATTTCAATATTGTCCTGATAGAAACTTTCTCCATAAAATACAGTCCCCCTCACCATTCTCGTTAGCGGAAGATTTCTTGCAAATACACCGGGGTACTTAGTTTGGTTAACCACATTCTTCATTCGAACTAAGCTATCGTATGGGATAGGTTCAATATTGAAGTACTTTCTATGGCCCTCCAGTATCAGGTGAGCAAGCCTGGCTGAGTTGTCCAGGTCGGGAGAAATCAATAACCGGATCAAATCAATTTTTTGGTCAGGCTTCTCAAGCTCAGTATTAAGGATGGCACCCGGAATGAACGCCATTGAGTAATTTGTCTTTGTTAACTCAGAATAACGCTTATCACCATAAAACTTTCCTGTTTCAGAAGCATTGAAGTGAATTACTAAAGTAACGTTGGGTTTGAAATCATTAATTTTTTTAATCCTTGCACGGAAGTCAAGGAACTTATAGAATTCAAAAAGCTCGCCCCGTATTTTAAAATTTACTGTGTCAGCTTTATAGTTTTGATATAAAATGTCACGGTAGGCTGAAGTTATATCTCCTTTTTCATAGGCGTTTTTAACATCCTTTTTGAAATCAGTTCTTAGCCATACCTGGAAACTTTTTCCCATGGCACCGCCAAGATGATCCCTTGTTAACAAAACAGTAGCGCCTAATCGCTCTAAAGAATCTTTAAGTAAAAGGGCAGTAGTATAGGTTAATTCTGATTCATAAAACTGTTTATCCTTTCCCCCAGGAAGGTATTTACCTTCGACAGTTACTAACCTTCTTTCAAAGTAAGCTTCTTCTTCGTTTCCTCCGAAATGCCCTGGATCAATAGCAACGAACAAACCATCAAATGATTTTGGATACGATCTGTAATGTTTAAACTGAGGCGGTGCCTCATATTGAACGAAAGCACTTGTGCCTTTTTGTTTAAAGGTTTCGACTAACTTATAATAATCACACGTTTCAACTATTTCAATAAACTTAGGAACTTGTGACCAGTGAATAGTATGGATAATCTTACCCGTTCTATCGTGGATATTTAGCTCTTTATTATTTGTCTTAACAGGAAAAAGATTGTGTTTACCTTTTAACACAATGAGAGCATTTGAATCAGCTCTTTCCTTTAAATATGATGTGTTTTGAGCGTTAACAGTAAAGAATACTAACGCAAGCGCGAGGCTGGTAAAGAAACGAACCATAAATTTTTTACTTTATTGTGGATTACGTTTCAAATATAGGTACCTCTTTTTAAATCTCAATACATAATTGAAAAAATTAGCGTTACGCAAAAGGTTAATAATGAGGCAGTTAAAGCAATTATGATATGATTTTTCTTAATTTTCCCGTCAAACATGACTGAAATAAGGAAAACAAAAATTGTTACTGCGATCCACCAAGCTATGAATGGAACCTGATTAAATACTCGCTCAACAAAAGGGTAATAGGAAACGCCAGTCACACCGGAAACAACCAAAGAAAATATTACAACAACTACCGGTAATTGGAATTCAAAATTTCCCAGGTCATTATTTCTTAAAACCCAATACAAAAAACAGCCTGTGAGTATAACTAATAGATAATCTTTCCAGTGGATAATCTGGATATACTCTACGGCAGAATCAAAAAACTCCATCTTCTTCCTTTTCGACTTCGGGCTTCTTTGCTTTTATTCCCTTAAAAGCCTTGTCAAACTCATCTTCTGAGTCATTATCCAATTCTTTAAAATCAACAGGGAAACTTTCAGAACTGTCCGACCCATCCCCGGTAAGGTGTTTTAAGGCCTGCGCGTATCCAGCTTCAGGAGTCTTAGCTTGAATTAAAGTAAAAATATGATCGGGTATTATTTCCTCCTCCAGGGATCCATTGATATGGAAAAGAATCAAATTGAACTGATCCCGAATTCGCTCTCCAATAACCTTTGATTGTGGGTTAAGAAGATAAGGTGCAAATATCAAGATTGACTTAACTTCAGAATCCTGCTTGATTTTACCAATAAGCTCATCAAGCTGCTCCTCCTCAAGTCCATTTACCCCACATTCCAGAAACAGGTAATTGTACTCTTTGGAATAAAACAGTTTCCAGTTAACGGAGCCATCATTGACTGCATGAATCTGAACATCGTCTGCAAAAGTTAAAATCATTTTAATTATGGATTATATTGTGTTCATTAAGACTTTTATGGAGCGCATCGATTTGATCATACTGATTACACTGAAGTTCATAAGGAAGTGAGTGGTAATATTTTGCATACTCACAAAATATTGACCCTTCTTTGTATAGATCGGTTAGTATTCTGAAGTTCAATATTGTGTTAAGCCAATCCGGAACACAGCTCATACAGTTTTCAATCATTTCAAACTCAAAAGATTGCTCTAAATTTAACCAGATGTTTGTCATCGTGGTAAGATGTTCAATAGGGATATGTTCTTTCTTGTCAGTTTGAACGTCCTTTCTTTCTAGAAAATCAGTTAGTTTGTTTAACCTGGAAAAGGTCAGGTTATCATTATTATTTAATGAATTCCTCCTGAAGTTGATATGTAAGATCTGCTTCTTTTTTTTAGTGAACCGCTCGTTCCTGATCGTATCAAGCTCAAGTAAGACCATGAACTTTGCATTTTCAGTTGCCAAGGAGAAATAGCGAAGGAAATATGAGAATTTGTTATCAGAAACATTCAGCTCACAAATCGTTTCGTAATAATTAATAATGGCCAGCCAATGAGTACAATACCGGGCAGGGTATTCTAAATAATCTCTCTTTAAAGGAAAAGCCAGGGTGTTTTTTATATGTGTTAGACTATTCTGGATAATAATCTTTATCCGGCCCTCCAATAAATTTTTTTCCTTTGCCAGGTCCCCGATACTTTTGTTACCCAGAAAATCACGAGTAATACCCATTTCAAAAGGCGGGACTTTAGTAACTACCCAATTCCCCTTTTTGGGGATCTGTTTTACTTGTGGCGCTTCAGCAGAGTTATTTGCGGACCTTCTTTTTAAACTCATTCAGGTAGTGAATTATTAACGACAAAGCCCTGCTCCTGCTTCCGTGCCTGGACGATTACAGGAGCTTTATCCTTTCCCATGTTTCCATGTAAATTTAATGGTAAAGGTTTTGCAAGCGATTCCAGGTGCTTTTCCTGGTTAGAATATTCTTCGAAGAAATTCTCTGCCTGGTACGGTAATACAATAGCTCTATTATCCATATCAAAGCCGTTAGACTTGAGTGTTTCGGCAAGTTTAAAAGAATTACAAACCTTTACACTATTTGAAAACCGGGCGGCACTCAACTCATGATTTAATCGCTCAATATGCTGTTTGGTGATCTTATCCGGGAAAGTTATAATAGCTGTGCGTGAATCCGTATAGGATTTATTGAAGGCGTAAAATGCCATTGCTTCCTTAGCATTGGAAGTTATAATCACTTCTTTTGCTCCTGAGAGAGGTGTTGAAATAAACATCCCGTTAGGAATTCTTGGGCATTTAATTGTTTTACCTACAGAAATAGAGCTATTATCCACTTCATCACTTATTGGAAACAATGCAATCCCTTCAGCTGGGTTTAGGATATTCAAACCTCTGCATTTTTCGATTAGCGGCTGAAGGCTTGGATCGGGTTGGAAATAAGCTAATCCGCGCTCACTCGCTAATTTAGAGTGTGTCATTTCGGGGGTTATTGTCGTAATGCAATTACCTAACGGAACGCCATTTAACGATTTTTGATGCTTCTTAATAAATGCTTCGTCACCAATTAAGTTAACCTGGGTGACTTTATTATTCTTCGCAAGCCGGTCAATTGTAATGCGCTGATCCTCCCCGGAGTAATTGATAAAACTCAAATACATGGTATCGTTGATCATTGCTTTGTTTAATTCATTCTGGGCAAATAGAATGGCCTGATCCGGGCTTTGAACAACGGTTAGCGATTTTGGTTTAAATAGCAGGCCAGCTTTCCAGAATTGTTTTTGTTCTATTTTGGAATAGTCGGTGCCCAGCGGGACCTCCAGCTGACCGTTATCATTACGGTCAAATTTGAAATGAACCTGGTTGTCCTTAATGAATGCTGAATTTTTGAAAATGATGCTTTCGACCAAGGAGGGAACTACACCATCAGCTGTCAGTACCAAGTTATGCTTGAATGTTGGCGTATTTTGATTAGGGACAACAATTTCTTCAACTGTTTTCTCCTGGATTTTAGAATTGAGTGGCTCAAGCGGGGAAGCATACCATTCCACTTTGACCAAAGGCTTTTTACTTTCCTTTCCGCTTTCAATTTTATCTTTATTCACTTCGTTGAACATTGAGGAGGCCTTGTTACGGATCGAAGCATAATATTCAATAGTTTCTTTGAAGCCTGCCGCAATTTCACCAAAGGAGGAATTCGCTTCCATAATTCTAATTCCCCCGGAGCTTGGTAATATTCTTCCGATTTCCAAAACACGGTTTTTCCCATTACTTGCAAAAATATTCTCGGTTTTGTCCGGTCCTAGAATCTCAATATCAAGTGCATTCAATAATTTTTTGATCTGATCATGAGTGACTTCCACATTTGGCTTAGCTGAATTAGTCAGATAATCACTATACATTCGGTTAGCCGGATCTTTAACCATTTTAAGCTCAAAAGCTGCAATGAAAGGATAAAATTTAGGAATAAAGGGAATATCACGCTGCTTGACCTTATCCGACTCCGGATCATATTCTACAAATGGCAATGTTTTAAATTCAAGAACATTACCATTTTCCTTCCAGTCCGGGTTCATTACCTGCTCAGGCTTTTTGTTGACATTATCAAAATGCCATTTAACAGCCGCTTCGTAGGTTAGTTTTTCCTTACCGGATAGCTTTTCAGAATCCTTGGATTGGAAACGGAAATGTTGATCGTAATACTTTAAATACTCAGCAGGAATGTTCGAATGCCATCTTTCAACCTTTTCCTTGACTGTCACTGTTTGGGATAAATCAATACCTAATTCAGCAAGAATCTTTTCCGGTGCTTTTGGAAGTGGCAAAAACACTTCTATCTCTCGCTGAAGTTTTTCCGGTAATGAATTATACAGATAATAGTAAGTAGCACCTTCATGTGTAAAAAACTTACCTAACGTATGATCCCTATCATTTAAGAATATTGATTTGCTTGCTTTATCAATTTGAACATTGGCCAGGTAGTTATAAAGAATTCCTTTGTTCTCGACAAAAAGCATAAGGGATTTCCTGAACGCAGGATGAAAGTGTCTGCTTGAAAATTCCTCCTTTGAGAGTAAGGGGATTAAACCCTGAAGCTCATCGTATTTAAAAGTTTCCTTATTGTTGTAATAAAGAACTTTATCCTTGGCACGAATCTGATAAAGCGGTTCGTGGTATTTAGTAAGAAACCCGTTTAGTTTCTGGTCAGCCTGTTCAAGGCCTTGCTTAAGAGCTTTTACCTGGAGTGCTAACGTTAAGGGCAACTTATCCAGAACAACGCCTTGATAGGGCAGAAACTTCAGATCCCTGGTTATATAACCAATCTGTTCGGTTTTATTCGGATCTCCACCATTCTTCATACGGTCGTTCATCCGCTCCAAAACATCATAATACCGATCCGGAACTTCCAGCTCGTTAATAATCTCGATATTATTGTTTATGAATTTTGCCCATACATCCTTTTGATATACCTGGTTATCACGGATCAGGTATTTCCCTTCTCCATTAGAAGTGCCCGCAATTAAAGCCTGAATATCATTCAATTCTTCGGGAGAAAATTTTCCTTTAGAACTGAATTTGTTATCAACGACTAAGCCAATATTCTTGATCACCTGAAATTCGTTTTCCTCCTGTGAATAGACAATACCCTGATTTGTCTGATTGTTTAAACGGACTTTATTATAATCGTAAATCTCCAGCAACCGTGCATCTGCCGGATAACCATTTTCAAGTAACTGGAATTGAGTAAGGACCGCTTGTTGATCAGTTGAGGTTACACCCTTTTCAAAATTCAAATTGCCATCATCATCAATTTTAGCAATAAGCTTACCCTTTTCATTAACGAACTCCTTCTGAAGCGGATAGTATTTTGAACCGTTAAATAATACTTTATTAAACCACTCATCATTAATCTTGGGGATCGTCTTATTAAACTCATCCCTTAATGTTGATATAAGGAATTTAACTTCCGGAGTTGGAATAATTCCTGGGATTGCTTTTACAGGGTTAAATGGTGCAAAAGGGTTAATGGTGGCAATATGTTCACGAATATTTTTGTTGTTATCGAAAACACGGTGCTGAAAGAATACATTTCTATTCTCATCAATACGGACGATCTTTCGCTCATCCACCCGATCAAATATACTTTGATAAAGCTGAGGAATTTCATTTTGCTTTCCTTGTAGCTGATCATTCCAGTCTTTGCTTTGAGAAGAAATATCAACATGAAACTTAACCTTACCCTCCTTGTTGAATTCATTTAATAATTCATGAATGTTTCTTATTTCCAATGGGTTAAAAGGAAAGTAGACACGAAGGAATTGGTCCGGGGAATTTAGCGGGTAATAGCTAATTGCATTGTTACCCGGGAAGTATGTTTCGATTAACTTCGTAATCTCCCCTACTCCTGATTTCTTAGGAGCATCCTTGGCATATCCGAAATTGAGGTAAAAGTATTGTTTACCTATTGTTCCAAAACCAGCAACAACATCATTGCCTGGTTCAAGAAAACTGTTGTAGAGTTTTACAGAATACGATAAACCGGGGGCATCGTTATCAAACCCACTGTAAATGTTTTTAATCTTATGTTTTTCAACCAGCTGCTCAATGTGCTCAAGCTGTCCATCCGGTAAGCTTCCTCCTGTACTAACAAAAATTGTTTTTTCTAAAGCTCCCTTTAAATTATTCATTTGGAAGTAAGCTAAAGCATTTGCCGGTTGCTCGGTTACAAAAATTGAATCAGCTCCTTCGGGAATATTTGAAATCCATAACCCGGTTGATTTTGAAGATCCCAGGTAGAATAAGCTGGGGTTCCTTCTTACATCTGAAGCCTTTTCACCTTTCCTGATTGTTTTATCTAACTCACGGTTGAAAGCTTCCTCGGTGTATTTGTTTTTAGCCTCCAGGGAAACAACCTTACCATCAATGTTCCAGTATGGAATTATTAGATTATCCGCATACTGTAAATCAGCTTTTTCAATGTACTTAGCTTCATTATCATCCGTAGCGAACTGGCCATTAGAAGATCCAAATCGACCGTTAAAAATAGGATGCGTTAACGTTTCCAGGTCGATACCACGGTCAATCAAGAATTGAAAATTTTCAGTCGGTTTAAAATCGAATTCCTTAATGACCTTTTCCTCAGTTGGTATGATTTCCCGTTTTACCTGCTGGAGCTGAACTGGCTTTCTTTTAATTAATTCTAAAATGGATGGTCTAACGTGCTTCTCCCCGTGTTCTTTGATAAAGTTTTCAATAAGAGCCTGGTAGGCATGACCATTTTGCTGATAGGCATATTCTCTGATTAAATCCCAGGCACTCTGTCCGGAAACACCATGAAGATAGCTGAACAATTCATAAAGACCTCCTGTTGATGTGGCCGCCTTAACAGCGTTATTGATCACCCAAACCTGGGGAACGGTTTTACCTGGTGATATAGTAATTTTTTCACCGCTAGAATTTTTTCCAATGAACACTGAAATTTTTCCAGCTCTGTTTTCTTTGGTACCACGTTGCTTGACAAATTCATTACTCACAACATCGATCAGATCGATATTCTCAGTAAAAAAAGGTGTTTCTACCGATCTTAAAAGTTTGTAGTTTGGCTTATCTGTTCCTTTGTTAAAGGAGTTACCCTGTGAAACAGGACCCTTGGATCTTGAGTTGGCCATAAGAGTATTTTCTTTATTGTGGGATTACGAAGTCAATTTAAAAAAATATTTTGAAATAAATTCTGTGTTAAAATTGAATTCATAATTAAGTCGGTTTGAGCACTTTACGGTTTAACTATGAAAACCTTAGTTAAACGACAAATAGGCCATTTCAAGGCCGGTTTAGGTTATTCTGTAACCCGGAAGCGGGATTTTCGTATATTTGACCATGCAAAAACAATTGTTTTTGCATTCATAAGCGAGAAGGGCTTCATCGCCCATTTCCTTTATTGTGGGTTCGCTCGGTCGCTACATGGCGACCTTTTTTTTCATCATCATCATCAGGCAGCATCAAGGAGGCTTTACTAAGCCTTATAATAGTTCGTCAATAAGTAAAAAGAAAAGAAATTTTAATTAACCAGGAGGCACTTTTAAAACTAAATGCGGCTTTTACTGTAAGATCCTGTTAATCTCCTGCTTTGAGCGAATGGACCTATACCCATCCTCAATTTCTCTTTGAGTTTTACTGTTGCTAGCGCCTTTCCCGGCTGCAAGTAAGGATGCTCTATATCTGTACCTGGCATTTTCATAAAGTGCCCAATCCTCACTCTCAAGTGCTATAATATCATCAAGTAAGGTAAAGGCTTCATTTCTGTAATTTGCCGATTGATTCTGTAACTCTAAAACGCTCGCCTGCAACTCTATAATCTCTTTTTCCGAAAGGGTTCCTTTTGATTTTGAAACACCCTTATTTTTCAGGTAGTCTGTTGAATGTGTTAAGCTTTGTACTTGGTTGCCTATGTTTCCCACCCTACCCCTAAACACTTCAGCGTTAAGTACAAGCATCTGGAAGTAAGCTTTCTGATCCAGCTCTTTTGAAAGCCTGATTTTTTCCAATAATAAGCCATCCTTATAAATCTTATCAACCTGCCTCATTTTAAATTGGAAACTACTCCACGATCTTGTTTTATTTAAACGTTCCTCGTCACTTAGTAAATGACTGTAAATGGTTTGCGAAACACTCAAATTACCGTTAGCATCTCGAAACTCATTTGTGACTGTTTCATAGAAATCATTCAAACGCAACATCGATTCACCGTCTTGACCTTTCAGCGTTCTTTTCCAGGATAAAAACTCATTAATTGAATTCATCTGCCCTTGTGAAATTAAAGAAAGAGTCTTTGCATCCTTTCGAATAAGCTTTTGAAAGGCATCAATATCCTTTATGGTTGCAGAAATATCGCTCGTAAGGTGTTTGGTGTCGTTAAATAGGTTATACATTGATATTGTATTGGCGATCATTGAATGTTCCCTAACCCTATCATAAGTATTACGGACAACACGCCTGGTCATGTCCCATCCTTCCCAAGGGGAGTAGCTGACCTTAACAAAAATTGCAAAGGAATTTGTATAAAAGCACAAAAGGAAAATTAATGTAATTATTGATCTCATACGCACAATCCCTTTTATTTATAAAGCTTCCTGTTAATCCTTGGTTACATCCGGATCTTTAGCAAGGCGCTGAGCGGTTTCCAGCCTGAATTTCCTGGCCGCATCCTCCCCTTCGTAATACTCCAGCTCCCGTATTTTATTAAATATCTGGAAGGCTTCTCCCCGGTAAGTAGAAGCTCTGCTTTGGAGTTCCAATAGTTTAGATTGTAGTTGAGCAACTTCTGATTCAGTTAAAGTACCATCAAAATTCTGCCCATTGGTCCTTTTATCAACGATATAGGCTTGTGCATCACCAATAGCATTAAGATTTGCTTGTATCCCCTTAAGTTCGCGTTTAAAAACTTCAGCGTTAAGTTTTACCATTAAACCATAGGCTTTAAATTCTGACTCTTTGGCCAGCAACATTTTCTTCTCAAATGAATTGTCCAAGAAAAGTTTTTGCCCATACCTCATTTGCCTTCTGAATTCCCTGAATAATCTCATCTTTCGTAATCGTTCGGCATCATTTAAAACCAGGCTGTTTAATGATTGAGATATGCTCAGGTCCCCGTTTTCGTCCCGGAACTCCTGGGTTGATGCCGTATAGAAGTCCGTTAATTTTAACATTGACTCACCGCCTTCACCTTTTAAAGCACTGTTCCAGCTAAAGAACTCATTCAATGATTTCATTTGCTTCTCGGTCATTGTAGAAACATTTGTCAAATCATCGAAAACTTTTTTACCAAAACCCTTCACATCTTTAACAGTAGCTACAATGTCACCTGTCAAACGTTTGGTTTTACTGTAAGTATTAATCAGGTTTTGTGTTTCTGCAATCATTGAATTAGCGTTAGCATCCGTTAACGCATCATTTGTCCTTCTCCATGCCATATCCCATCCTTCCCATGGTGAAACTGATACGGAAACGAAAATAGCTTTTGATTCCAGGAAGGATAGCGTAAAAAGCATTAATAGAAAGATCCTGATTTTCATTTTTATCCGCTTAATACATTTTGGAATAGTTGGGCTTATTCCATGATTCACGTTGTGAAAGAAACTCTCTGTATAATCCATCATTTTGAGGATTATATACTTTTTTATTCGCTAATAACCACGCGCGATATTGGTGGTGAAGGCTTTCTTTATAAAGGATTGATTCGTTCTCAAGTTGTTTGACCGTGTTGAAAATTTTAAAAGCCTCCATCCTGTGTAAACTACTTTTGTGCTGAAGCTCAAGAATATTGGTCTGACGCTGACTTATTTCATTTTCATTTAAAGTTCCCAACCCGTTTATCCTCTTTTGATTCAAATAATCACTTGAGGTGAGGCCATTAATATCTGATACCAGGTTCTTTGCCCTGCTTTTGAAAATCTCAAAATTTAATATTACCGACTCTTTATACGCTTCCCTGTCCAGTAATTGTGATTGTTTAATCCTTTCCCGGAACATTTGATCATAGTACAGCTTAGAGGTTTCATTCATCGTGTTGACAAAACTGTTCCAATTCCGTGTTTTATTATAGCGTTCCTCGTCACTTAAAACATGACTATATAGAGTTTGCGCTACATTTAAGTTTCCCTGATTGTCCCTAAATTCATTAGTAACCGATGAATAGAAGCTATTAATCTGGAGTAGAGATTTACCCCTGTTACCGTTCAAGGTTTCCTTCCAGCTAAAAAATTCATTTAAAGCCTGTTGATGTTCCTTTGAGATTCCTGTTATATTCTTAAGGTCATTAAGGGAATTAACTTGAAACGTCTGAATATCCTGCCATGTGGAAACAATATCACCGGTTATATTTTTAGCGCTCTTATAAATCTTTACTAACTGAACCGTTTTCTGAACGACCGCAGATTTATTAGCAATGGTAATAGGGTCATTAATCGCTCTAAAGGCTGCTTGGACCGCCTGGGCTGGTTTGAAATCAGCACTAAAGAAAATGGCAAAAGCACTGTTATAGCTGCTTAAAAGCAGGACGATAATTGATATATAAATCCAAAGGGATTTACTTTTCATCAGCTACAATTTTGAAGTAGATCTCAGCTGAGTCCCCTACCGGTACTTTATCGTCCTTACGGGTGGCACTTCTCAATAAACCTCCAGCGGCATTACCAATCAGACCTGAACCGGCACCGAGAGGTGTTGTTGATCCTGCTGTTTGTAACACCTGGGTAAGGCCTTGTGAGGCTTGATCTATACCCTCCTCATTGAGTTTTGAAACTGGTGCGTAGATACCCTTCTCCATATCTAAATCATGGAGTTCCATCGCAATCGGAATATATCCGCTTTTATAGGGTATCTTGTCAACGGTAACGTGCATACGTTCATCAGAAAAACCAACCTTACCGTTAAAGATTGTGTTTCTGGGAAAATTAACTCCGTTATAAGAGAAAGCTTGTATTGTCCGGAATCTTATTTGTCCACCTGCCTTTGCTTCCTGATCACCATCAACCTTACACTTGATCATGGTCATACTGCTCTTATCTGCAACGGTTGTTGAACTACTGAAATTCTCACTCTTTTTACCTGATAATGTATTATTAAAGTAACTTTCTTCACTATCGGTATCTGATTCATCTTTCTTTACCTCAGCCTTACCTTTTTTAGGTGACTCAGAACGGGTTGGTTTAATCGAAGCTGCATAAATCTTAGGCTCCTCTTTTTTCTCAGCTTCCTTAAAATAATTAACTTTTACAATCTCATCCTTCTTTGAATTTTCCTCCTGAGCAAGTTCAGTATAGCCAGCGTATTGAGGTTTTACCCGATTTCTTTCATCCTTTGACTTTTCCCTTTGATCCTCCGGGTTAGGCATAATATTCATAGAGGACAAAGCCTGATCATCGGAGTTTCTGATTTGCTCCAGCCTCGCGTACTCCGCTTGTTTCTTTTGTTCAGCTGCCTCCTGGTAGGCTTCTTTCTTGGTAAGCACTTTAGTTTCAGAAGTTGCCCCGGTAGTTTGTGCGTTCTCAACATCCAGGGTAATAATACTGGAAGTATTATTCTCATCTGGATTTGAATTAGAATTAGTTGCATACCAATAAGCAAATAGACCGAACAATCCAGCTCCGATATAAAGAAATGATTTAATGTTCAATTTCATAGTTACAATGGTTTTGCGTTGTTGAATAACTTACCTGGTATTTTAACTAATAATGAACGGCTCCCTCCTAGTTCGTTCATTTTAATGTATATCTCATCTTTCTCATTACAAGCAAACAGATCATAAACTAAAACAATAGATTCCTCCATTGATGGTGCGATGTTAAACACCGACTCGTGATAAACACGATTAATTAACTTACGGGAATTGGATTTTCTGCGTTTGATTCCATCAGGTTTTGCCGATAATTCGGTACTGATATAATCGATTTCAAACGCAATCGAGGAGGTATTCAGGACTTGCAATTTAACATATAAATATTGTCGATCAACAAAAATCGAAGATAAAGAGAAGTAAAGCCCATTTTTAATGTCCGCAATTGACTTATAAATCCTCTCTTGCCGAATAATATAATAGAGTCGATTCTGCATAAGGTCATCCTTATTGCTAAAATCCCTGTTTTCAGACTCCTCCAGCTCAGCTTGCCTTTCCGGTGGCTTTTCCCCTTGGTACTTAAGTTCCTGTTTTGATAAATATTCATCCAGGGACTGAGATTTTAAGGCTGTGCTCCTGGGCTGTTGCGCTGTTTCCCTAGCCGCCCCATCGGTATTCCTTACTGGCGAGCTTTGTCTTGAAGGGTTGCTTTTCTGGCTGTTTGAACCGGTTAAAACATCTTTTGAAACTTTTGTATCAATAAGAATATCAGTGGGCTTTTGTTTGAAAGCAATAATCCAGACAAACACTTTACTGGCAGTTTTAACCATGAAGGATGTTGGTGAAGTAAAAGCCTTCTTAGCCTTTACCAAAACCATAGTTTTATCTTTCTGGAAAATATATTGTTGATTCCCTAAATCAACCTCCCCAACCTCAGTTTCAAATAAAATATATACTGTGTAATCATTTGACACGTAGATAGTGTCGGGCTGTGACCCGCCAAAAACAGCAGTTACGCTTAACAATAAAAGCGGGAATATGAGTTTCATTATTCTACCGGTCTTGAGTTTTTAATACTGAATTTTTCGATAAGTAATCCACATGGATTACGATCCGTCCTGGCAACCTTACGCATCTCCATCGTTGCATGAAGATATTTTTGCTGATAAATAGTAGAAGATTCCTGTGTCTGTCGTGCAAAAATTACGACCTGGAACGGTTCCTTTTCGGTATAAGCGAAAACCGAATCTACAGTGACGGATAATTTTAAACTTAATTTCTTTAAAGTATTCCGGTAATCAGCTTTCTCATAGTCAGCATAAATAAATTCTCCATCTTTCCCGATCAATTCTAGTGCGGCCGCTGTGTTATCATCGTAAGTTGATTCCTCAAAAGCATACATAAGCTTAACAAAGCTTTTTGCATGATTCTTACATTCTATTTCCTGATCCAGCAGAGTGTAACCCCCTGAAGTCGCATAGTAAGTGCCATTCTGTGTCATGATAAAGGCCCTGGTTTCTGCTTCTTTCTTTGCGGCACTTGTCGATATGTATTGTTGTACTACAAAAAGTGTCATTATCACTCCATAGAATATTACAATAAACTGCATGAGTTTTATTTGATTACTCGTTCCTTTTGAGTTGGGAACTGGAATGCCCTCAAGAGGTGATTGGTTAATTGTTTTCTTATTTTCCATATAAGGATTAGATCATTTATTATTTACTACCACGTAAAGCATTTCCGGCCGCCAATTTACCGGCCATTGAAGCGCCTCCTGTTGCAATTGTTGTAAGTCCTGAGATTGCTGTGGATCCGGCCGCAACCATTGCAGTGGCTAACGCGCCTCCCTGACCCTGGATGTAGTAGCGCGTTATCACGGGCACCATTAAGTAAAGAAGAACGAATATTACAACAACTGCCCCCATTGGGGTTAGAAACGTGAGATTATCCAAGTTTGAAATACCTTCATTCATATAATCAAGTGTTGCCGTTAATACCCGGTCTAAAACAGCCAAGGTTATAAGCCAGCATTTGATTGAAAGAAATGAATTAAACCAATGCTTAAGATTACCCTCCCCAAAATATGGCATACACTCAAACATAATCGCTAAAGGACCAACGATTATCAGGATTGTGCTGATCAAAAGTGATAGCAGTTCAACTACTAATCTAACAACTGTTGAAACGCCATCCATCAACGTAGAAAGTATAATCTGTTTGATAGAGAACAACGCCCCAAACGTACTTGCCCAAAACCCCTCAACGTCATCCTGAGTTTTCATCATACTTACAATGGATTGATATACATTAGCTTCTTTAGATTCTAAAGAAATCGCGGCTGCATTCATTAACCCATCTATACCCCACATAATTTCTTTATACCCGGTCAGTAAAAGAAACATGATAAAAACCTGGAATATTCTGTTCCAGGCATTAACCGAATTAGAGTTACCGGCTGAGAATTTCACTATTGCATTGAACAAATGAAAGAACATTAGTAATGGAATTACGATTCTGGCCAACTGAATAGTTGAATCCGTAATTGCATCTATTTTAGCCTGATAAGCATCACCAAAACTCTCTATAATCATAATCCAATTTCTTTATTTTGATCTTCAACAAATTGATTAATGGCATACTCAACACCCCCCGACTTTTTTAAATCATGAATCTTAGCCTTTACGGAAGGAGATGTGGAGAATGCGGCTAAATTATGAGGACCTACATCAAGCCAGAATATTTGCGCCAAATCAGCTCTTTTGATAAAGAATTCTCTTGAAATCCCTTCAACGGAACGTATGCTGCTAATCTGTTCTACGTTGTGGTTTGTGAACCCAAAGAAACTCTGTATACCTGGTAATTGCGATCTGTTTGAGCTGTGATCTAATACAACAACTGTTGCAGCGTTCGCTTTAATAGCCTCCCCGAGTGTCCCACTTCCTTTAAGTTCGGCTATACCCTGGGTAACGATAGTAACAGCACCGCCCTGCTTTCTAATGGTCCGGAACATTGAATTAATCGCTTCACCCATACTGCCTTGAAGCATTGACCAAGCCTCATCGATAACAACTTCTTTTAGGATATGACGTTTTGAATCATCATTGAGCTTGTCAATAATTAAGTTAATAATGATTAAACCTACGATTGGGTATAAAGTATCATTTTCCTTTACTCCGTTTAGATCGAAGGCTACAAGCTGATGAAATGAAATATCCTGATTTGTATCACTGTTCAGTAGCTTGGAATAACTACCCGTATTGAATTTACGGAATACGAGTTTAAATGAGTTAACATCAAAATACTGGAAGTTGAGATCTTCATCGGTTAATTTTTCACCTTTTGCCTTCTTTCGTTCAATTGTGGATTTTGCTTTTTCCTCTTGATCCTGTACGAAATCAATGAACTTGTCCAGTCGTGGTATGATACCGTCATTTCTGGTATTTACCATCTCATAGTACCTGGTAAAAAGGTCAAATAGAACTGATTGTTCTTCCTTCTTTAACTCGTTCCCGTGACCTTTCCAGATCACTTCAATGAGCGCCAGTAAAAATGTCTTTTTATCTTCTGTTAAAACCCATTTTCCATTTGAGTCCTTGGGTACCAAAAATGGGTTGAAGCTTAACGGTGTATCTTCTGTGTAATCATAATACACACCATTTTTAATCGTAAAAAGATTTTTGTATGAGCCACCAACATCGATAATAATAACTTCTACTCCTGTTTCCATTTCCTGCGAGAGAATGGAATTCATAAAGAATGACTTTCCAGATCCTGAAGGACCAATAACAATCCTGTTTTTATTTGGAAGTACTGATTCAGGCGGCCATAGATCCAGCAATACCGGTGCTCCTTCCCTGTTACATACGACTACACCTTTCTGCTCAGTAATTGTTGACTTAGTAAAATCAAGATGCAAGATGGCATCCTCCAGGGATATTGTTACGGGCCTTGTCATTTCCAAAGCCATCCCGGGTGCAAAGGTGAAATAGGCAGTACCAGCATTAAAAGCCTCTATCATCGGAACAGAACCGTTCATAATTTGATAGGCTGAAAGAACCTTATCAACATTAAAATTTACGTCCTCATCACTGTCCCCCCATGTCATTACGTTTTGATTAAGACTAACCAGCGATTGTCCGCTTTGACGAATTTCAGTGGTAAAGGCTTGTAAATCACCTGCAATTAGCGCATTCCTTTTTCTGTCAGTAAGTATCGATTGTCGAATTGCCTGATACTTATCGATCCCCTTTAATTCTTTATCCGTGTCAACAATCATGATCGCAGTGTTCACGATATGCTCGCAATCCAGATATTGTCCCAGGGGTGAGGCCATGTATGTTGCGATGCCCCGGTCATTAGGTTTATTATAAAATACCTGTGTACCAGTTGTACGAAGTGTAACTGTTTTTAAAATTTTTCCTCCAACTAATATCTTGTTTCCGAGATTGGAAAAGTCCCCTTCAATTGCTCTTGGATTTCTTGAAAACTTTAAATTGAAATACCGTAACCTGGCGTAAATAATATCAACCGTATTAAGCCTTTTAATTTGAAATCCTTTAAAGGCAGGTGAATTAAGCTGGGTGAGGAAAGTTTGAATAATGGTATTAGCTTTTCTCTTGTGAGAATCCACCTTAGCTAGTGGGTTCTTCATAAGGAATGCCTTTGCTAACCTGTCATAGTCCGCGAACCAGGTAGCGAAAGGATTTCTGACAGGTTCCCCGGTAAAGTTGAAACAGATGTACAGAAATGATGTTTGCTTTTGAACAGGCTTAGCTCCAAGGTGATCAATAATTTTCCTGGTAATTAATCCAACCGCATTAATTTCAGTAGTTGCCTGTAGGCTTTTTTCTTCATTATAATAGATTGATTGAAAATGCGCAACCGTTCCAATAGGAAGCCCTTTCAACAGCTTTTCGAATTCTGTTTGTATTGTTCTTATCTGGTCAACCGTATTGGATTCTTTATCTGGGTAACTCAATACGAACCCCGCAGACACATTCCCATCTGCCCGGACAATAAAATCGTCTTCAATACTTTCTCCAAAGAAAATATCTTCAAATGAGGTTACAGAAGTTCCTCCCTCAACGAGATTTCTTAGCTGCTTTAATCGCTCTATCATAAAACAATGGATCCCTTACGGCAATTTTTTTTGGTTGCTTAAACTTATAGGCCAGCATGGATAACAGGTATTCCGGTTCGTCATACTTATTGAAAAATTTAAGGACATATAGAATTATAATCCCTATTATCACAGGAGCAATTTGGAAGTACCATGCAATGCCTCCAGAGTCAATAATTGTGAGGGCAACACATAATCCGATTGAAGAAATACCCACGCTGAAGATTTCCCTAACATCCAGGCCCCACATTTTTACTACTGCGTAGTAGTCTGGATGGTTTGTTCTATCCTTGACAGGAATGATCCTTTCGTTATTACTATTGAAATCAGTGATCTCCATTAACTATTCTTAACGTTATCCATAAAAGCAGGAACCGCCTTATACCATAATAAGGCACCTAACACAGTACTTCCTACACCAATCCACCCTTGATTATCCCCCGCTAAAACTTTACGAAATCCAACTATAAAATAATACAGGAGGATTAAGCCAAAGATTGCATTTAGAACTCCCCGGAAATCTGTGTAAAATCCTTTGATCATTTGTTCTACCTGGTCCAGTCCATTTGCACCGAAAACGACCGATGCTGGGGCTAACAGAAACATGAAGGCAATGGTTAAAAGAGCTTTCTTATTCTTACTCACTCCCAGCTCGATTGCCAGTAAAAAGTCATGAGTCTGAATTCTTAAGAACATAAGAATCTGGAGTATTAAAGAAGTTTTCATAAGTGTTGTTTTAATTGTGAGTAATATTTTATGTTGGTCTTGCTAAGATTTCAAATCAGGTTCTAAATCAATTTCCACATCATCCACCTCGTTCATTAATGAGGCCAGAAGCGAAAACTTTTCAGCCGGTGCAGCTTCCTCTACTTCATCCGGTTCAATCAATTCAGAATAATCCAGGTTGTTGTCATCAATGCTTTGAGCCTCCTCGATAAGGATATTCTGATTATTAAGGACGTTGTTATACATTTTATTGTCAGATCCGTACGATTGTGATCCTTCATTCGGGACAATAAGTTTTTTAACAACAATACAATGATGCGTGTGAGTCAGATAAGGACTGGCCTTAATAGCAAACTGACTTCTCCTTTTGTTGTTGTAATTAATGAAAAGTATTAGTGAATAGAGGATTAGGAAGGTTTCCCCCAATAGGACAATAAATCCAGCCAGGTCAATCTCATGACCTTTGATGATTGAGTTGAGTGCAGAAAAAAGTTTGAAAATATCTCCCCGTACCAGAAAAGGGATGAGTGGAAGTGCGGTTAAAATTAAAACCACCTTCTCAAAAGAGGATCTTTCTAACCAGAATGGAACGCAAAATTCTTCGAAGAAGCGCAACATTCGGTCCCGAGTAGTACCGAGATTCACGAATTATTCTTTATTGTGGATTACGAATGCTAATTACAGCAATTCCTTGAATAGGAAAAAAGAAAGGCTCAAAAAATAATCAGTTTTTTAGTTATAAGCTGATTATCAGTCAAATATGACAGTCTAAAATGAATACTTTTTCCAAAAAACTGATAATAGCGCTACAATAATTCCTGCGCTTGCGCCCGTTACGTGGGCTGATTGAGATACACCTGGGTACTCTTTCCAGAAATCCAGGTATACAAAAAGGTTAACCATAAGAACCAAAATTGATATACCAAGCTGTTTAAGATCAGCTGAGATTATCCCCATGAAAAGAATATAAAAGCACATTGCTATTGCTACCCCGCTACCGCCAACGTGTACTCCCCGACTCCCCAATAACCAAAGCAGAATCCCGGAAAGTAGATACATCCCTATAAAGTCCCGAAAATAAACTTTTGGATACATAAATCTCAGTACAAAAAACATGGGCACAATCAGTGTTAAATTCCCAAGCAAGTGTTCACTACCAATGTGGTAAACAGGGGAAAAGAGTATTCCGCTTAAATGCGAAGTTTCTCTTGGGATTAATAGTGTATTGCCAAAATCAGTTACCGGGAAACAAAGCGCCAGGAAAGCAAAGATTATATAAATTACCATGAATAGAAGGCCTCCGCTGTCAGCACTGAAATAATGAGATCGTGACAAAAACATAGTTTAAAGTTTTGAAATTTTTAATTCATTTCAAAAAAGGCATACCTTAGAGTCGTAATCCACAATAAAGAAAAGTATGGCCAGACTCTTACAAAATTTCCAGGGAACTATTACCAAAATTGCCAATTACCTGCTAAACGACCCCATTCGGATTATGTTGGCAACCTGTTCTTTCTTTATAATTTTCAACGTTGTTGCTTCCTGGGATTATTACAAATACAACCGCGAGGAATTTATCATCCAGCTACTTGCTGAAATGCACGGGCTTGTCATGGAGGTTCTTATTGTTGGTATTCTTGCTGTGATTATTACCCGTGCCGCTGAACGAAAAAGAACAATTGAGAACTGTAAACAACAAATAGAAGATTGGAAGGATGACGATTCTCCCTACGGCCGGGGGAAGGTACTGAGTAACGTAAAAATGCTCTCTAGGTACAAGGTTGTCAATTTACAACTCAGGGATGCAAATCTAGCCTATCGAAAACTCAAGGGAATACTTTTAACTAATGCAGAGTTGATTGGTTTAAATGCAATGGATGCCGATTTCTCGGGAGCTGATTTGTCACATTCAAAGTTAATGAATGCTACTTTCAGGGGTGCTGATCTGGAAGGGTGTAAACTAATGAACTGCTACGGTAAAGATGTAGATTTTACAAATGCTAACCTTACAAAGGCAGACTTTGAAAATTCTGAACTTATGGGTGCAAAATTCCCGAATGCAATGCTGAATTACGTGAATTTTAAAAATACAAATCTGGCTAACGCGGTATTTAAGGATGCAACGCTTCTCGGATGTGATTTTAGGGGAGCTACTAAATTATCTACCGGGCAGCTTGTCTTGGCTAAGAAACTAACTAACTGTTTGATGGATGATGACCTTCAAAAAAAATACAATCTGCTTATTGAAGCGAAAGAAGAATTAACTAAAATTTCGTCAAGTTACGAACAAGAACACCAGCAAGGGATACACACCCCAAACAAAACAGCATAAGAACCAAGTCTGTTGTTTTAAACAAGGAAAGCTTTCTCCGGGGAAAAACAGATACACCCTCAGCCTGCGAATTAAAAACATACAGATCCATCAGAACCTTCACCTTCGCAAATAACTCACGCTTGAGCATATTGGCTGTCATGGAATTGCCTGCTGAATAGCCAATTGCTTCGATACCTTCGTGTTTAGCTAAAAATATTGCCCGTTCCAGGTGAAAAGCCTGGCTTACGATAATCAAGGGTAAATTTGAATTAAAGAGCTTTGCCCTTTTTATTGATTCGATAGTCGAAAAGCCCTTAGTGTCCTTAACCATTATTTTAGCTGGGATCCCGGCAGCTGTTAAATCATCTTGAAATTCTCTCGTTTCATCATAATTCGAATCCTTCCGGTCCCCAGAAATAATAATCCTTTCGATTAACCCGTTCCGGTATAATTCCAGGGTAGCGTTCACCCGTGTTTGATAATACGTGTTAATAGTTTTAGTCCCGATGATGTACTTGCTCGTCCCCAAAACCAAGGCTGTGTATTTTGCTTTAGGGATACCTGTTGTACTGTAGAATATGCTCGGTGAACTCACGAATATGTTAACAATGTAACAGATTACTATGAGTTGAATGAAAAGGATAACGCTATTGGAAAGCATTTTAATTAACCAGGTAAATCCTTCCTGGTAGAATCCTTTGGCTTTTAGAGTAAGTTTCTTGAATATCCGGTCTGTTATAAAAATATCATTGATGCTAAAAATGATCGCGCTCAATGAGATTAGAAAGGTTATGAGAAGTATATTCCAACCATCCGCATATTTAAAAGTAAGAAATAAGTGTTTAAGAATATAATCAACCCTGTTAAGCGAGAAGCTACTAAGGGTATCCTCCTGGCCAGGTATGAGGAGTATATAAAATACAAATAGTAACCCGGCCCATATTACTAACGAGAGTAGAAAACGAGCTGCCTTCGGCATAGGGTTACGCTAAAGTAAAATACCGAATCATCTGCTCCCTTTGGGATAAACTGAGATTATTAAAAAAGAACATCAGATTGCCATTCACTTTTGTAAACTGCATTTTCACCTCAGCTGCATCTTCAAGGAAGACAGGGTCAAAGATTGAATCAAAATTTGTCTTAATTATTGCATCCCTGCTTAAAACCCCTGTGTAAGAAAGTCCCCTTTCTGCCAATCGCCCGCACAGGTATTCTGAAAATTGATTAAAGACTTCAATTCCTGTAATGTTTTTAGAGGCTGTCAGGGTGTTCATCTGATCTTCAATAGCTTCAGCGGTCTTGTTGTTAAAAATAAAAAGAACGAAAAATAATACCGCACTTGTGACCACAAACAGGGACCCTGCGGTACTTGGATCTAAGCCCTGGAAAAAAACCATGATATTGAAAATAAAGAATCCGGCAACTACAGCAATCAAATGATATATCAGAACTTCTTTTGGGAGGTTAGTCCTCTTACGAAGGAGAAAGTTATTATTTTCCATGGTTATTAAAATTCTTATTAAACTGAAAAGTGAAATTACGATGGTCAGTATGAATTGTTGTTATGGAGTGATTCATTGAATTCCAGGTGTCGCTAAATATGGTTGACCTGATCGCTCCCTGAACTTCAAAGAGGTCCTGTAAAGTAAAATAGAAGTTGTTAGAAAATATACTGCCCCATATTGCTTTGTAAAGTGCCTGTTCGGATTCAAGAAAATCATTTACCTCAAACATTGGTACAACATTCTCCAACCAGAATTCATTGAGCGCTTTGGACCGATGTTTTAGGATATGGTAATCCGGAAAATGTCCTCGTACGAGATAATGTTTTATTGGCTTTATCCTATGCTCCCCGGCAAATACCACTTCATCCGAGGAGATAATCTTCGTGTAATTTGCTTTTATTTGCTTATACAGAAATGTTAAATAAGAAAATAAATCCTGTTCAAATCCTTCTGGTCGTTTTATGCAGTAATCAATATTCTCTTTTAAAAGGATTATATAACAGGTTTGGAACCTGTCAAAGTCAGGACCTTCTTTGGTATGATGCAGCAATAGCTTAGAAATAAATTCAGACCCCTTCAGGAATAGTTCACCCTGCCGGGTGTAGAGGTTACTGGTCAAACTCATCTTTATTGTGGATTACGGAAACTAAGTTAAACTTTTTAATCATTTATACCAAAGCCATGCTGGTTACTGATAGCCCGTAATCTTGTAGGGTTTCCTGTATATAATTAGCATCCATTTCTGAAAATTTAATATCCATTAATTCCAACCGGGCCTTATACATTGTTATCGCGCTTGTCAGGGGTTCTCTTTTTTCAACACATTGATGCACGTAGGATTCAAATATTAGCAACCGCTCCAGATCTTCTTCCAGGTGATTCAAATCCATGCCAACTATTTCGAAAAACTCCTTTTCTTTTTTAGCAAAAGATCTCATTACGCGCTTCTTACGCTTGACCTTCTCTATTTCTTCAGCGGTAACGTTAATATCCCATGGGAAATCAATTCCTGCCGGTCCATGATCCAGCCAGCAACCACAACAATCCAGGATATAGCCATAACCTGCATCTGTGGGTGATTTAGGTCGCAAACATCGAGAGGTCGCCTGGATAAAGAATGCAAGTGATTTTGTCCTTCGGGTTAGAGCAACAGCTTCAGTAAGTGGAACGTCAAAACCTTCTGTTACAATATCATAATTTACCAGTACCAGAATCTCCCCGGAAGTATATTTGTCAATTATAGCTTTCCGAGCTTCCTTACTCATTTCCCCGTCTATGTGGCCAGCTGGGATTCCTTGCTCATTAAACCTTTGAGCAAGTTGTTTGGAGTGAGCTACATCAACCGCGAATACTATACATCGCTTACCAGGTGTATATCGTTTATAAGCATCAATTACATCCGCAATGTGCTTTTCATCGCGCATAATTTTAGCTAAGTCTACATGATCATATTCACCATTCACGATTTTTATATCTGTTAACGGCTTTGTGCATACATAATGCTTGGGTTTTGCCAAAAAACCGTTTTTGATAAAATATGATACGGGGTGTAGATTAATTAACTTTTGATAAAGGTTGTTGAAAGGAAGGTTATCTAACCGGATCGGTGTTGCGGTTACTCCAAGAATTTTAGCTTTAGGATACAAATCCCAAAGCCTGGAATATGAATCAGCCTGTGAATGATGACACTCGTCAATTATTATGTAATCCGGGGTCCAATCAAATTCCTTTTTTAAGGATTGAACCATTCCTACCTGAACCCGTAATGTAAAATCGGGTTTCTCATTCCCGCCAATTATACTACTGTCAAGTGTGAATGTCTTTAAGCGTGCCGCTATTTGGTAAACAAGTTCAATTCGATGGACAATAAAAAGTAATCGTTTTTCCTGCCGATACCATTTAAGTCCTAGGGCAGAAAAGACGGTTGTTTTCCCTGTTCCTGCGGGCATTATTAGTAAAAGGTACTGAATCAGCCCGTTTAATTGTATGTCTACTTCTTTGCAATTTTCGACCTGATACTCTCGTAGAGAGGGAATTTTAGCAACTTCCGACATTTCTTCCTTATTGTGGATTACGATTGTAAGTTATAACACTTCAACTGAAATAGAAATTTTATCCTATTTTAGCAGGGTAATCCACATATAAAGATCCTTATGGCAGCTCCTAAAAGTCCAAATTCAGTACCTGTCGAACAGCAACGAGCGGAACTATTTTCAACTTCCCTAAGTAATGACGTTCGGGATTTTGGAAATTATGCCAAGGAATATTTCAATCTGGGTGAGGAGGAGGCCCAAAAAAATCTTGAACAAGCCAATCCCCAGCCTTCAACTGTTAAGGTGGCAAAGAAATTCGATGAAAAAGTAAAGGGCTATTTTGCTGATAAGATCAAGAATCTTTCAGAACAAACAGAACCATCAGCCCTTGTTAGAAAAGAACTAATCTGGTCGCAGTTTTACCAGGATTATCTTAACACAAAAGACAGGGATCCCAGGTTAGCCTACGAGAATGCAAAAGCAAAACTTTTAAAGGATCCTGAATTTAAAAATGACAGGTCCCTTCATCTTGAATTAGCTAATCGGGTTGAATTAATGAAACCAAAAGCTAAGAAAGGAACCTATAAAGGAGAATTTCAGCAATCCAATGATCTGCTTTTTACATACCGCAATACTTCCTGGGTTCGGATGATGAGGGTTTTAAAAGATAAGGAGGTAAGAAAGTTAGTTGAAGGAAGTTTGTCCAACCTGGTGCAGGAGCATTTATCATTGGTGCATAATAGCCGGTTAAGTGGAAAATTGAAAGAGAATTCCCAGGATACATCAATAAGCACAGACCTGGAGATAGCTTCAGTTATGAATCGGAGTAGTCATAATCCAGCACTCGATCTCGCTTATAAAGATTCAGCAGATTGGGGATCTCGCGCCCTGGAGGCCGAAACAAATGTCAAGACTGAATTCAACAAATATTCAAATTACTATCTTCCTAAAAATGATGAGGAGAGTACAAGAAAGTTTTCAGAATTCCTGGAAGAAAAAAGAAAGGAAGTTAGAAATTCCCCACATGAAGCTTCTCCTACTGAAATAGTTGACTGGATCAGGTCCGGGATTAAAGACAGCACGCTTGATCCTCAAACGAATTCTGTCAAAAAGCTGGGTCTAATTTTCTCAAAAAAATTAAAGGAAAATGAAGCTTATCTTGAGAAAGCAGAGGCTATTAATTCAATCTTAAAAAAGATCAAAGAAATTGGGAAAGAGGCATCTGTATTCAACCTTAAAACCGGCACTGAATTACTTACTTTTGCTTACAGCAAATTCCTACCAATTAAGGATGATGATCAAGCCCAGCATTCAAGTATTGGGAAAGAATGCCGCTTGCTTTTGAATGGTAAATCAAGCGCTACTGTTGAGATGGCAATAAGTGAAATTATGACAAAGCGTTATTTCAGGGATGTGCGAATGATGCTTTCAAAAGAGTTGGGCCAGCTCAATGCACAAGTCAACAAACAAGTTTTTTCAAAAGGAATAAAGGCTGAGCAAGGTAAATCAATAGGTTTAAAGAATAAGATTTCAGCTAATTCGCCTAACTACTCATACCCGGATTCACTCAATCGAAGAAATTAATAAGGGCCAAGTGGCCCTTATTTGTGAATTACAGTATTTATTACTGATTACAAATCAGTAAGCAATAACCACCTCCATCATCAAACGCATTAAAGATCTGATTCTTTGAGTGATGATCGAAGCAAATTTCTTTCACTTCCTTGATGTTACAGTTTTCATAGCCCTCATCCCCTTCTTTTTCATTTTTAAAAGCAAAAACAAGCGAGAAAGCTTTAAAGTCAGTTTTTAAAACCCGGGTTGTTGAAAAAAAAGAAGGACGTTTCCGCTGTAATTTTGCAGCAACAGTATCATTCCCTTCTGTTAGAACCTTTTCAGAAAAGCTCCCTATTAATTTCTTCATTGATCTCGTATTTAAGACATAACCTGTCATTACAAAATCGGTACCAACTTTCCTGATTTGATCAAAAACTTTAAAGTATTAAAACAAAAAAAGGCTGCCCGGAATCGAAGGTACTAAATTTCCTACGATTCCAAGCAGCCCAGGTTTTAGGACTGGATATTACTTATTCAGCGCTTTACTTTTTAGGTTGTTCACCCGCTTGTGGGTTTGGTCTTACTCCAAGCGCGTGGACTTTGAAATTGTAGATATTTGATCCCGGTTTCTTTCCAAGGAACTCAAATTCAACTTTATCTCCTTTCTTTAGATTGGCTTCTTTGCAATCATCATGGAGCATCTTTGCAGCAGAACAATAAATTGTGTTATTACTAACCCAGAAAATTGCCGGAATATCTTCCGTTCCTTTAGCATTTTTAGTTGTTCCAAACTTAAAGAAAGCTCCTTTACTTGTTTTATTCTCCAGGAAATTAAAGTATTGAGGTTTGATAGCAAGAATCCTTTCCATAGACTCCGCTTCTTTTGCTGCTTTCATCAAATCCACAAAATCATTTTGGTGGATATTGAGATTTTCCAATTGCCCCAGCTCGTTAACCGATGGGGAATTGTTAGTATTAAGATCTTCAGATTTTGTTGTTGAAGTTGTCATAAGCTAATTGGTTATTTTACCAAGCTTATGCCAGAATTCAGCCAATCACATTAACTTTTTTACCCAACCCCCAAGACGGCATTTTAATATTCAACCCATTTAGAATATTCGGATTCGTGATAATCCAGGAACCTTGTAAACTTAGGATTCCATTTAATAGGTATTGATTTAGTAGGTCCGTTACGAAACTTTTCAATAATCAGTTCTGTATACCCTTCAGTGGATTGTCCGTTTATCTCCCTAATTTTGTAAACTTCCGGGCGGTAAAGAAAAAGAATAACATCCGCATCTTGTTCCAGGGCACCTGAATACCTTAGATCGGCAGCAATTGGTCTTTTATCACCACGATCCTCCACTTTTCTGCTTAATTGGGATAATGAAACAATAGGTATTTTAAGTTCCTTGGCTAACAGTTTTAATGTTCTACTGATGGTTGCAACCTCTTGCTCTATGTTTTTATTACCTCCGTCCCCTAAGTTAATCAGCTGAAGGTAGTCGATGTAGATTATCTTAGCTCCCTTCTGAACCATCCTTCTGATCTTTGATTTTAATTCGGCAAGGCTTCCTAAAAGATCATCAAAGAAAAGCCCGTTATCTGCCATTTTACTCTTAATAAACTGGCTCCACTCAATTTTAGATAGTTTCCCGCGTTTCAGGGAGTGTGATTCAATATTATCGTGGATGCTTATCAACCTCTCCATTAATTGAAGATTGGACATTTCCAGTGATATAACACCGGCACCAGTTTTATTTAAAACATGATGTTCTATACATGAAAGAAACCATGCACTTTTACCCATGCCGGGCCTGGCTGCAAGGATTATAAAATCCCCCGATTGCCATCCAAGCGTTAGATTGTCAAGAAATTTAAAACCTGTAGAAATACCTGTTATTCCATCTGGTAATTGACTCCTTCGTTCAATTTCTTTAACCAACCTTGCATGAACTGAAGCCGCGGTTTCGAAATCAGCCCCTGAATGGTAATCCTTTGTAATACTAAAGGCTTGCTGTTCCATTTTCTGGATCAGATCATTCAATGAAATGGTATCATCATTGGCGAGCTTATAAATATCGAGAGCATAGGTGCCAAGGGACCTTTTAATAGAATGTTGCTGTACGATCCTTGCCAGGTATTCTAAATCCCCCGAATAATTGACCTGGGCAGGAAGGCTGGATATATATTCATAACCCCCGCAAAGGTCCAAAACATTTTTATTCTTTAAATAGTGAGCTACTGTTGTCTTTTGGATAGGTAATCCTTGCTCATTCATTGAAAGAATAGCTTCATAGATCAGAAGGTTATCCCCGTTAGTGAAGTGCTGGGGTTTTAAAAATCCTGAAATATTATTAAGAGCCTTCCTGTCGTTTAAAACAATACCTAAAATTGCCGATTCAAGTTCTGGGGCTGAATTAGTAATATTTGATTGAATCGAGATCTCGGATAACGGGGTAAGGTTCCGTTTCTTACTTTGTGTATCCTGAGTCATAGAATGTGGTTTTCGCAATAGTTCAGGATTCTGTTTTTTGTATGAGTTGTTACATGAATTGTATCCCTTACCAAATCCAACTCTTTAAACATTTCATACAAAACATCAACATCCAGGGAACGCATCACCTTTATTGTAAGAGCTTCACTTTGCAAAATGTCACCCATTATTTTTTCAATTTGATCTTGAAAATGGAGCCTAAAATCAGATAGCACAAACTCCCTTACAAAGGTTTCTCGGTCCTTTACTTTTACTTTATCCAGGCGTTTTATTACAGTATTTGTAAGTTCATGATTATTAATGTAATCGATAAAAGATTTTTCTATACCAGGTATTCCTTCCAAAATAAGACTTGAAGAGTGGTGAATTTTACCTGGAATTTCTGTTGTTTGATGATTAATCAACTTGCTTGCACGCTTCTGTTGTGCTTTTTTCAGTATTTCAAACATCGAAACACCTGGTTCATCAGCTAGTACTTTGTAGGGATCATTTATTGGTCTAATAAAGTCATTCCAATAACTTTTCTTCTCAAGATGTTGTTTGAGTAATGGAAAAATTCCCCCGTCATTATTATGTTGTTCAGCTTTAATAGCTGATCTATAATCGTATATCCGATTAATAAGATAATTAACATATTCCTCTGGAGTTAATCGATCATGGACAAGAGCTATCAATTGAACTAAATCAGCAATGTGTTTTCGAATTTTGTCTGGATCGTATTGAAGGAGATGCTTAATAAAAGGATAAGGAAGGCTCAATAAGTCATTCTCAAGTTCTTGATTACTTTTAAATGAAAGCCTCACTCTTTTTGCTTTCTGGCCATCCCTTTCTGTAATAACATAATATTGATCGGAAACCTTTTTAAGCGCACACGTAGAATTAAGGAATGCCGGTGTTTCTGCTACCCGGGGGAAGGTTTTTAGAAAAGCCCTGGCGCTGAATTCACCATCTTTTGAATATCCGCTTTTGGTTTGTAGATCGCGGGCTAAATCTTCGACACTAATTTCAATGAAATTACTAAAGGGTTGATGCTTCGAGATCAGTACATAAAGGTTATAGGCGATCCCTGATCTGAACTTTATAACGTGATTGAGGTTAAAAGAAATGTAATCGGTATCAATACTTTTGCTCTTTACTTTTTCTATTAGGTTAGTGAACTCGCGTGTAAAGCTTACGTGTAGGCCTTTATTGTCCGGAAAAATGGAACTGAATATTGCCACATAACCATCCAGGTCTGAAGTTGAGGTAAATCCGAAGTATTTTTTTCTGTACTCCGGGGGCACTGTGATCCAATTTTGAGAAGTAACATCGTTAACCAATTCAGACATTCCGGATTTAGGCTTCTTCACGTTAACCGATTCAATCAAATCGGAAAATGAGCTGGATATTCCTTTAATCCCCGTTTTACCACTTACTCCAACAGTATCAGAAAGAAGTCCACCGGGTATATAAAAGGACCCATCAGAATTCTTGGTGATCTTATCATTGTCCTGTTTGGAAAAAGCGAGCGTTATTATCTGCCTGGAATGCAGGTTCAAACGCTTTGTTATGATAAAGTCAAGCTCAGAAGGAAATTCGGAAAGTAAATTACTTGAAATGTGGTTGCTCATAAGTTTAAAAAATATTGCGTTGAACCATGTTTACTTACTCGAAAGTAGTTTATTTTTTTTCTCGAAATCTGCCTTCCGATGATGCAATGTGGACATTTGGAAATTCATGTGGACAAATGGAAGTTCGTATGGACACCTGGAAGTTCGTATAGACAGCCGGAAATTCGTGTGGACAAATGGAAATTCATGTGGACATTTCGAATTTTTAACGTTTTAGTAAGTTGCTGTAAATAAGCAAGTTATATTTAATCCCATATTTTCCAGTGGAATTGAAAGATATGGACAAATGGAAATTCGTGTGGACACCTAGAAAAACGTATGGACAGATGGAAATTCATGTGGACAGCGTTTAAGGATTAAAAAATCATATAATATTGATTTACAACGTTTTAGGCGATTTATCATGTTATACCGAATTAGACACAAACCATAATAAATCTTCGCTATAAAGCGTGCCTTAGTGAATTGACCATAAGCTTATCAATGATCGTACCCGATGATTGACTTGAGAAAAAAATTCAAAAATGTTTTGTGCATTAACGAAGAATGGAATTTCGTATAGACAAATGGAAATTTATGTTCGCACCATCAGAAGTAGATACTGCCATTTACGAAAAATCTAAGGACACTTTAGAAATTTATAGGTACAGATTTCTTTGTACCTATCTGTATTACAAGCACTTAGTAAATTTAAGCTTCCCTATATATATATAAATATAAAATATGATATTTTTGAATTGTAATCCACAATAAAGAAATAACGTATGAACACTTCCGATCAAAGTACATCCCGTACTAATACAAAAAAATGGTCAGCAGATGGATTAAGGGTTTTAAAGTCGTTCCGACTGTTCCAGGAAAATATCAAAACGGTCCAGGTTACGATTGAAAAGGCTGAAAAGGCCGGTGCTGAATCTTTTATTCATCCGGATACCCTTAATGAACTTCGTGATCTGGGTGCTGCTTCAGCCCTGGAATATGCTTCCAAAATGAATCAGCTGCGCGCACGCCTATCTAAACATAGCCGTGATCTGAAAATTTCCTTTCAGGAGATCTACACTAACGGTTCCAAGAAAACCTACTACCTGAGAACAATTGACGATGTTGAAAGGAGAATGGGCGAACTTAATGGTGCAGCGGAAATTGTTTTCTGGCCAGCTCACTACAAAACAAACGAGGAATGGGAATTGGAACTGGAAAACGATGTTAAACCAGAAGTTATCACGTTCAGAAACAAAATGAACGGCCTTATTCAAAAACACACAACTGTCCTTTCTTAAAACCACAAAACCATAAGTTTATGAACGTAAATGTTAGAAATACAAATATTGGGTTTGATACCAAAACTTTTGCCGCCATGGCATCACTCGCAGAATCCTTCGGTAGAGGGTTAGCGCTAAGAGGAGTACCTGAAAAGGATGCGGCTATTCAAACCGAAAACCTGATCGCTCAATTATCCACAATTGGCACTGTAGCCCACAAAGGCTATAACGATGTTGCAGCAAAAATGTCAGTAGGAATGCCTGAAATGGAAGGTGGAAAATTGAAATCCCAAGTTGGATTTGAAAGCACCCTTCAAAAGTTCAACGAGCAAAAGTTCGTTTCTCCATTGGCTCAGGAATTGGGGAGAGAAATTAAATCAAATCTTGATTCAATCACCTCGCAGATACCCGCTGAAACTGTTCTTCTTGAGAAAAGAACAGATGGACTTGAACAGCAGGCAAAGGTTAATAACCAGGTTGAGGCAAACAAGTTTGCTCAGAAGTTTGCCGGAACTGAAGTAAACAATTCCAATAAGATTGTGGGACCTGGATCGGGAACCGGTAAGGGTCAATCAAATGACCTCCTCCCTGGATAATTAAAGATTAAAATTCAGCTCATAAAAAAAAGCCCTTAGAGATAAGGGCTTTTTAATTGGTAATAATCGAATAATTTAAGCTGCAATCTCAGCGGCCAGTGCATTAACCTCATTCATGTCAGGCTCACCGATAATATCTCCTGTAAGCTCGTTTACTTTGATGGATGATATTTTAGGCTGGCCGTCCTGGCCTACGATCCTGATCAGTGTTTCGCCCTTCTTAACAAAATTTCCCGGGAATACCTGGGTTTCGTCCGCTAACCCTTTGATGCACGCCTGGCGGGCGTATTCAACGATCATCATTTGAGCATCCCTTTTTATGCTGTTATAGTTTTCATGGAGAACAACATCCATTTCATCATTGGAAATTTCGGATCCGTCAGGATGGGTAAGAATCGGTTTCAAATTGAAGTCAATATCAAATTTTTCAGGCTTCATTTCGATTCTGAAGTATGGGTCGTAACCATCCGGCATATAGGAAAGCTTTCCAACGAATTCCCCCATCTTTAAGCTCCCTACTTCGTGGGGATGGATAAGGTTTTCCCGTTGAATGCTCGTATTGTCACCGGATGTTTTTGACATGGACGTTGACATACTTTTACTTGAATTAATGCTGACGTTTTCCTTCTCCCGCGTACCGATAATTTTTGAAACAGCTTCCATAGTCTTAAGATTTCCTACCTGTCCAAAAAACTGGTTGTTCAAGTTGGCAATCAGGGATTCAGTTACTTTCTCGGTGTACTTTTGTTCCATCTGGCTAACGTCCTGTAACCAAAGGGCCGTACAGATTTGGTTTTGTCTACCTGTTGCCGGCAAGTCATCGAGCTTCGGTACAACAATTTGTGCGGCTTCATCAATAGCAAACATACTTGGTAATCGGCTGGGAGCATTCATTAGTTTCTTCACCACGGTTGCGATCAGGGCACAAACCGGTGAATAGGTTTCCTGTAATGCCGGATCACTTCCCAGGCAAAGAATACCTGGGTTTTCCGGATCATTTAAAGCCAGGTTAAAGTCATTCTTTCTAAGTGCTAAAAACAAGGCCGGGTTATTCAATAAGTCAATTGGTGTTTTAAGTGAAGATACTACCCCGGCAAGCTGTTGTCCTGCATTTCCTTTCTGAGCTTCCGTTAATGAAGAAAGGATTTCACGCGTATCCTCGAAATATGAAAGTGCAGCGATGAGTTTGGAGCTGGGCAAAAGTGCGATACTTACCGCATGAGGGATGGTACAATAATCCGGTTCCATTTTGCATAGGAACCAGGTGATAGCTTTCCAAATCTGGATAGCACCATCTGCAAAAAAGTCCTTTTTAGCAATCCATTCTGGTTTAAGATTCTGGAGCAATACCATTGCTAATTCGTTGGCGAAGGCCTGGTCTTTCAGGTAGGAAGGGTGGATTGGATTTACCTGGTGTGAATACCGGGGATCTACAAAATTCAAAAACCAAACTTTCCTCCTGTCATGTTGCAAGCTTTGTTCATGCTTCCATTTTCCGTTTTCATCCCGCTCAGCAACTCCTTGAGAATATTTGATCATACATTTTACAATGTAACGGGAGATCGCCCACTCCTTCTTGATCTTCGAAAAATTACCGTTCATTTTAAAATCAAACCACAAACCGGTAAAGCCCATTTTGATGGATTGTTCAATAATGGGTTCTACTAAATTATACGTCTTACCCGCACCGGCCCCCCCTATTCCAATGATCCCGCGAAAGGGATTCAGAATATTGATAACACACTTCTGCCCTTTGTAAACCCCGTAATAATAAAATGGATACTGCGCCTCCAGCTCAATGAGTGTTGGCTGAAAATCAAAAGCATTTTTAACAAGTATCTCTTTCTTTTTAAACAGGTTGGGAAGGATAAATGCGGTTGCGCTGAATACCAGAAATGAAAAAGGGTAGAAAATTACATACGCTGTATAGGGAAAATTATGCACCTGGGAAAAGGTAAATGCCGCGATTAGGAAGATTGCACAAACGCCTATTTTCTTTTTTACATCTCTGCCGATTTTGTCGCCTATCATTTCGTTTGCCTCGTTGATGAGGCTGTAAAAAATGAAGGTTGCCATGAATATCCATCTAAGCTCCAGCTCGTAGTTGAAAGCCCAGGGTACTATTTCAGCAAAGACAGCATTCTTAGGCAGTAAGTCCGGGTTAGCCACTCCGAGGTAATAGATACCTAACAAAATGGTGATGATCGTGAGGACCACCGTGAAAATCAGGGTGTGCTTATTAGATTCCATGAGTAGTACTTTTCTTTATTGTGGGATTACGTCACTAAAGTACTAAGCAGGGATTTACAATGCAATCGACCCGGGGTTACCCTGTGCCAGGTAATAAGCCGAGAGATTTCTGGAGAGATTCTTCCGTTGCGTTGCTTGGCAGTCCTTTGGTCTTTTCAATCTGATCAACCTGAACCATCCTGCCGGTGTGAAGAACGGTGAGGGTCTGTACCAGGTTCATGTCATTGAGGAACAGAATATCCCGGAGTGGTATATCTTTCACTTTAGGAGCGCTATTATCCAACAGGTGTCTGATAAGCGGGAGGTTAGCCTTTTTGACAGCATCAGCCAAGGCCTCAGTGTCGCGCTGTACCTGCGTTCTCAAATCAATCTCATCCCAACCAAGGGCAACGTTTTTATACCAATCCCTGTAATCCATCACTGCCAGGTTCATGTTCAAAGGAGGTTTGATCAGGTCGAATACCAATGGATCCGGCATATTGGCTACTCCGGAATTAGGCTTCACGGTATTGATAAATGCAGTGGCCTCCTCCCAGCGTTCTTCATTAGCCAGGGTTAGTAATTTATGTGTAGGCGCTGATATCTCCTGATCAGCAAGCTGGGTATAAAGCTTGATAAAACCTTCAAGCCTGGTAAGGACTGGTGAGGACCTGATTGGCTTGCCAATCTCCTCTTTCGGATATTTGATTTTTGCACCAGTCTGTTGCGCTAAAATTTCAATGGACTCGATATATTCAGCATCCTTGGGGTGGAACCTTGACTTGATTTCTTTTGCCTTTCGTAAGCTAGCTCCCTTTTTAAGGGCCTCAATGACACGATCCTCGGATCTCATTTCAGCTGCTATCAGCAGGGATGACAAAAGGCTATCCTCGCGGGCCGTGATCACCGGAGTTCCAAAGTTCTCATACTTGGAACTGCGCTTTCTGGAAATGGTAATATTCTCCAGACTGGCTTCCTGTTTAGGGCTAAGGAGCTGGAGTAAATTTTCGTGCATAAAATACGGCCCGAGGTTTTGCGCCCGGAAGCTTACCGGCTTAAGTTGCTTAACAGGTTTTGTGTTACCCGGACAAAGTTCCGGTATCCCTTTTGCATTAATCTTAAGGGTTGCACTCATCGGACCGAGGGCAGGGTGGTTTATATCAGCAGGTACCCCACTCCTCATGTCACCAACGGGCACTCCCGCAATAGTCCCAACCTCGGAGTGATTGGAGAATGATGCCTTAGCCAGCGTGGGTGAAATTGAATAGGACAGACCGTAATAGACCTTTCCTTTCCGTTCGAACTTATGCCGGGTAACTTTAACACCTCTCCTTTCCATTCGCGCCAGGAATACCTCACCCTCTGGCCGATCAACGGTGCTTTCTAAAAATGCAGTCTGTATATAATTCCTCAATGACCGGTGGCCTTTCGCTGTCCGGTCAACACGCTTATCCGTTGGTGCGGCTTCCATCCTCTCCAGTTCCCATTTCTGAGCTGTCCGGACTTTTGCTTTCGTAAGCAGGCGTTCGTTTGCCGGGATAATTTCAAATTCCCTGGATAATCGCTCCTCAATTCTTTTCAGTTTAAGACCGTCAAAGCTATCCCGGACGAGCTTCCCATCAAATGTTACCCTCGATAGAACGATGTGTATATGCTGGTGCTTGGTATCGAAATGGCGGTACATGACAAAGGGGTTATTCTTATAACCCAATCCCTCCAGGGTCCGCTCCCCAAGCTGGCGTAAAAGGCGTGAAGGAACGTTCTTCTGATCCGGGTGGAGGGAAAGTTTTAAGTGGACAAATCGATTCTTAAGCTGCGCGGTTTTGCGCTGGTAGGAATAGTAATTCATGGTAGCTTCCATGGACCCGATCTTCCCGGACACATTTCCTCCAATTCGCATAGCGGTGTCTGCGGATACCTTATCCTCATTGTAGCCCAGCATCCAGCCGACACGCTTCGATTTGGAGAGGGATACTTTCATCCTACCCTTTCCTTAAGTTTTCTTTCAAGTTCATTCAGGTCAAGGGTAATATCCCGGCCATTGCGCTTATCATCCTGGATGCTGCCGATAAGGTTTAGCATTTCGCTCATCAGGATCAGATCCAGGTTCACCACCGGCAATGACGAGTTCCTTTTCTTCCTGTAGTCAAACAGTCTGTGCTTACAATATTCAGTGATCGATAGGTTGGGATGCGCTGTCATTGATTTAGTAAACGACAGGCTCTCCCTCACGCTTAACCGGAAGTTAATTCGAATTCTTTCGACCTGTTTAACAACTTGATTTGTCATACAAATGCACTACTTGACCA
>Ga0075163_10000319_pt1 | contig 60438 bp, 60 predicted proteins | sample JI1023141ADNA_FD_71478 | JGI IMG/M metagenome (GOLD analysis project Ga0075163, IMG submission 71478) | Wastewater effluent complex algal communities from Wisconsin, to seasonally profile nutrient transformation and Carbon sequestration -... | ecosystem: Engineered > WWTP > Effluent > Algae... | reverse complement strand
GTGTCCATCAAAAGTTCCCAGAAGGTGTTTTTGTTGCGGATTTTATCGGTGATGCCTTTCAGGTTGCCCGATATGTCGGCCATGTTATTATTGGTGACATTAAGGGTTCGGGTCATCTCATCCATTTCTAAAGGTCTTAACGTGTTTAGGGAAGAACCTTCCGTTACAAAAGGACCTGGTTGTTGGGTGGAATTGATATTAACAAGTTTGTTTCCCATTAGTCCATCGGTGCCAACGCTGGCGATGGCGTTTTGCCGGATAAATTTTTTGGCTTTTTCATCCAGAACCATGGTTACCAATACCGCAGAATCGTTAATGATCTCAAGTGACTCTACGGTGCCTACATCAATACCGGCAAAACGTACATTATTGCCCTCTACCAGGCCGTTCACATTATAAAATAAAGCATTGATCCTAAATGTTGAACCAAACAAATTTTGTTTACTGCCAACAAAATAAAAGGCAATGATGAGGCAAAGCGTTCCTGCCGCTACAAAAATGCCTAGCCGGATGTTTCTGGATGTTTCCTGTTCCATGTTATTCGAAAAATGTTTTTATTTTAGAATCTGTTGATTGTTTCAACTCCTCCAGACTCCCTTGTGCGTAACGGTAGCCGTCAATCAGCATAATTATTTTGTCGGCCACTATTTTTACACAATTGAGATCGTGCGAAATAATGATGGAAGAGGTGTTGTACTTCAAGGCGAGTTCACGCATGAGCTTACTAATTTCTTTGGCAGTGATGGGATCTAGTCCGGTAGTGGGTTCGTCGTAAAGAATAATTTCAGGTTTTAGTATCAACGTTCTGGCAAGGGCTATCCGTTTTTTCATGCCGCCTGAAAGTTCAGAGGGGGTCATGTCAATGGTATGCAGTAATCCCACATTTTCGAGTGCTTCAGAAACCAGAACATTAATGGCTTCGCGGGTTAATTTGTTGGCATGCCGACGAAGCGGGAACTCGAGGTTTTCGCGTACTGTCATCGAATCATAAAGCGCATTGCTTTGAAACAAAAAGCCTACTTTGGCCCTGATAGCATCTAACGCCTGTCGGTCTAATTTCAGGATGTCCTGATTCAATACATGTATGCTTCCCGAATCGGGGCGGATAAGACCAATGATACATTTAATCAAAACCGATTTTCCTGAACCTGATTTGCCGAGCACAACAATATTCTCATTTTTTTTGAGTTCTAATGAGAAGTTTTGAAGGACCTTATTGTTTCCAAACGCCTTACTAATTCGATCTATTTTAATTACCGGTTCCATGTGTCAGGTAAGGCTGAGCAAATCTGAAATCTGAACCGCCAGTAAGTCAAGTATAAATACAATCAGGGAAGAAATAACTACCGCTGAATTTGCCGACCGGCCAACACCTTCTGTTCCTTTATTGGTGTAATAACCCTTATAACAGCCAATCATCCCAATGGCAAAACCAAAAAAGAACGTTTTGGTGATAGCAGGTATGATATCGCCAAATGTTAAGGTGTCAAAAACCTGATTCCAGAACAATCCCCAACTAACAACGCCATGAATGTTAGCGCCAAGGTAGCCGCCGTAAAGCGAAACGGCATCGGCTAATAAGGCAAGAACGGGGATCATAAAAGTAGTTGCTAATACCCGCGTTACCACCAGATATTTGTAGGGGTTGGTGCCGGAAACTTCCATCGCATCAATTTGTTCGGTTACTTTCATGGAACCAAGTTCGGCGCCAATGCCAGAACCTATTTTACCAGCACAAATTAAAGCGGTAATAACGGGAGCTATTTCACGTATGAGTGAAACTGAAACCATTTTGGGTAACCAGGCTTCCGCGCCAAATTCAACTAGCGTCGGTCGCGATTGAATGGTAATAACTAGTCCCATAATAAATGCAGTAATAGCTACCAGTGGCAGTGATTTATAACCCACGTAAAAACACTGGCGTAATAACTCGGCAAACTCGTAACGCGGAGTAAAGGCTTCCTTAAAAAACCGGCCGGTAAACCTTGACAGGCTTCCTGCTTCGTAAAAAAAATTAGCTGCTACCGATATCTTTTTCGCCATTTTTTTGAGTTGATTCCCTGACCTATCACCTAAAATTAATCATTTAAAGGCAATTAGTTGTAACCCTGAGTAAAGCTCCTGATAAATGCAATGAACGATTATGATCAAAATCAGTTACCGGCATGATGCTGGTCAACTTTTTTAAAAGAATGAAACGCAACATTTACAACATAGTTCTGTGCTTATGAATTCAAAGAAAGAAGAACGCTATTTTTTAGAAGGTCCTCATTCGCGTAATAGCGAATTGGTATTTGTGATAAAAGTATTGTTTGAATTTATCAAAGGATTCAGGGTGTTTCATTTCCTTGGGCCTTGCGTTACGGTTTTTGGTTCGGCAAGGTATGGTGAAAATCACGCGTACTATAAAACGGCGCAGGAACTTGGCAGACGACTGGCGGAAATAGGGTTTACTGTGATGACCGGTGGTGGACCAGGTTTAATGGAAGCGGTCAACAGAGGAGCACAAGAATCTGGTGGCAGATCGGTAGGCTGCAACATTGTTTTGCCGTATGAGCAGCTGCCAAACGCCTACCTCGACAAGCGCGTCAATATTCGTTATTTTTTTGTGCGCAAAGTATTGCTGTCCAAATATTCTTATTCATACATTGTTTTACCAGGGGGATATGGAACGCTGGACGAATTTTTTGAGGCTCTTACCCTTATTCAGACCGATTCTATTAAACACTTTCCAATAATTCTTTTTGGTATAGAATATCACTCTAAATTGTTTGATTACTTAAAGAGTCTGGCAGAAGCTGGCACCATCAGTGCAAAGGATCTATCGTTGTTTTTATTAACCGACAATATCGAGCAAGCCATTGAACACATCGAAAAACATGCTGTAAAAGAGTTTGGTTTAAAAAAGGTTAAATACATTCGGCCATTGACCTGGCTCGGAGAAGGTTAGCGCCCTAAACTTAATCATAAATATTTTTTCAGCATGCAACAACGGATGTCTTTGTAAAGAGCATCTAATGTGTTTAATACACGTATAGCCATTTCGTAAACACAGTTACAGGGGCGCGAGGTTCTCCCGCGTGTAACATTCATTTAAAGTTTTCAATCACCTATTAGAAATTTACTGTCTGTTTATTGGAATTTTTTCCAATAAATGGAAAAAATATGCAGTGAATAGTTCTGTACATATCTGATTATGAATCTGTTATTTAAATGGCATGGGGATGGTTATATGGTGTCAAAACCAATTATCATGGAAAATAGAATTAAAGTTTTACTGGTAGGTAGCGAACTAAAAAGTTTAAGACTTTATAAGCAGGAAAGTGAAAACTTGAGCGGTCATTTTGCTTATCATTTGAATAAGACGATCCCTTTAGATTACCTGGAGGAAGTTCCTGATGTGATATTTCTCAACTGCAACCGCGACAATTTATTTGGGCTTACTGTTTTGAGAAAGGTAAAGAAAATAAAACCGGGAGTATTTGTGGTGATCGTGGTTTCCGCATCGGATATCAAGATTGGCAGGCACGCGCTTAATCATGGGGCTTTCTCTTATGTGATCAAAGGAGATCAGGAATTGCAGCAAATACGTCGGGTAATGCATTTAATTGAAACGCTTAAAGAAAAAGAATCTAATGTAAAACCCATGATTATTAAACGATCTGATGTCATGCAAAATATTCAGCAGCGTATTTTTTCCCTCAAATTTCTATTTAATCATTTTTAAACCAAAGTAAAACACACGTCATGAAAACAAAACAACTACTAATCAGCATATTATTACTGCCACTGTTATCTCTTGGAGTGGTTAAAGTGAGTGTAAGCAACGGTAACTGGAGTACCAATTCCAATTGGAGTCCGTGGGGAGCTCCTTCTTCTTCAGACAAAATATACATTTATCATGAAATAAATCTGAATCAGGATTTTACGGCCTCAGATACCATTTTTGTGCTCAATGTTTTGAACCTTAACACAAATAAAGATCTGACGCTTAATCCTGGTACCATGATTTTAGTGAACAACGCCAACTATAATGGCACCATTGGGTACGTTGGTTCCAATGCAGGCATTATAGGTAATTTTACCTTTCAGAAATGGATTACCCGTTGCGACGGTTACTCCACCTACGGCTCTCCATTTACGGTTCCGGTTTCGAGTTTCGACTGGTACTACTGTTACCAATGTCAACCCTCTTGGTCTAATATTTATTACTATAATGAAGCTGTTGGCGGCATACAGGATAATGGTTACTACGATAACCTGGGAGGAACTATACAGCGCGGGAAAGGTTTTTTTTATTGGTATACCAATTACTCCAACGGACAGAATTTTCCGCGTACCATCTCCTTAAACGGGTCCATTAATTTTAACAGCACGTTTAACTTTAATATTACACGAACAGTCAGTAATGGTGCTCTGGACGACGGGTACAATCTACTGTCCAATCCATTTCCGGGTACGATTGATTGGCTCGATAATTCCTGGAGCAAGAAAAGAGTGTCCGGCGCTTTTCACACCTGGAATACCTGTACTGGCACTTATGCATCTTTTTCGGCTGGTGTTGGTGTGAATGGCGGTAGCAGATACATTCCTTCCATGCAGGGATTTTGGGTTCAGGCTACTGGTAGTAGTCCCGAGTTAAAAGTCGACGCTGGCGCGATGGTCTCAACAGTAAGTGCTTTGCAAAAATCGACCGGTGCCGATACCATTAATTATTTGTTGAGAATGACACTTGGGGATGATGAAATTGCAGTGAGGCTTCATCCAGATGCTACCGGTGGTTTTGATAGTACCATGGATGCATTAAAATTATTTTCACCGGCTTCCAGATTGTCTTCCAGGAGCTCATTATGGGACGGCAGCGACTACGCAATTAACACATTGAAAGATGCCAATCAGGTGATATATGTGAAAGTAAAAGGAAGTGGTTCTTTACAATTGAAAGGGATTAGTAGTTTTTTTAGTCAATATTCAGTTCATATAAAAGACCTCGTTACAAAAGATTATTTGCCGGTTACCGAAAATATGTCGTTAGCATTTACAGATACCACCCAAACCACGTTTCAAAAGAGGTTTGCTTTATACTTTGAAAAACAAACTTCGGTTGGTATAAAAAATGAATTGCAGGACGCCGCTTACATCGAAAATAAGCCCGAGGTAATAATGATCCATCTGCCGGAAGGTATGCAATCAGGTACTCACGTTACCATGTACGACCTGCAAGGCAGAATCTTATACCAAGGGGTGTACGATCAAACTGAAATTAGAATTCCAAAAACACAGGGGCTTGTTTTATTGAATGTTTATAACGAACATGGAAGTGTTACGAAAAAAATTCTTTAACCTGTTGACTTTTTTGGAAAACGTCTTAACGATTGGATATTGACCTTAACTGTTTTAGTAAGTGTTTTAAAGGCGGAAAATCTCAGATTTTTCGCCTTTTTTTGTAGCGCTTAAATTTGCAAAGGGTAATTAAAAAAAAGTAAACGTGCTTTGCGTTAAAATTTTGATGTGAACAGAGTTTTATTTTTTAAACTTAAAAAGTAGATCGCCGAACAGCATGGGGCAGATGTTTTCAGGGATATTCGACATACTCGACCAAAACAAGGCTTTAGTTTCACTATAAATATTTACTTAACTTCGAATTTGTAAACTTTCTTTATGATTAAAACCCAGGTGATATTTAATGATCCGGCATTACTAAAGGAGCTGGAAATGCATGCCAAACACAAAATTCTGAAGAAGGGGGATTTGCTGGTTAAGCCGGGGGACGACATTGTATTTGTTCCTATTGTAGTGAAAGGAAGTATTCGAATCATTCGTCAGGATTTGGATGGTTCGGAGGTATTTTTATATCATTTATATCCCGGGCAAACCTGTGCCATGTCCTTAACTTGCTGCCAATCGGGCAAGAAAAGCATGATCAAAGCGGTGGCTGAGGACGACTCAGAGGTGTTACAAATTCCGGTAAAAATCATTGAAGATTGGTATAAATACCCTGAGTGGAAGGCTTATATCAGCAATAATTACAACAATCGTTTTGCGGAATTGATGCAGGTGATAGATCTAATCGCGTTTAACAATATGGACAAACAATTGCTTCATTATCTTGAAGAACGCTCAAAAGCATTAAATACAAGATTCCTCGAAATTACCCACCAGGAGATAGCTGACGAATTACATGCTCATAGGGAAGCCATTAGTCGTTTACTTAGAACCATGGAGCAAAAAAAATTGGTGCGTCTTGGGCGAAATAATATTGAAGTGCTAACGGTTTAGTGGTTTTTCTCCCCAAACCGCGGTACCGATAAAGCCTCGAAATCAATTAACAAAAATTCGCAAGTTTTCCTCTGAGCGATGCCTGTGGCGTGTTTCATCTTCTTTTTTTTTCAAAAAATTCAGGTAATCCAACAAATGTTCCAATTTAAACTGGGCAAATTCCCGAATTTTGTGAAGTAAATGAAAAACAAACTGAATAAATACAAACTGGAATTAATAGGCTTGGTTATTGGAGCTGTCGGGGGTTGGTGTTATTGGTATTTTGTGGGTTGCGCTTCAGGTACCTGCGCGATCACTTCAAGTCCTGTCAACAGCACCCTGTACGGAGCAATAATGGGCGCTTTATTTCTGGGAATGTTGAAACCTCAAAACAAAGATCAAAAAATAAAACCATGAAAAATATCGAAACAGTCATCAAATCAGGCGAAGCCACCATTATTGATGTTAGAACCCCCGCTGAATTTTCTTCAGGTCACGTGAAAGGAAGTATAAATATTCCGTTACAGGAAATTCCAGGTCGCCTGAATGAATTAAAAAGTATGCAAAAAATTGTCCTTTGCTGCGCTTCGGGCAATCGGAGCGGCCAGGCAACTGCGTTTTTAAAACAAAATAGCATTGATTGCGAAAACGGAGGTTCCTGGATGGATGTAAATTATCACGTTAACTAATACAAATTAAAAAAATGATACAATTAATTAAAAACTTGTTTGGAATTGGTCCGAAAGTAAACCTCGGTGATTTGATCTCGAGAGGAGCCATGATTATTGATGTGCGCACCCGTGGAGAGTTTGCGGGTGGCCATGCCAAAAATTCTGTAAACATTCCTTTAGATCAACTGGGTGATAATCTGAAAAAAATTAAAAACAAGGAGCAGGTAATTATTACCTGTTGTGCATCCGGGATGCGAAGTGCCTCTGCAAAAAGTTATTTAAAATCACAAGGTTACGCTAACGTGCATAATGCCGGTTCGTGGTACAGTGTTAAAAAATATACAAAATAAAAGCTATGCTTAAAAACTGGAAAGACCGGATATTGAAAGGTTGGGGGTTAATGCGCTTACTAAGGCTTGCACTGGCCGGTATTGTGTTTGTTGAGGCATGGAAGAATAATGATTGGTTATTTGCTTCCATGGGAGCAGTTTTATTTTTGCAAGCGGTTCTAAATGTTGGCTGTTGTGGGGCGCAAGGATGTGACACAGGTCATGTCCTAAACAAAGAAAAGTCAGTTGACCCCAATGTAAATAATGTCACCTTTGAGGAAATAAAATAATTCAAGAAAAAAATGGTTGTTCCTGAAATACTCTATTCAACAGTTGCAAATAAGTGTCCGCGCTGTCATCAAGGTAAAATGTTTGAAAATAACAATCCCTATAATTTGTCTAATGGACTCAAGATGAAAGAAACCTGTTCTTCCTGTAATTTAAAGTATGAGAGGGAAACGGGATTCTTTTACGGAGCCATGTATGTTTCTTACGCGCTTATGTCGGGCATCTTAATTGTGTGGTTTCTGGTCGATTTGTTCTGGTTGCACACCAGTGCCATTGTTCTTTTTTCGCTGGTTGTTTCTACCATGGCCTTACTTTTTCCTTTGGCTTTCCGCTGGGCAAGGACCATCTGGTTGAATTTTTTTGTGCGCTATGATAAAAATTACGCTAATGAGAAGCGGCTTTCTGAATTGAAAAACTAAAAGACAAAATCATGAAAACAGAAATTGAGGTTGACAATATTAAATGCAACGGTTGCGCCAGTTCAATAAAATCAGGATTAAAGTCTTTTCCTGGCGTTACCGAGGTATCGGTGGATATTGACACGGGTAAAGTGGGAATAACTCACCTGGAGAACCTTATGGTTGTTGATCTTAAGAATAAGTTGTTAATAATGGGTTATCCCGAAAAGGGGAGCCTGAAGGGGTTGGATAAATTTGCTGTCAACGCAAAATCTTATGTAAGCTGTGTTATTGGTAAAATTTCAAATTAAATAAAAATGACAGATTTTAATGAATTAATTAATGGTGACAAAGCCGTGCTGGTAGATTTTTATGCAGAATGGTGTGGTCCCTGTAAAACAATGGCGCCAATTTTGAGTCAGGTAAAACAGATGGTGGGCGAAAAAGCCGCAATTATTAAAGTGGATGTAGATAAAAATCCGGAGGCAGCAAATAAATATCAGGTTCGGGGTGTGCCGACGTTAATTGTTTTTAAGAAGGGAGAAGTAAAGTGGCGTCAATCGGGGGTGGTACCTGCCGATCATTTGAAACACATCATCGAATTAAACAGTTAAGGTATGGAAACATCACATATCTATGAAGTTTCGGTTGTCTGGCAATCTGACCGCAAGGGCATAATGACTTCGCCGGTATTACCGCTTAGCATCGAGGTGGCCACACCACCTCAATTTGAAAAGGGCATGGACGCTATCTGGTCGCCAGAGCATTTATTTGTGGCGGCTGTTAATAGCTGCCTGATGACGACCTTCCTGTCAATTGCTGAAAATTCAAAACTCGAATTTATAAAATTCGAGTCCAAAGCCTTGGGTAAACTTGAACTCGTGAATGGTAAGTACATTATGACCGAAGTTACTCTGATGCCGGTTTTAGTAATAGGGGATGCTATTAATTTGGAAAAAGCCAAACGGGTACTTCAAAAATCGGAAGTCAATTGCCTCATCTCAAATTCAATTAAGTCAACTATATTTTTTAATCCTGAAATAAAAACAGAAACGCTTTAAAAATGAAACGTATTTTTCGTGTTGCGGCGGTAGGCCTATTAATCAGCATGGTTGCTTGTCAAATACCGAGTGGCAGCGCGCAGGGAACCTCTTCCACTGTATTCTCGGAGATAACAGCGGACGAGTTTGAAAAGAAAATAACACCTGATGTGCAGCTAATAGATGTGAGAACACCTGAGGAGTTCAGTCAGGGCCATTTAAGGGGTGCAATAAATCTTAATATCAATTCCGCTGATTTTAAAAATCAGGTTTCTGGTCTCGATAAAAATAAACCGGTGTTAGTGTATTGTCTATCGGGCGGCCGCAGTGCGTCGGCATCCGCTTTCCTTGTCGACAATGGTTTTAACGAAGTGTACAATCTTCGGGGCGGCATTATGAAATGGGATGCAGCGGGTAAAGCTCTTGAAACAGGAGTCGCCTCTTCTTCTTCTGGTGGACTTACATCTGATGATTTTAAAAAGATCCTTCAAACTGAAAAATATGTTTTAGTAGACTATCAAGCAAAGTGGTGTGTCCCTTGTAAAAAAATGGCACCTATGCTGGAGTCGTTTGCTGAAACGAGAAAAGATAAATTGGAATTACTGAAAATTGACGCAGATATTAATAAAGAATTTTTAAAATTAAAAGGCATAGAATCCATTCCGGTACTTGAATTGTATAAAAATGGAAAGCTAATATGGTCACACGAAGGAGAACTCGATGAGGCTACGCTGATCAGCGAAACGAAATTATGAATCACCAGGGTTTGATAGTGGGTGAAAGAAGAGCACTTAACAATTGGGTGAGGCAATTTAGAACCATCTTGGACATTAAGAACGGTTCTTATAAAATTCAGGAAAGTCTTTTTAACACATTTAAATGGGGCGACAGTAAATCCTTGCCCAAAATAGATTATGTGCTTATCTTTAGAACTCTTTTTGCGAAGTGCGAAGACTGCGAAATAGGGGAACGGGACAATAATATACATTCTTATTTTCAAGTAAGTCTTGTGCATCATAAAAACCGACGTCTCATCGTTCACGAAACAAAAAGTAAGGAGGAGGCCCTGAATGTGGCAAAAGAAATAGCAGAAAGTTTGAGCACACGTTTAAAAGATGCTGCAACCGAAACCGGAACTCCTGTCTGGTTAATATAATACATGTAAAACGCTATGAAAATGGACATGACAACACTATTACTCCTGATAATAATTGGCCTTGTAGCGGGTAGCCTGAGTGGTATGGTTGGTCTCGGAGGTGGTATTATTCTAATTCCCGCTCTTATTCTGATCATGAAACTAGACCAACAAACTGCCCAGGGTACGAGCATAGCGGTTATGTTGCCGCCAATCGGCTTATTTGCGGTTTACAATTATTATAAAGCGGGGTATGTAAACATGAATTATGCGCTGGTGATATCTGCTGCGTTTATGATAGGTGGTTATTTTGGTTCCATATTGGCGCTTAAACTCTCCCCCGATGTAATGAGAAAAGTATTCAGCATTATTCTTTTACTCATAGCGGTTCGAATGTTCTTTTCGGGCAAAGCTGATTAACATAACTTACTTTTCTGGACACCACAACCCGTTAGTATATCGGGGCCACCCACATTTTTTTAGACTAACGGTATCCTTATTGACGTAACATACCTCCGCACTTGTTGATCTCCTCTTTCTGGAAATCATTCCAGATACTGGAACAATTTGGAAGTAGAATGGTATGTAACTAATTGATTTTCATTAATTTAAAGCGTAGGCACGAAGTTGGTTATGTTTAAGAGAAGGCGGGAAACGCTGAATTTAAACACAAATTTTAAACAACCATAACATGAAAAAGATCAACTCCATCCAAAAAGTTATCATTATGCTCGTACTTTCACTAAGTATCGGCTTTATTTCCTGTAAAAAAACAACAGTGGGTCCTGCCGGTCCACAGGGTGAACCCGGACAGCAAGGCGCTACTGGCCAGCAGGGCAACGCCAATGTAAAGTCAGTGCTTTTTACAAGTACCTATACTTGGCACGCGGACAGCACGAACAAACTCTATTTTTATGAACAGCACCACGCTGACATAAGCACTTCTGTAATTCAGAATGGTGCGGTTATGCTCTATTTAGGTGACGAAAGCGGGACAGAATGGCGTGCGATGCCTTTCTCATATAAGGGGCTTGATTACGCCTACGAAATAGAACTTGGTACGGTAGAAATCATTGTATCGGCTTCCAATAAAACGATGCCGGCCTATCCGGGAGTACAAAAGTTTAAAATGATCATCATCCCACCGGCTTCTTAATATTCTGGTGATTTAACAATAAGTTTAACCGTCAACAAATAAAAAGGCCTTTCAGAAATGAAAGGCCTTTTTGTATGTTAGTTGAATAGTTTAGATTTGGAGTTAATTACAAAAGTGAAGTAGGGCAAACGTAATCGGTTACTTTAAACCGCCCACTTTCTTTCAGACTATTGAACCCACCTTTTACATTTATAAAGTTACGGTAACCCCTTGACTGCAAGATAGAAATAAAGATCATAGAGCGATACCCGGCAGCACAATGTACATAGTATTCTTGGTCGGGTTTTATTTTCTCAAGATGATCGTTGATGAAATCCAGTGGAATATTTTGCGCATCTATCAGGTGCTCACTTTCATATTCACTCGCTTTGCGTACATCGAGTATAGCCACTTTTTGCTGGTTCATGGTATTAGCAAGCTGGTCTTCGTTCACAGAGAGAATGGTATCTGTTTTTCTACCAGATGCTTGCCAGGATTTAAATCCGCCATTCAGGTATCCAAGTGCGTGATCATGACCTATTCTTGCTAAACGCGTTACTATTTCCTCTTCTCTACCTTCTTCTGCAACAATAAGTAGTGGCTGTTTCAAGTCAGGAATCATTGTTCCGACCCAGGTTGCAAAACTGCCGTCGATACCGATGTTAATGGAGTTTGGAATAAACCCTTTGCAGAATACATCCGCGTCACGAGTGTCAATAATTACCGCGTCAGTTTCATTGGCAGCGACTTCGAACTCAGCCGGCGAAAGAGCCCGGGTACCTTGTTTAAGCACTTCATCAATGCCAACGTACCCTTTGATGTTCATTATCACATTTTGTGGAAAGTAACCTGGAGGTGGAACCAAGCCGTTTAAAATTTCGTGAACAAAGGCTTCTTTGGTTAAGGAAGGGTTAAGCGCGTAGTTAACTTGTTTTTGGTGCCCGAGCGTATCGGTTGTTTCCTTACTCATTTTTTTTCCGCAGGCGCTACCTGCTCCATGGTTGGGATAAACGATCAAATCATCACTCAGCGGCATGATTCTGTTTCGGAGTGAATCGTAAAGATATCCGGCAAGTTTCTCCTGAGTAAGATCAGCAACCACGTGTTGTGCCAGATCTGGACGGCCCACATCGCCAATAAATAAGGTGTCTCCGGTAATAATACCATGTTCTTTTCCATTTTCATCAATTAAGAGGTATGTAGTACTCTCCATTGTGTGTCCGGGAGTGTGAATGACCTTCACGCCATACTTACCAACTTTGAAAACCTGATGATCTTCCGCCACAATGGCGTCGTAACCGGGTTTTGCCGTTGGACCAAAAACTATCTGTGCGCCAGTTTTTTTCATCAAATCCAAATGACCGCTCACAAAATCCGCATGAAAATGTGTTTCAAATACATACTTTATGGTGGCCTTGTCTTTGACGGCTCTGTTAATATAAGGCTGTACTTCCCTTAACGGATCAAATATGGCGGCTTCGCCATCACTTTCCAGATAGTAGGCGGCATGCGCAATACAACCGGTATAAATTTGTTCGACTTTCATGTGTTAAATATTTATGGCACAAAGTTCGTTAATGAAGTGCCAACAACATGTAACTTTTGTTCCATAAAGCCATGATTTTTATCAGTCTTTTATATCCTATTTGGCTGTTTAAATAATTTTAACCTATACTACTACTTCGACTTGGCATAAGCGCCTCCCGATGGATTATTTAAGTCAAGTATTTCTCTGTCGAAAGGGATTTAGTGCCTATCTATTGTATAATTATTTTTTCTGTTTTTAACAGTTTTTTACCATCATGTATTTTAAGGTAGTAGATACCGGCCGGTAATGTGCTTGTTTGTATACAGTGAGTCCCTGCCGGAAGTTTTTTTTGCTCCACAGTTTTTCCAACGCTGTTATATAATTCAAAAGCGTAAGCATCGGTTTCTACTGGTGGGATTAACTCTATACAAAAAAAGTTTTTCGTCGGATTGGGGTAGATTTTCACCGGATCTTGTGCTTGCCCGGTAATGAGATTTATGTCAGTACATACACTCACACTTTGTGTAAATGCTAAAGTGCTTTTGCATCCGTTAACTGCTGTTCCTGTCAGTGTGTAGCTGGTGGTTTGAGGAGGAGTTATCACGATACTGGCCGAAGACGCGGCAGTACTCCAGGAGTAACTGTTAGCGCCACTGGCGGTGAGGGTAGCGGTTTTTCCCTTACAAATGACCGATGCAGATGAAACAACTGAAACGGACGGAGAGGCATTGATAGCAATTGTTTTTGACGCTGGGGTTCCAGCTCCATTTAAATTCGAAGGAATTAAACTTACGGTATAAATCCCTGGATTCGGAAACTTAATTACCGTGTTCTGCGCGGCGGGCGTTGTAATGCTTGCGGATGGTACAACCGCCCAAGACCAGGCGGTTGGCAAATCCGTAGATTGGTCAACAAATGAAACCGGTGCGCCTGTGCATAGACTGCCAGAAAAGTTGAAATTGGCAGTTGGAGCCGATCCGGATGGTGCAGCAATGGTAAAAAAATTATCACTAATATCTCCCTGGAAATTGGTATTAAAAATCCCAATTTTACACAATGTACCTGGTGTATTTGGAACGACCCAGGTGTAAGTGTTTGCTGTGGGATTTGAATAATTCGTATTTAACCAAGTGGTGGTTACCCAGTTATCAATTGTATAATCAATACCAACTACCGTATTTAAAGCAGTTCCGGTCCATTGTATAGTTACTGTACTTCCGATAGTTAAAGTTTGACCGCCATTTGGAAATACAACTGTTGGTGTTCCAATTTGCGAATAAACGCCGGTATGAAATAAAAATAAGCTTGCAAAAAAGCTAAGCATGGTCTTACGACCTCTTGGAGTTAATGCGTTGATCTGATTTTTCATGATTAAATTGTAGTTTATATTAGTGATTCTAAAAAGTGTATTTGATTTTTAGCTAATAAATCAGGACTTTTCCTGTTTTGTAAGTATAATTGGAAGATGCAAGTTGGTAATAATAAATCCCCGGTGTAAAGTTGTTGGTGCTTATCTCTGAACTGCCGGTTGTAATAGCTTTGGTGATTACGGAGTTGCCGAGCTCATCGGTAATGATGAGGCGGAGCGAAGTGGTTAAAATATCATCCGAAATTTTAACGATCACCCGTTTGTTCAATACATCCCCATAGATGTTAACGGTGGCAAAACTCTTCGTTTTTGCAATTCCTGTTGCAATCGTTGACGTTGGCGGTGCGGGAAGACGCGCTTTAATAATTGTACCCAACCCTCCAGCCATGTATATATTGTTTTGCACAATACTCATTGAAAGCAGTGCACCGGTAAACGTGTATGTGGTATTTGCTGTCCAGGTATCACCCGCGTTGTTTGTTGAAAAAATGATGCTTTCTGAAGTGCTTCCTCCGCATATAAATCCATTAACAGAATCTCTGAATTGAATACCATAAAGGTCCGTTTGATTTACAGCAGTGCTGTTCCAGGTGCCGCCATCATCGGACGATTTCCAGATCTGACCCTGAAGTCCAACCGCAACGGCTACTGTGCCAGATGGGCACCATACATTTGTGATAAGACTTCCCGATGTTTTAGCGGTGGTCCATCCCGCATTGTTTACTGTTTTCCGAATCGAACCGTTGCTGAAACTATTGTTTGTTCCTACGGCAAAACCTTTAGAATTACTTTGCATAAATATTTTGTCAAGGAAAAAAGTACCGCTCACGGCATTTTTTGTCCACGTGTTTCCGCCATTTGTTGTTTTTAAAATGGCGCCACTGAATGTGGCGTAGTCACCCCCACAAGCAAAGTAAGTAAGACTATCTAAACATTGTACCCCAAAGACAAAACTTCCCGACTGGAACGGAATGCTTAGGGAAGACCAATTGGTGCCACCATCTGTAGTTTTAAGTACCGTGTTGTTGTCTCCCACAATAATCGCGCCCAGACCCGAAGTTCCCGGGATGGTTTTTACATCCCACAAATCATCCGTGGTGTTTGAAGTCAAAGAAATCCATGAGCTTCCGCCGTCCATTGTTTTTACAATGTTGCCGTTATCTCCACATGAATAGCCAGTAAGACTGTCCGAAAAGTGAATTCCGCGTAACGTTTGCGATGTTGGCACATTGAGTGGAGTAAAATTGACCTGTGCCCTGCCTTGCAGAAATAACAGGGAAAGTAAGAGATATATTTCTTTCATACATTGATTTTTTACACGAATTTAGCCTTACCCATTACTTCAAATTATTTTTTACACGAATGGACTCGTTTTCTTGGTAAGTGGAAGCTGTAGTGCTAAGAAAAAGAAGCAACTTGCAATGGGCTAGCGGATTGCCATTTAAAAAAATTGTGCGCATGCAACCAGTTAATAAACTAAACAGAGTGAGTAAAATTCCTGGCATTCGCCTAATTCTATGGCTTTTGCTTTTCGTGGGGTTGGTTGTTTATCACAGCATGTATTCTTTCGATCGCCTTGCTGTTACTTCTTTAGTGATGGCAAGCTTCGATTGCATAGCTCTGCGCCTTTGTTCGCTGGTAATCAACCGGATTATGGTGCCAAAATTGTTATATCATCGAAAGCCTTCTTCGTTTATCATTTTGTTAATTTTTCTTTTCATACTCTCTTCGTTTCTAATTCAATTGGTGGAATTGGTCTGGTATGCGATCATTGGGAGTTTGGATGGGCGTGGCAGATCGGTCTTCATTTCATTTTCGTATCAGGTATTTAATACGTATTTGCCGCAATTGATGGGTTGTCTTGGAATTTGTGCGTTTCGTTTGTTAAATGATTATTGGGGTGCGCAGAACCGATATGAAGAGTTGCAGAAAGAAAAAGCGAAAACCGAACTCGATTTTTTAAAAGCACAACTCAATCCTCATTTTTTATTCAATTCCCTCAATTCCCTTTATGCAGAAATAGAAAAAACAAATCCTGTTGCCCGGAATATTCTTCTAAAAATCTCGGAAATGTTGCGGTACCAACTTTATGAATGTAGTGTGGATAGCATTAGCATAGATAAGGAAATTGCCTACCTCAAAAATTACATCGAAATCGAACGCCTGCGTAAAAATGACAATCTTAAAATAAAGTCTGAAATTGAAACGTTGGTTGGGTTTCATATACCACCACTCCTTTTGGCCCCGTTTATTGAAAACGCTTTTAAGTATGCCAGTAATAATGAGGCGTCAGACGATTATGTTTTTGTAAAACTAAATTATAACGCACCGAATCTCGTTTTTTATTGCAGTAATACTCGGGATGTTCACTTAAGCAGGAATCTTGTAAATGAAAAAGGAATTGGAATTAATAATGTCAAACGGCGTCTGGAATTATTATACCCCGAGGCTTATACCATTCAAATTAAAGATAGTGAGAAGTTGTTCGAAGTGCAATTAACCATTAAAATAAATGTGTGATGTTAAAATGTATAATTATTGAGGATGAACCGTCGGGTCGTAAGATTATTGAGGAGTTTATTGCCGAAACAGATTTTTTGTTGTTGGCAGGCCAGGCACCCGATCCTGTAAAAGCATTGCCAATTTTGAATAGTAAAGAGATTGATCTGATTTATTTGGATGTACAAATGCCAAAAATGAACGGGATCGATTTTTTGCGCTCATTTAAGAACCCACCCATGGTAATTCTCACTACGGCCTTCCCCGAATATGCCATTCAGGGTTTTGAAATGGACGTAATTGACTATCTCTTAAAGCCAGTTTCGTTCGAACGGTTTTTAAAAGCTTCCGCCAAGGCCCTGGAATTTCACACTTTTCATATTAAGCCAGTAACTTCTAAGGAGTGCTTGCCTTATTTTTTTGTAAAGAGTAATTATAAGTACGAAAAAGTCCTGCTGAACGAACTGTTGTTTGTAGAAGCCGCCAATAATTATGTTCTTTTTCATTTCCATCAACGCCGGTTAATTGCTTACATCACTTTTAAGGGCATTGAGGAACAATTGCCATCGCATCACTTCATTAAAGTGCACAAATCGTTTATAGTCGCCTTGGATAAAATTGACAGCATCGATGGTGAACAGATACGAATTGGGGAGCATCATATTCCTATCAGCCGAACCATGCGCGATGAGGTCATGGAACGGATTGTGAATAAGAACCTGATTAAACGTTAAAAGTTAGATTGTCGTTTTAAATGACCTGAAAGAACTTTTTTTAAGTCACTCACTGTTTAAATTCGGGCGCCAATTGTTTAGCTGCTAATTCCATGCCCAAGCAACGGTGTGCATTGGGAGTGAAGATCAAATAATAAACAATTATGTTTTGACTATCCGTCTTATTAAGTCGTGGTAAGTTTTTGCGATTTCGGCGTAACACCCTTGCGACTGGAACACAGGTGTAAAAGACGCAGAAGAGAATGCCGTTGTATTTCTATTTACCTTAAATCAGATATCATTGGTAGCATAGTTAGAAGCCACCCATTGTTGTCGGAATGTTGGGTGCAACCGGCGTTGTTTTTTAAAGTTCGGAATCAGTTTTTAACCGTAACGAGAATTCAGATCATTACCAACGATAAATGATAAGAGCTTCAAGACGTAATTCTAGTCCAAAAACCCCCGTTGACTCGTCTTGTTTACACAGCAAAGCGTCAAGGAATTTGTGGTAGTTTTGCCCGTATTAACTCACATTTTAAAAAACGAAAAACATGGATTATAATTTAACAATCAGTGTCAAAGCCAGTCCACAACATGCGTTTGATTGTATTAATGATGTGCAGGGTTGGTGGACAGAAAATTTGACTGGTAAGTCCGTGAAGTTGAACGACGAATTTACCGTGAAGTTCGGTGATGTACACATTTCAACGCAACGATTGGTGGAATGCGTTCCGGGCAAAAAAGTAGTATGGCTGGTTACAGCTAGTAAACTGAATTTTATCGAGAATACAGGTGAATGGACAGGGACGAGGATAAGTTTTGAGATCATTAACAATAATGATAAAACAGAGCTGCGTTTTACCCATTATGGGTTAAATCCAAACGTGGAATGTTATGAGGCCTGCTCGAATGCCTGGGGACCTTACATTCAACAAAGCCTGAAAAGCCTCATAAATACAGGTGAAGGAAATCCAACAAAAAAAGATTTGTAGTTTTTATTTGCGCGTTGGTAGGCAGATTTTTTGCAACGGTTTTAAGAGGTTTTGGGGTCGTAACCAATTTACCAATGACTAAACGCTGCCATTTGATGAGGGTGAATTTCCTCATGTTCTGAAAACCTTTACCATCTTCTCGACATCGCCCGGTATCGGTTTCAATTTGATTTTGTTTTGGTTTTCTGGGGTGGGTACTCGCCGTTTTCACACGCGGGAGATCTTTACAGCCGTGAAGCGGAAGGGGCGTGTCCTTAACAAGTCATTAACAGGGCAATAACTAACCAATAACAAAAAGTTAGTTGAACAACGGCTACCTTTGTTCCAGCCAGCTAACAAATAGTCGCTATCACGGAGCCGTTTGAGAAAAGCTGGCATTCACTGCTAAAATCCAACTTTTATGAAAATACACTTTCTTTGCCTAAATCTGACCGGAGCGTTAATTTTATTGACATCCTGCAACGGGAAACAAAGTACACTACCAGTCGAACCTTCAAACGTGGTAGAAAAATCTGTTACACCTGTAACTGCCGCGGAATATAATAACACCAAGGGTTATTCTGAAAACGGACGGCTTATCACTGATTTTGATTGTCCTGATAGTAAATTTTTTCCGCCCATTGATTTAAAGTTTTGGGACAAAACGCCCGCGGTAAATAATCGATTGCCCATATATGCCGAAACAAAGAACGGAAGTTCTATACACCATTATGGCGAACGGGTAAACTCAACCATTAAACCTTACGGGATGACCCTGCCAAAATTGGCTTATCGCCATAATCCCTTTAACAAGACGAAGGAATTGGTAGTGGTTATTCAAATAGTACAGTCACCAGAAGATACGATTGTTGGATTCCGTTATTTAACCGGTGGGTGCGGAGGATCGGCCATCCATAACTATCAGTTTTTGACAGATCAGGAAGTTAAGGAAGTGGTGGGAAACATTCGTTAGTTATTGTTGTTTACATAGGGTTACAGATTGTCTATGACTACTTGGCCTTGTTCTTCATGAAATTAGTTGGCTGGGTTCATCCTGGCATTAACGTTGTAAGAAAGTATGGTCGTTAAGCATTTTTGTTTGCCTTTTAAATTGATGGAACTGATTTGCAAGATGTACACATCTTCTTTTAGTACTTTGTTTTTGTGGGAGCCGTCCGACTTGGAGTAAATTTAAAGATAGCGTATCTCTTGGTTTTTAAAAGGTGATTTTGTGAAGGGTTGATCGGTTGGTAATAAATGGGGAGTTGTTTGTTTTTTGTTGACTGTTAGCGGCTTTTTATCATTCTTTTTCGGTTTTATGACACATTAACTGAATTTTTTTACCGAGGATAACGGTTGAAATAGATTTTAGCATAACTTTAGTTTCGGATTCACTTTTACTGTAAAAAAGTGAAAGTCTGATGTGTTAACCAATTTTTTAAAGATGTTTCATAAATGTATTTTAAGCGTGCTAATGGCAACGACGTTTTTCAGCGCAAGATCTCAGTCTATTGCGCAACTGACTATTACCCCTGGTAATCCCACTCCCACCGACACAATTTTCGTGATTTCAACCATCACGTATTCCGGGAATTGTTCCTACGGACTGGTTTACACTTACACGGCTACTGCAGGAGATACCATTCAAATTATGCCAACCTATTGTGGGTACGGTTTTTCAACCACCTGCACCAGTACCGATACATTTAAAATTCCACCTCTGGGCCTTGGAAATTACATTATTGAAATGGAATACCATCAGGGAAGCGTTTGTCCGATAAGTAATTTCGATGCGGTTATAGGTCAGGCCACTACACCCCTTAGTATAAAAAATAGTGCCACTTCTTTTTTAACCGCAGAGCCTGATCCTACAAGCGAGTTCAACGTTTACCCCAATCCTTGCCGAGGAAACGTGACGGTAGATGTTTCCATTAGAAATTTTGAAACGGGTTGGATTGTTCTGCATAACGTTTTGGGAGTGACATTACTTCGAAAAAAAATCGAAGCAGAGCTTTTGACTTTGCACCTTGACAATATTCCTCCGGGCATGTACATCCTCCGGGTGGAAAACAGGTACGGGGTAACATCAGAAAAACTTCTCCAGATATTGTGAGAGTGATGAACTAAACATCGATCTCTGCCATAAAATAAATTTTCGGAAGATCGCTTCAGATGTGATTTTATTTCCTTTAGAAAACTACGAAAGTTCAGTGATTTTTGGCGGAACAAGATGAAAGTGATAAGTTGACTTGTTGGTTCTATAAGTTGTCTGTGGGTTCATGCACTTAATGCGTCGACGATAAATAAATCGGCAGGGGCTATTTTATATTTTTTAAGTTCTTTAGGATTTACAAATGCTGTTTCATCGTGATCGGTGAGCTGAAAGGCGGCATCAATAAAATCGCAATGATAGGCCATTAGTTCAATAGAAAAAGTGGGGTAGTGGTGTACTTTGCTACCAATGTACTGCAGGATACTGACTTTCATCCCGATTTCCTCTTCCAGTTCCCTAATCAGTGCTTTTTCGGGGTGCTCATTTTTTTCCAGTTTACCACCTGGAAACTCCCAATAACCGCCCATTGATTTTTCGGCTTTTCGTCGGGCGATGAATATTTTGCCGTCTTTCCAAATGATGCCGCAAACGACTTTAATGGGTGTCATGAAAATTAAAATAGAGGTGTGTGTGATGCATTAAACTCAATGAATTAGTCATGTTTTGTTTTCCGGCTATATCATTGATTGAAGTTAAGCAAAAAAAGTGAGCGTCTCCGAGAATTCTGTTTTGATATTAATTTTTGGTTCATTTGCTTATAGGCTTTGTATTTTATCTTGGCCGCGAACGTTGTTATAGGATGGTTCTTTTTTAGTTCTTGTTGGTCACACTTTTACTCCGGTTTTATAGGTGTTTTTCCTTAACTTATACAGGAAAAACCCCCTTTTTTAATGTTAGACGATGCAATATTCGAAAAGTGGACTTAGCTTTACATATTATAAACCCGCAAAAAACAACTACTATGTCTGAAAAAAATGTCACCTTCGAATTTAAGTCCGATCCGAGTCTAAAAAAAAAGGAAAGCGCTGAAATTAAATTTCCAGCCGCTAAAATACAGGCAGCTGCCTATACTAGCGGGACAAATCTCATTTATGTTTATGATGCTGAAGGGAATAAAGTGCCATTAAAGGGATTTCGTTTTGACGTGGCGCATATCGATAAATTGGTAAAGATAGCTGGAGCTACCCATATTCACTTTGTGGTTGCCGTATCACCTACGAATCCATCTAATCTAACTCTTATTGCCGGTGCCGGTATTGAAGGCATTGCAGGTTACACCATTGATCAATCTTTGTTATTTGATTTTTGTGAGCCCTGTCCGAGTAAGTGCCCAACAAATATTTAAAAAGTCTTATCTTGGGGTCAAATGACCCCAAGATTTATCCTTTATATTTTATTATTATTTTGCTCCATAATTTATGGAATCAAAAGGTATAAATTGCTTCTGGACTGGCAAAAACTTTTGGTTTGGATCATTATCACTGTTTTATTTTTTGAATTGTTAGGCAAGGTTTTTGCTTTTATGTTTCAAAACAGTATGCCGTCCTACCATTTTCTATTGCCGGCTTATTTTGTGATTTATTCAGTTATTTATTTCAAAAATCTCGAGCCGATGAGATTAAGGAAATTGCTTATTTGGCCGCTCACTTCGCTATCCTTAATTGCTTCTATAATCAATACATTGTTTATCCAGAATGTATTCGTGTTTCCATCTAACGGTATTTTAATATTGAGTTTTGTGGTAATCTTATATACGCTCATTAGTTTTTATAAGATGTTAAAAAATACTGGACAGCTTTCGCCGTTAAAGGATTCCTTTTTTTGGTTTGTAACTGGTAATTTATTTTTTTACTCGATGACATTTTTTGTTTTTGGTTATTTTAATCCTTTATTGGAAACTATGGGGTATGTGCCGGATTGGGGATATAATATTATTTACTTTTCAAATCTCGTTATGTATCTGTGTTATTTCAAGTGTTTAACTGTTAAAGAAGAGATATTGAATAGTCCGGATGCTTATGGCGAGTAATATCGATTTATTTGTACCCATAGTGGTTGGAACTTTACTGATGGGGACTTTATTTGCCTTTATTGGCTACTTTGTTTACATCCATTACAAAACCAGACAGAAATTTGATTGGGAGAGGCAAAGTCACAAACAAGCACTTCTGCAGACTGAAATCGAGATACGTGAGCAAACTCTCGACCACATTTCGAGAGAATTACATGATAATTTAGGGCAGATCGCGTCACTGATTAAAATTAAATTAAATTTGATTTTTAAAAGAAACGATGGAAAAGACAAGGATGAAATTGAAGAGTCTATTGAACTTGTAAAGCGGATGATCGGTGATATAAAGTCTCTGTCTTTAAGTTTAAATAGCGATAATATTTCTCGCATAGGTTTGCTGGAGGCACTTAAAAATGATGTACTTCGGATAAATAAAATTGACAATATTACTGTCGAACTTAAGTCTGAAAGTTCTATATTTAATATAAGCCCTGATGTTGAAGTGTTTTTATATCGTATGAGCCAGGAAATACTGAATAATACGTTGAAGCATGCGATGGCTACCGAAGCCAAAATAACGCTAACTAGTAATGACGATAAATTACTTTTGGTTATTGCGGATAACGGCATAGGGTTTGACACACAAATCGTGAGCGACCATTCCAAGACAAAAACGAATTCAGGCCTCAATAATTTAAAGAAACGTTGCAAGATAATTGGGGCGGAAATTTATATAGAAAGTACTCCTGGCTCTGGCACTAGCATTTACATTACATTACCTTTAAATAGTCACTCTAATGGAAAGAAGTAATTTTACCTCAATAAAATTGGCTGTTGTCGATGATCATAGGCTCTTTCGTAGGGGGCTTATAAATCTTATTGCGTCTTTTGGTGAGAGATACGAAGTGATTTTGGAGGCGAACAACGGGAAGGAGTTGTTGATCCAATTGCAAAAGGAGCCAAAAATTGACATAGCAATCATAGACATTAATATGCCGATAATGAATGGTTTTGAAACCGCAAGTGAATTGGTGAAGCGATATGAAGATGTTAAAGTTTTAGTTGTTACCATGGTTGAGGATGAGCAAACGCTTATCAGGATGTTACGTTGCGGTATACGGGGTTACTTAACGAAGGATGTGGAACCGGAAGAGCTAAAATCAGCATTAGATACTATCGCTAGTCGAGGTTATTATTATACTGATCATTTAACAGGAAAATTAATTAGTGCAATACAGGATACAAGCAGCTCAAAGAAAGACGGAAAGAGTTTAAATGAGCGGGAAAAAAAATTCCTTCAGTTAGCATGTTCGGAATATACTTATAAGGAAATAGCGGACGTTATGAATCTGAGCATTAAAACTGTTGACGGTTATCGACACAACTTATTTGAAAAAATTAACGTTAAGTCAAGGGTGGGTCTTGTATTGTACGCAATAAAGAATAATTTGGTATCTATTTAGATTAGTTTTGTAATGTTCAATAACAAAGGTGTTATATGTGACCATATCAATAATTAAATAGTTCGCTTTCAGTAGAAAATCGATAGGATTATGTAACGAATTTAATTTTTTTAATAAAGTTCAGGTAGTTAAACATCTCGTTTAAAGTTTCTTTTTTTATTATATGAGTTTTGAGAGTACGGGAAGCATCATCCCTAAGTAATCTATGAATGTCAATTTTTAACCCCCCTTACTCCTTCATACTGGCTTTTGCCCGTGATTTTGCACTTTTAATCGCGTCTTTTTCAGTGGGATCGAAACGCCAAAGATGACATTGTCCGCGCCGCCAGCAATCCATGCAGTGGCACTTCACAATCACCACTTCCTTGCAGGCTTCGTCGCATGTTTCAAAATCCATGGTTTGATAGTTGGTTACATGATTTAACTGGGTCAATTGAGCACTGAGCACATGCGCTTTGCCAACGATGATTAACTGATAGGTATCGGCTTTAAAATATTTTTTTATAACGTATTGAATATCCTGAGGGCGTATCCGGGATAGAAGATCTATGTAGTTTCGGCGCTGGTCAAAGTCGTATGCAAGCGGATCATAGAAGGTCAAAACGCTCTCAGGGGTGGAGTTATTCCTGTATTTGGCAATTAGTTTCTGCTTTAGTTCTTCCAAAACAGTTTCTGTGATTTCCGTTTTTTGAAAGTGTTGAAGGAGCGTGTCAACCCAATGGATCGCAGCAATTATCCTACTATGGCTGACAACACCATTTAGTTCGATGAATCCGTGCGCATAAACAGGTGATTTGACCGATAGCCCGCTGGGAGCTGTTTTTTTTATTTCCCCTACCAGGTAATGATTAAATAAATCACGTGTAACCGAAAAAGCCAATTGTTCCGGCGACGGGGAGCTGGGGGCCGGTTGTACCCATTTTAGCAGGCACTGCCTGGCGTCCGTTTTGTTAACCAGTGCAATCTGGCGCCCTTTAAATACAGGTGTTATAAGCTCGGCCCTTCCCTCTTCGTCATCTACCGTGTGCAGTGATCGCCATTTGATAAAGTGTTTGGTTATTATTTTTTTTGTCAGCCAGACATTTAAATTTCCGCAGATCAGTAAGGATGTTTTTTGAGGGGTGTAGTGGCTTTCGTAAAATTCCCTCAACTGTCCGGGAAGTGCCTTTTGCAGTTGATACTGACAGTAATTTCTGCCCATTGGATGTTGCGAACCAAAAAGGATGAAGTTACGGTAGGCTACAGATAATTTGAATTCGCTGATAGTTTCCGGGTGATAAGATGCGCATATGGAGGAAACAATAACATCGATTTGTTCTTTATTAAACGGTAATCGGCATAGAGTGGTACTTAAGAACGCCATTTCTTTGTCAAGGTTTTGTCTATGGCATTTTCCACTCACAATGGTTTGTCCTCTAATTAGTTTACACGTTAGCCAGTATTCCTTTTCAACCGTTCTGTTCCATCTGTTTTTCAGAGTTTCACTAATCAGCCTTTGAATAACGTCGCTGTATCCCACCTGGCATTTGGTTTCGTTTTTTTTACCCCCGTTTATTACTACTCTGATGGTTAGAATAGAATCATCTCCGTGTTGCAGCAGGTACATTTTTAAACCGGTATTAGAGGTAAGGGTATCTAAGTGCGGAATTTCTTGCGCATGCACAACCACGCTCAAAAAACACAAAGAAAAAAGAGCTGAGACAAATTTGTTGGGTTTTGGAATAAAGCTCATGTGTACATATTTGTGGCCCATTTCCGATACGCGATGGGTAAGTTAGTTAGGAAAAAGCCGGTGCTATAACCGGATGAAATTTTATGAGTACTAAAAGCGCCGAGAAAATTATTACGGTTGAGCTTCTACAATCGCTTCAATAGTGCCGTTTATGAGAATCCTGTCTCCTGCTTCTGCCTCCCTAAAAAACAGAATCAACTCCATTTTTCTTTTAAAAACCATACTAAAACGCCGTCCCCGGTAACCAGATATTACGCCCCTGCCCGGGTAGTAGTGAGAAACCCCTACTGGACAAAATTTCCGGCCATCGGGTTTTAGAAGGACAATGTTTTTAAATCCATCCTTCAATGAAAGTATAATCTTATTATCTGTTTTCCCTTTCAGCCAAACGGCCTTTATGGAAGTCATACTTTCAAGGCGGCTGCAACTGGTGATGCGTAGATTTAATTTATAGTCTCTGGGTATTTTGAGGTCGCCATCACCAAAGCCAACTTTTCCGGGAAAGGTGTAAACGCGTAATAGGGAGCAAAGTGATGAACTTTCATACAAGGTTCCGGTATACCTATCCAACTCGTGGGGTTCTTCTGGTAGATAGAGCTCTGTTTTTTTGTTATTTCTTGCCCGCTTATTCTCCTTTTTTTCGCGAAGCGAAGAACTGTTTATTTCATTCAATGACTTGTTGAAGTCTCCCGTCGAGCTGTCTCTGGTAATTTTTTCATGGGCGGTGTTGTTGTTTTCAGTAAGTCGCAGATTTAATGCGGTGTCTTTTTCCAGTCTTAAATCGGTGGCGTGGATGCGAGCGATGGCATGTTGCTTGTTATTTACAGAGGCGGGTAGTCGTTGCAGCAATCTGTTTTTATCACTCGGGACACAGTCTGTTTTTTGAGTGTGGCTACTTTTACCGGAGCTTAATCCTGACTTAACTGAAAGCCCCTTAGGGTTTCGCTCAGAGCGATTCAAGGTTGCTTCCTTTCCTTCCGGAGTTATGCCGTTTTCAGAGGAGTTTTTTAACCGCTTGGCAATAAAGTAAACCGCAACTACCAATATACTTGCGCCAAAGGCCAGGTACTTAAGTTTTGACAGCCAATGGCTGCTTATTCCGGGTGCGTTTTTTGTAACCATGCCTGCGTCAATTTTATCCCAAAGATCCTTACCCGGTTCGTTGGTTTCAAATTCTTGCCTGTGCTCAGTAACAAATTTTTTCAGCTTATCGCTCATGGATTGTTTTTTGTTTAATCAATTCAATTAATTTTTTCTTCGCCCGGTTGTATTGAGATTTGGACGTTCCCTCACTGATTCCAAGCAGATCGGCTATTTCCTTGTGGGCGTAATTCTCAAACAGATATAAAGAAAGTATTGTTCGGTATCCGTCGGGCAGTTCACCGATAAACGTTTTTAATGTGTTTACATCAAAATCAACCTGTTCCTCAGATACGTCTTCCTGCACATAATAACTCTCTTCCAAAGGCACAAGGACGGGTTTCTTTTTTTTCAGAGCATCAAGCGACCCGTTAATGACAATTTTTTTTAACCAAATGCCGAAAGAGAATCGGGGGTCGTAGCGCTTTATTCTATCAAAGGCCTTTAAAAATGAATCCTGCAATACCTCTTCCGCTTCCGACTTGTCATTCAAAATCCTAAGCGAAATATTGAACATGGCTTTTGCGTAGAGTTGGTAGAGTTCATAAAAGGCTCTTTTTTCGCCCTTTTTACAGCGTTCGATGATGGCGGAGTTTACATCTTTATAAATTGGAGGTTCAGCCATGCTTTAAACTAAATACGATAAAAAAAACAAAGGTTGCATGACGAATGAAAAATTAAACGGGTAGAGGTCATTTAAAGGTAAAATTAACTTTGTTAGTGTTCCGACCGCATTACACTTTTTAATCGCAAATACACTCGAAGGGTTCATAAGGGTAAGGATCATGTAGAATTGTGACTTGAGTCATAGTAAACCACGAATTATTAGGCAAAATTTGTGTTAACAAGTAACCCTTATGATATCAATGAATCCCAATTTAGTTATTCCGTTTAATCAAGTAGGCATTAGGGATGTGGCTCGTGTCGGAGGCAAAAACGCTTCATTAGGGGAAATGATTCGGCTATTGCAGCCCATAGGGGTAAATATTCCAGATGGTTTTGCTACCACGGCCGAAGCGTTCAGGTTGTTTTTGCATGAAAATAAGCTGGAGGAGCCATTGCGATTGCTCATTAATACGTTAGATACAGCCAATTTTATTAACCTGAACGACGTAGCAAAAAAAGCGAAACAACTTGTTTCTCAGGCCGCGTTACCCGGGGACCTCGTTAGCGCTATTACAACACATTACGCGCGGATGTGCGACCAATTCGACAGAGAGTTGGATGTGGCGGTAAGAAGTAGTGCTACTGCTGAAGACTTACCAACCGCGAGTTTTGCAGGATTACACGAATCTTATCTGAATGTTAGAGGAATTGATGCGGTTTGTAAAGCTGTTCAAAATTGTTTTGTGTCGCTTTATAATGCCAGAGCCATTAAATACAGGATCGATAACGGATTTGATCATAACAAAGTCGCCCTCTCTGCTGGCATTCAATTAATGGTGCGGTCAGACAAAGCGAGCTCCGGGGTATGTTTTACCATCGATCCTGAGTCAGGATTCAATCAGGTGATTGTGATTACCTCCTGTTGGGGCCTGGGCGAAAATATCGTTCAGGGTGCCGTTACGCCTGATGAGGTTTATGTTTTTAAACCATTTATCGGCCGATACGCGCGCACCATTATTTCGAAAAAAATTGGCTTAAAAGAAAAAACGCTTATTTATAATGCCGAGGGCACCGGAACCATTAATACCGAAACGCCCCTAAGCAAACGAAAACAGATGGCGTTAACCGATGCCGAGATAGAAAAATTAGCTGAGTGGTCATTGTTGATTGAAACTCATTATCAAATGCCTATGGACATTGAATGGGCAAAAGACGGGGATAGTGGAATTCTTTATATTGTTCAGGCAAGACCCGAAACTGTGCACACGCAAAAAGATCCCCTCCTTTTAGAAGAATATGAAATCAAGCGCAAAGGAGCAATTCTGGTTTCTGGCAACGCGGTGGGTAACGGAATCACTTCGGGCATTGCGCGTATTATTAATTCTCCGGCCGACGCTCATAAATTGAATCAGGGGGAGGTGCTGGTAACCGATATTACCAATCCGGATTGGGATCCCATTTTAAAGAAAGCGGCTGCTATTGTTACAAACAAGGGCGGTCGTACCAGTCATGCTGCCATTGTAGCCCGCGAGGTAGGTGCCATTGCCATTGTGGGTGCCCGCAACGCTACCAGTAAAATACAAGAAGGGGACATGGTAACGGTAGATAACTCTCAGGGTAAAAATGGATTTGTGTATGCGGGTAAGGCAGAGTGGACGGTAAAACACCTTAATTTTAAAGATCTGGTAATGCCAAATACTCATCCTATGTTGATCCTCGCTGATCCCGATAAGGCGTTAAAATTTTCGTTTTATCCCAATCGGGGTGTAGGTTTGATGCGTTTAGAATTTGTAATTGCCAATGTCATTCGTGTACATCCAATGGCCCTGGTGAATTTTGAAGCGTTAAAGGATCCTGCAGTTAAACGGGAAATAGAAGCCCTAACCGATCAGTACCCGGATAAAAAGGAATATTTTGTTGACAAACTTTCGCAAGCCATTGGCACCATCGCGGCTGCCTTTTATCCTAAAGATGTTATCGTTAGGATGAGTGATTTTAAAACCAACGAATACGCCAACTTGTTGGGTGGGCAACAATTTGAAGTAGAAGAGGAAAACCCGATGATCGGATTCAGAGGGGCTTCACGGTATTATAACGAACGCTACAAAGAAGGTTTTAAATTGGAATGCGAAGCGTTGAAAGTGGTGCGTAACGACATGGGTTTTACCAATGTAAAAATGATGATCCCATTTTGCAGAACCGTCGACGAAGGACAAAAGGTGGTATCACTTATGGAAAGTTATGGACTGAAACGAGGGGAAATGGGATTAGAAATTTACGTGATGGCCGAAATACCCAGTAATGTGATTTTAGCTAAAGAATTCGCAAAGGTATTTGATGGTTTTTCGATTGGCTCCAATGATCTCACCCAATTAACCCTGGGTATTGACAGGGATTCGGATGTCATTAGTGATTTGTTTGACGAAAACAACGCGGCGGTGAAGTATATGATAGAACGGGTAATCAAAACCGCCAAACAATGCGGCGCTAAAATCGGTTTGTGTGGGCAGGCTCCCAGCGACCAACCCGCTTTTGCAGAATTTCTCGTGAATTGCGGCATCGATAGCATCTCCTATAACCCGGATGCGCTGTTAAAAGGTATTGAGAACATGAATCTGGCAGAACAACAACAAACACATAATAAATAAAACGATGAAAAAATTAGAAAACAAAACAGCGCTTGTAACTGGCGCAGCCGCCGGAATGGGAAAAGCCATTGCGCAATTATTTGCCCGTGAAGGAGCCAATGTGGTGGTAGCAGATTTGAAGCAGCCAGAAATTGATGAGGTAGTAAATGCCATTATAAAAGAAGGAGGAAAAGCGGTGGGTGTGATATGTAATGTAGCCAATGAAACGGAGGTAAGCGCAATGATGAATGCCGCCATAGAAAAGTACGGTACGGTGGATGTACTGGTCAATAATGCCGGGGTGATGGATGATTTTGTGCCGGTGGACAAGGTCACCAATGAGTTGTGGACCCGTGTGATGGGGGTGAACGTGAATGGACCCTTTTATGCCTGCCGTTTGGTAATTCCTGTTATGTTGAAACAGGGCAGTGGTGTTATTGTTAATATTGCCTCGGTAGGTGGGTTGTGCGGATCGCGCGCCGGTATATCTTACACGGCTTCCAAACATGCTCTGGTGGGCTTAACCAAAAACATTGGATTTACCTACGCCCAAAAGGGCATTCGCTGCAATGCGATCGCACCCGGGGGTGTAAATACAAATATTGGTAAAAATATGCACCCCGATCCATTTGGTTATGAACGCTGCACAGCGGGTGCAGGTAGTATGCCCCGCATGGGCGAAGCTGAAGAAATTGCCAAAACGGCCTTATTTCTGGCCTCTGGCGATTCCAGTTTTTTAAATGGAACCGTGGTAACGGCGGACGGCGGATGGACCGCCTATTAATGGTTCAACATCGAATAAATAAATTTCCGAGCTGGTTTTTAGTTTGACGGTTTTTTTTCTCCGCGCGCTTGTATCATTTTCGTCTGCATTGTTTTCCCGCAAAGTGACGCTCTTGGTATATTTTGATAATTTCCTACATGCCCCGGGTCGTGTTTTGAACAAACACCGCTAAAATGGTATGTTTAAGAGCATAAGTTCCAATAATTATTTCATTTACCACGCAAGGTCCCAAGATGCTTCCGGGTTGGCCGAAGCTGATCGGGCTGTTGCGAACATTCCGGACCATTTGGGATATTAGAATAACCCATTGCAGGTCGGAAAATGGGTTCTAACCGCCAATTTTAAACCCTGAATTAATTTCAGCAGAATAAAACACCGTTTTTTTTGTCTGATAAATTATATAAATTGTTAAACAAAATGGTTTTCTATTCGTTTTAGAATCAGGAAACACATTTCAGGAATCAAACGTTATATGGAAACACATCTGTCGTTCAACGATTTAATGGCTCTTGAAAAACAACAGCGAACCAACCTGGTGAATTCAACCGGTGGCTTTAAAAGCGTTTCTTTAATTGGTACGGTCGATAAATCCGGTAATACTAATCTGGCCATATTTAGTTCTATTGTGCATATTGGCGCGTCACCACCACTGATCGCGTTTATTGTAAGACCAGATTCGGTGGACAGGCATACCTTATCCAACATTCTCGAAACAGGTTGTTATACCATCAATCACCTGAATGAAACCATATACCGGAAAGGACACCAAACTTCGGCACGATACCCCGGGGAAATTTCTGAATTTGCAGCGGTCGGATTAACGGCCGCTTACAAGGATGATTTTTTAGCGCCCTTCGTAAAGGAAAGCTACGTGCAGTTGGGCATGCAGTTCCGAGAACGTGTGGACCTTTCCATTAACGGTACCATTTTAATTATCGGACAAATCGACCACCTGTACTTTCCTGAAAATTGTTTGTGCGACGACGCTTTTTTAGATCTTGAAAAAGCAAATACCATTACTTGTTCGGGTTTAGACAGTTACCACTCCACCCGGCGTTTGGAACGTTTGAGTTATGCTAAACCGGATAAAGAATTAGTGTCAATCCCCATTAAGTACCGTGAGTAAAACACCCGTTAATATTGTTTGGTTTAAACGTGATTTAAGGTTTACCGATCACGAGCCACTGTATTACGCGCAGCAGCAGACTTTTCCTGTTCTGTTGGTGTATTTTTTTGAACCTTCGGTCATGGCATACCACGACAGTGATTCGCGGCACTGGCGCTTCGTTTACGAATCCTTGCAGGAAATGCAGTCCAGGCTCGCTCGGGTGAATGGCACGATTTATATTTTTCACAACGAAGTGCGTTTGGTTTTTGAACAGCTGGCGCAACAGTTTTCCATTCAAACTATTTTTTCGCACCAGGAAGTTGGAAATCGTATAACGTATAACAGGGACCTGGAGATGCAGCAGTTTTGTGACCGCAATAACATCCGGTGGAGAGAATTTCAGCTGCACGGGGTCGTCAGAAAACTGAAATCCCGCCGCGCGTGGGACCAGCGCTGGCAACAAAAAATGACCGAGCCGCCAAAATTAGTCAACGAAACGGGTTGGAATCATTTCGCTCTGGATCCCGAAATGTATCGCTCCCTGAAAGGCGATCCGTTACCGGATGAGATCACCCTGCGGAACAAAAATTTTCAGGAGGGTGGCGAATACTGGGCCTGGCGATACCTCGAAAGTTTTGTGAACGAACGGTATGTGAATTACAGCAAACACATTTCAAAACCGGCTTTAAGCCGCAAAGGATGTAGCCGCTTGTCTCCCTACCTTGCGTATGGAAATATCAGCATGCGTATGGTGTACCAATACACCCGACAACATTATGACGGAGCGAAAAATAAACGCGCATTGAACAATTTTATTTCCCGGCTGCACTGGCATTGTCATTTTATGCAAAAATTTGAAGATGAGTGCCGCATGGAGTTTGAAAATGTTAACCGGGCGTACGATGCCATTGTGAAACCGAGGAATGGACTACTGATCGAGGCCTGGCAAATGGGAAAAACTGGTGTTCCCATTGTTGACGCCTGCATGCGGTGTGTGGTTGAAACGGGTTACCTTAATTTCCGGATGCGTGCCCTGGTAGTTTCTTTTTTTGTGTTTAATTTATGGCAGGATTGGCGTGATCTGCATTTTCTGGCAAAACAGTTTCTGGATTATGAGCCGGGGATCCATTATCCCCAGTTGCAAATGCAGTCGGGTGTTACCGGTATCAATACCATCCGGATTTATAATCCGGTAAAAAATTCGCAAGAGCACGACCCTGAGGGTCTATTCATCAAACAGTGGCTGCCAGAATTAAAAAACATTCCGGCTAACTTAATTCACGAACCCTGGAAACTAAGTTTCATTGAGCAACAGATGTATGCATGTGTAATAGGTGTTGATTATCCCGCGCCCATCGTGGATATTGAGCAGACACGGAAATACGCGAGTGATCAGGTTTGGAGTATTCGGAAAAGCAACATCTCGGTAGAAGAGGGCATGCGCATTCTCAACAAACACGTAAAACCCCACCAGTCGGGGGCAACGGAAAAAAATGAAAAGATTAAACAAACATCCCATGCGTAAAATCAGTCAACTTGTTTTGTGTGTCGCCATAACCTTGTCAATTGGCGCCATAAGTGGTGTGGCTACCGCCTCAGGGGTTAGCGGCTGGTACCAGACCCTTAGCAAACCCGTGTTTAATCCGCCGAATTATCTGTTTGGCCCGGTATGGACGGCACTTTATCTATTGATGGGCATTTCGTTTTACCTGATCCTCCAATCAGAACCCTCTGGTTTAAAAAAGCGGGCTGTGGTGATTTTTTGTATACAGTTGTTTTTAAATTTTTTGTGGAGTTTCCTGTTTTTTAAATTTCAACTCGTTGGGTTGGCATTTGTCGAAATTATGGCCATATGGATCTCTATTCTGATCCTTTTGATCACCTTTTATAAAATCAATAAAACGGCGGCTTACTTGCAAATTCCTTATTTTCTGTGGGTGAGCTTTGCCAGTGTATTAAACGCAGCTATTTGGGTATTAAATTAAATCAACAACGATGGACTTTTTAAACGCCGATTGGGAAAATATTGTGATGGCAAATTACAAGGTACCTCATGAAGTATTACTTCCTTACTTGCCAAATGGCTGTGAACTCGATTTGTATAACGGCTCGGCCTACGTTAGTCTGGTGGGGTTTATGTTTAAGAAAACAAAATTGTTTAAGATCCCCATTCCGTTGTTGGGCACGTTCGAAGAAATTAATCTGCGATTTTATGTGCTCCGGCGGGAAGAAGGTGAAATTAAACGGGGGGTGGTATTTATTAACGAAACCATTCCCTACAAGGCGGTTGCATGGGTGGCTAATAAATTGTATAAAGAACATTATACCACCATTCCCACAAAAAACACCATTTCTTTAAATACACAACACAAACAAATCCGCTATCAATGGCTAATTAACGAGAAATGGAATAGCATCTATGTGGAATCTTCTGCCGTTAAAGAAGCGATGGTAGCCAATAGTTTTGAAGAATTTATATTCGAACATTACTATGGTTACACAAAAATTGATGCTGTAAGAACGGAAGAGTATAAAATTAATCACCCACGCTGGAAGATTAATAAAATCAATAGCTATAACATACAGTGCGATTTTGATAAAATGTACGGCAACCATTTTTCATTTTTGAACGCTGTCCGGCCGGATGCTATTTTTCTAGCGGAAGGCTCACCGGTATCGGTGACGTGGAAGCGCAAGCGAATTGAACAGTTAGCCGCATGAAAGGTGTGAAGAAACAGAACCTGCCCTCTAAAATTTGCCGGGTGTGCCAGCGGCCTTTTGCATGGCGAAAAAAATGGGAAAAGAATTGGGCCAACGTTATTTATTGTAGTGATGTCTGTAGAAATAAGAAAAACCTCCCGGGATCGGAAATACAGGATGGAAACTAAACAACCCACAAAAATTTTGCGGTTAGTGTTGGGCGATCAGCTTAATATGCAACACTCCTGGTTTCAGAATGTGCAGCAGCAGGTGGTGTATGTGTTAATGGAAGTGCGGTCGGAAACCGATTACGCGCACCATCACATCCAAAAAGTAACTGCTTTTTTCGCGGCCATGCGGCAGTTTGCCGATGTGTTGACCGCGCGTGGGCATCAGGTGATCTACATAAAACTGACTGATCCAGGTAATAAACAATCGTTTGCCGAAAACTGTGGTTACTTAATTCAGCAACAGGCTTTTACTGAATTTCATTACCAATTGCCGGATGAATACAGGGTGGATGAGTTATTAAAAAATTATGTGCGTTCACTTCCAATACCGCATACCGTTTTTGATACCGAACATTTTTATACTTCGCGTAATGATCTGACGGATTTTTTTGCCGGGAAAAAAGTATATCTCATGGAAAGTTTTTACCGGCACATGCGCAAAAAACACGGCGTGTTGATGTGCGGTACCGAACCTTTAACCGGTAAATGGAATTACGACGACAGTAACCGTAAAAAGTTACCATTACAACACAAAGCCACGGCCCCTCTGTTATTTAACAATGATGTTACAGACATTGTTTTGGAGTTAACCGCCGCCAACATTAAAACCATTGGCAGCATCACGCCCGAAAGGTTGGTATGGCCTGTCAACCGGGAACAATCGCTGGAACTGTTGGATTTCTTTTTACAGGAATGTTTACCGCTCTTTGGCACTTATCAGGATGCCATGACACCCGGGGACTGGTCGCTTTACCATTCGCGGTTATCGTTTTCCTTGAACTGCAAACTCATTTCTCCGCAGGAGGTGGTGAACGGGGCCATCGAAACCTGGGAACAACGTTCGGAAGAAATTACCTATAACCAGTTGGAAGGCTTTGTACGGCAAATTATTGGTTGGCGGGAGTACATGCGTGGCATGTATTGGATGACAATGCCCGCATATGCGTCACTCAATTATTTTGACCATCACCGGAAATTACCCGATTGGTATTGGACCGGTAAAACAAAAATGGCCTGCTTGAAACATGCCATTGGTCAGTCGTTGAACTTTGCATACGCCCATCACATCCAGCGCTTAATGGTTACCGGAAATTTCGCTTTGCTGGCGGGCGTTCATCCCAACGAAGTAGATGCCTGGTATTTGGGAATTTATATTGACGCGCTGGAGTGGGCGGAAATAACAAACACCCGGGGGATGAGTCAATTTGCGGATGGTGGAATGGTAGCCACCAAACCCTATGTCAGTTCGGCAACATACATCGATAAAATGAGTCATTATTGCGGAACATGTTATTATAGTAAAACAAAAAAAACCGGAGAAAAAGCCTGCCCATTCAACAGTCTGTACTGGAATTTTTATGCCCGTCACGAAAATAAGTTGGCTAAAAATCCGCGCATTGGCTTGATGTACAAAGTATGGCAAAAAATGCCTCCGCAATTAAAAGCGGCGCTGTTGGCCCAGGCCGATCATTATTTGAAACACATCAACGAATTGTAATGAAACGATCAATAGTTTGGTTTAAAACAGACCTGCGTCTCCACGACAACGAAACACTGGTACAGGCCATTGCGCAAAGTGATGAGGTAATTCCGGTGTATTGTTTGGATGAAGATCATTTTAACATCACCGAATTTGGCTTTAGGAAAACAGGAAAATTCAGAGCCCAGTTTTTACTCGAGGCCTTACAGGACCTGGATGCCAATTTACGTCCATTGGGGTCGGGCTTAATCGTGGTGCATGGAAAGCCGGAAGTGGAATTGTATCAACTGGTAAAACGTTATGGAGTTCATAAAGTATTTGCCAAGCGGGAAGTCTCTTACGAAGAAAAACAAACGGAGGAGCGAGTGGAAAAGGAACTATGGAAGTTACAGTGTTCTTTTGAAACCTTCAGCACCAGTACTCTTTATCACGCGCAAGACCTGCCTTTTTCCATTAAGGACATTCCCGATATCTTTACTGCTTTCAGAAGACAGGTCGAACATGAATCTTCCGTTAGACCAATTTTTCAAAAGCCGGGGCGGTTTCAATCACCGGTAATTGCCCCGCTTCATCTGCCGAAATTAAAATCACTCGGACTGAACGTGCCGGTGCGGGATGACCGCGCGGCAATGGCGTTTAAAGGTGGTGAAAGTGAAGGGTACAAACGCCTGCGGCATTATTTTTTTGAAACGCAACAGGTTTCCAGCTATAAGAACACGCGTAACGGAATGGTCGGGGATGATTATTCCACCAAATTTTCACCCTGGCTGGCGCTGGGTTGTTTATCGCCCCGGGAAATTTTTTATGAACTAAAAAAATACGAAGCTGAATTCAGCGCCAATGAGTCTACCTATTGGTTGATATTTGAATTACTCTGGCGCGATTATTTCCGGTTCATGATGAAGAAACACCGGCATCAGTATTTTTCCCTCAGCGGTATTAAAGCGGCAGGTGCCAATCCATTGCCAACCGACGCCAAGGCCTTGCACGCGTGGATAAACGGGAAAACGGGAAACGACTTTGTCGATGCCAACATGCTGGAATTAAAACTAACCGGGTTCATGAGCAACCGTGGCCGGCAAAATGTGGCCAGTTACTTGTGTAACGATCTGAAACTCGATTGGCGCTACGGTGCGGCTTATTTTGAACAACAGCTCATCGATTACGATGTGTGCAGCAACTGGGGCAATTGGGCCTATCTGGCAGGGGTTGGAAACGATCCGCGCGGTCAACGGTACTTTGACACGCTTAAACAGGCCAAATTATACGATCCAAAAAGTACTTATCGCCAACTCTGGCTCAAAAAATAAAAGATGTCGGTTACTTTGCGTCAGCATGCAAAATTGCATCGCGAGTGAATCCGTGTTTGGATTTTTGTACCATGGCTTAAGCAGCGGCATAGGTTTAAGTGGATCGGAAGCTTTCGATGTACACTCTTGTTTCTGGCACAAAGTTGGGTTACATCTTCGCCGCAGCGGTCATATGGCTTTATGGTATTCTTCAACCATTAACGTTACGCGTTGGCTTTAGTGGTAGTTTATTAATCCATGCAAAATGCGCCCTCAGAACCTTGTTTTTATTTTTTTTTATGTAATCCATGTAGGCTTCCGCCACGGGCGATAGTTTTTTCTCTTTTAGCCAGATCAAATGCCATGTTGATTTTATGGGAAATCCAACAGCTGGAATTATTTTTAAATCCCCGTTCAATAACTCGTTACGGATGCCGATAAGTGGCATCACAGAGTTTCCCAGACCCGCGATTACAGCTTGCTTTACAGCCTCGTTTGAGGTGAGTTCCATTTTCTTTCGTACGTGAATGTTGTGTTTTTTGAAATACTGTTCCATCACAAATCGGGTGCCGGAACCTTCCTCCCGGAAAATCAGGGGCATCTTATTTATCTCACTTTTTGTAATGGCTTTCGCTGGTTTTTTTTCGGTTTTATTACCAATCACGTACAGTTCATTTTCAAGCAGTATTTCATTGTTTACGTTGAGTCCTTTTGGTAACACGGACACCAGGGCGAAGTCCACTTCATTGTTTTGCAGACTATTAATTACACGCGATTTGTTGGTCACGTCCATCATCAAATCAACTCCTTCGTGTTTTTTCATAAATTCAGACAAAAAATAGGGCATCACATACTTTCCGGTAGATACAACCGATAGAATTAAGCGGCCTGTTAGATGCCCTTTGTAAGCCATTGTTTTGTAATTGATGGCGTAAACTTCATGGATCACGCGTTCCGACATGTGATACACTTCCATTCCGAAGTCGGTCACGTACAACTGTCTGCCAACCACTTCCGTGAGTGGGATGTCAAATTGATCCTGGAAATTTTTTAACTGAATGGAAACAGCCGGCTGGGTCATGTGCAATTCTTCCGAGGCCTTTGTAATGCTTTTTAATTGCACCACTTTTGTAAATACCTGTAATTGATGTAATGTATAATTCATAAATATACTTTATGTATTTTATAACAAATATAAATAAAAATTAATGAACGTAAATACAGAATTTCGCTGCATGAAAAAACAATCACCCTACACATCAAAGCCGAAAACGTCATACTTCCTGCCGATGGTGGGAGGCTTGATCGCCATCAGTTGCTGGATGTTAAAGCAGTTCTATCTTGTTCCGCTAAACACGGAGCTGGTGCTGGCGCCTTTTCTCGTCATTATCTTATTGATGTTTGGAGAGCATCTGCTCTTGATCGGCCTGGTGTGTCCGCTAAAATGGATGTCCAAATACTTCCTAAAAGTCAAAGGATCTTTTCGATACAAACACCAAAAACTAAATCAACCCTCCTTATTTTCATGAAAGAAACCTCAAATCCATCCCCACTACTTTTCGCGGTCATCATTGTGCTTGCGGGAAGTTTATCGCCATTCAACGGACTCGACGATGGTCTGCACAAAACACCCCTGGAACTGTCGGCGACCATGCTGCTGTTAGTGCTTGCTGGCCTGGCTGGCTATCTGCTACTTTACACCATCCATACGGGCTCAGGTTTTGATCGGAGCTCAAAGAAAAATGATATCAACTCTTAAAAATTAAAAACTATGACAAAAATAACGGTTGCAAAAGGCGATGGCATTGGTCCTGAAATTATGGATGCCACACTCCAAATAATTTTAGCCGCTGGTGCTGACATCGAAGTGGATGAAATTGAAGTAGGTGAAAAGGTATATCTGTCCGGGCACACCTCTGGTATCACAACGGAATCGTGGGACACTATTCGGCGCAACAAAATTTTTCTCAAAGCACCCATTACCACTCCGCAGGGAGGAGGCTATAAAAGTTTAAACGTAACCACACGTAAATTTCTGGGGCTTTACTCGAATGTGAGGCCCTGCAGGAGTCTTCACCCTTTTGTAAATACCAAACATCCGGCTATGGACATGGTCATCATTCGCGAAAATGAAGAAGACCTCTACGCGGGTATTGAACATCAGCAAACGGATGAGGTGGTACAATGTCTGAAACTCATAAGCCGACCCGGTTGCGAAAAGATCATTCGCTACGCGTTTGAATATGCAAAACAGTACGGGCGGAAAAAAGTAACTTGTTTTACCAAAGATAACATCATGAAACAAACAGATGGTTTGTTTCACCAGGTGTTCGATGAGATTGCCGAGCAATATCCCGATATTGAAAACGAGCATTGGATCATTGATATTGGCGCCGCAAAAATGGCCGATACGCCGGAGGTATTCGACGTCATCGTAACACTTAATCTTTATGGCGACGTATTGTCTGACGTTGCCGCGCAAATTGCGGGTTCTGTGGGATTGGCAGGCTCGGCAAATATTGGGGAAGAATGCGCCATGTTTGAAGCCATTCATGGTTCAGCACCGAGGCGTGCAGGCCAAAACCTGGCAAACCCTTCCGGGTTGTTACAGGGGGCTATCATGATGCTGAATCACGTCGGACAAAATACGGTGGCGGCCAAGGTGTACAACGCTTGGTTAAAGACCATCGAAGAAGGCATTCATACCTACGACATTTACAAAGAGGGTATCAGTAAGCAAAAAGTGGGAACAAAAGAATTTGCCCAAGCCATCATCCGCAACTTGGGTCAGCAACCGCAAACGTTAAAAGCGGTTTCCTATGCAAACGGTAAAGCACTGAAATTACCAAGATATCAACGAAAGAAAGCGGCCACTGAAGAACTGGTGGGTGTGGATGTGTTTGTGCATTGGGCCGGAACAGATGCCGATCAGTTGGCTAATAAAATAAAAGCAATAGAAAGTCAAGGGATCAAACTATCCATGATCACCAACCGAGGTATTAAAGTTTGGCCGGACGGGTTTAACGAAACATTTTGCACTGATCACTGGCGGTGTCGGTTTAAGCCGGTAGAAGACGCGGTTATGAATCACCTGAATATTGTTGAACTTTTAAAAAACGCACTGAACGAACGCATCGACATCATCAAAACAGAAAATTTGTACGCGTTTAACGGCAGAGTCGCTTTTTCTTTAGGTCAAGGTCAATAAAATAAACTTAAACTACTAACCATGAATGTATCATTATTGAGAGGCAGTTTTTCGCCAAAAGACCTCGAGAAAATAATAACCGATTTAATTCAGGTGAAAATTGAATTTCATGAAAATCAAATTGGAAACTCAGATGAAGAAGAAACCATGAAGATGAGAGAGAACCGCATCATTAAGTTGCAGAACGACTTAACACGGGTGAGAATTTATCTTAAAGAAGCCGGGCCTGTAGTAAATGTTGAAGCGCAAATCATCTTATCGCCCGCCAATGGATAATTTGTTTAAGGGGAGAAAAGTTGTCATAGCGACCAAGCATCATAAGGAACAGGTTATGACGCCTCTGTTGGAAAAGGAGTTGGCCCTTCAATGCTGCATGGTTGAAGACTTGGATACAGATTTGTTTGGAACATTTACCGGTGAAGTGGAACGTTTAAATGACCCCCTGGAAACGGCGCGGCAAAAATGTCGGCGGGCGATGGAGCTTTCGGGTTGCGACATGGCCATCGCTAGTGAAGGTTCGTTCGGACTACACCCCACGCTTTTATTTGTACATGCGGATTCAGAGATCGTGCTGTTAATGGATAAAAAGAACAATCAGGAATGGGTAGTCCGGGAAATCAGCACCAAAACTAATTTTAACGGCAGCGACATTACCAGCTACGAAGAATTAAAACGTTTCGCCGCATCGGCACTTTTTCCTTCGCATGGTCTTATTCTTCGTAAATCCAAACAGAGTAAGGAAGGAATTTACAAAGGAATTAAAACAGTCAGAGCATTACGAAGCGCTTATCAGCAACTGATGAAAACACATGGTACCGTTTATGTAGAAACCGACATGCGGGCCCTTTACAATCCCACGCGAATGGCCGTGATTGAAACTGCCGTGAAAAAATTAATTCACAAATTAAAAACACAATGCCCCGGTTGCGGTGCTCCAGGTTTCTCAGCCATAGAGGCTAAGCCCGGACTGCCCTGCGGAAACTGTGGGGGACCAACCCGTTCTACTTTGTTACATGTTTTAACGTGCCAATGTTGTGGATTCAGTGAAGAGAAATTGCATCCACATGGTAAGTCGCTTGAAGATCCTATGTATTGTGATAGCTGTAACCCCTAAGCGGGTGTTTTATCGCTATCAAAAAGCGAACGGTTTTTAGCACCCCTTGATGAAAATGGGAAACTAAAAAGAGAATAATAAATTAAAAAAAATACACAAAGCAAGATATGAATTTGGATCTGCTTATCTCAAACGTCACGAACCCCGCTTTTTTGTTTTTTATTTTGGGGATCGTGGCTGTTAAACTAAAAAGTGATTTAGAAATTCCGCCTAATTCTTCAAAGTTTATTTCGTTGTACCTGTTATTTTCCATCGGATTTAAAGGAGGGCAGGAGTTATCGCACGAGACCTTTACTATGGAAATTGCCTGGTCCATGTTGTTTGGCGTGCTTCTGTCCTTGTTGATTCCCGTGTATACTTTTTTTATTTTGAAGAGGAAGCTATCGGTGTATGATGCGGGTGCCATCGCAGCGGCTTATGGTTCAGTAAGCGCGGTGACTTTCGTAACGGCAGTTTCTTATTTGGAGACTCAAAAACTGGCATTGCACGGCCACATGGTGGCCATCATGGCGCTGATGGAGTCGCCCGCCATTATAGCGGGTTTAATATTGATGTCGCTGTTTAATAAAGAAGAGACCAATCGTGTACAACCTTTTTCCATTATCAAACATTCCTTCACCAACGGAAGTGTTTTGTTAATTCTGGGCAGTCTCATCATTGGATTATTGGCAAACGCCAAACAAGCGGAAGGCATTAAACCGTTTACGAACGATATTTTCAAGGGCTTTCTGGCTATTTTTCTTTTGGACATGGGAATTGTGAGTGGTCGTAAACTGAATTCGTTTACCAATCAAGGTCTGTTTCCATTGATATTTGCTACTGTTATCCCCCTTATTAACGGCGCTGTGGTCGCCTGGATAAGTGTGTGTGTGACGGAGGACCTCTCTAATCGATTTATGTTTGCGGTGCTGGCGGCCAGTGCCTCTTACATTGCCGTTCCTGCGGCGATGAAAATAGCGGTACCAAAAGCCAACCCGGGGTTATTTTTGCCCATGGCTCTGGCCATAACCTTTCCGCTGAATATCACCATTGGTATGCCCCTGTATTTATCAATCGTGAACGGATAAGTAAGCGGTTAGGGAATATGCTTAAAGGAGTTTGCGAAAGACAACGTTTTTCTTGTTGACGTACTTATCTGGAAAAAGTTTTCAGCAGTTGATCCAGCTGTTCAAATAACCGCGTGTTGCCATCCTGTTTATAGTGTGCAAGGTTTTTTTGAAACACCGGCAAATCGTAAAGGAAAGCCTTTAGCCCATCCGCGTTCAGGGTATCGAAGTGCCTGCCATAACCACATCGTTCGATGTAAGCGGCGTTCATCCATTGTTCAAATTGATGGCGAATGGGGAAAGAGTAGATGGGTTTGCGTAAATAAATGGCCTCGCTGATGAATGAAAATCCCCCGTTCGCGATCACGGCTTTGGCACTTGCCAGGTCGGCAATGAACCCGCTTTCACTGAAAGGTTTAAACACCACATTGCCTTCGGTAAAATCCTGGTTCATACCATACACCACAAACTTTTCAGCGGGTATCTGCAATAAGGTTTCCTTCACGGTGTTTAAACTACTCGAGGTTTGGTACATCAATAGGTGATTACCCTGGGAAACAGCTACGTGTTGAATAGCTTCCCGGATAATGGGCGGCACCAGGCGGGTATTTTTCTTTTTAACAGCGACTTCGAAAAAACTGCTGATGAGGTAATGGTCGCAGCCGGGAACTTTCGCTGCCACAATGGTTTTAGCAAGTTTGTAGTCGGCCCGTTCCGTTTTTGGGATCTCAAGGTCCAGCACACAACGGTCCATAACCTGCATGTTGTCGATGCTGATGATCGGGATCCGGTGCTCTTTCCCATACAAAAAACTAAAACTCTCAAAATCGCTGATCACCAGGTCGGGCTGAAAGGATGTTTGGATTAGCTTTTTTTTGCCGGTGTTGTATACCAGGTTTTTCCCCGAAGCCCGGAGGTTGCTCAAAAGTGTTTTGCCTTTAGCGACTTCAGCATTTTTGTAGGCGAAATGAAAGCCTTTGATCTCGATCACCTTTCCTGGAAAAGCATCTTCCAGAAAATGAAAGGCCCGGCTGCTGGCAACAATGCAAAGCTGGTGACCGGCTCTGATCAGGTGATCGATGATGACTTTGCTGCGGGTGGCGTGTCCCATGCCTTCTCCTGGCACTCCGTATAGAATATTCATGCGTTAATGTTTGCGGGTTAACCAATGTCTGGTACGGTCGATGTACAAAAATAACCAGGCGGTGAGAGTGCCCAAGCCCGCGCCGGCGGTTACGTCAAAAGCCGTATGGGCTCCCATGGCCACTCTCGATATTCCTACTGCCAGAGCCCAGATAAATGGAATAAAAAACAAGTTCCGCCACTGCGGTTTGCTTCGGTTAAAATAAATGGCATAGGCCAGGATCATGGCAAATAGAAATGCGTTAAAGGTATGGCCACTGGGAAATGAAAAACCGGCTTCTTCCACCCAGTGTTTCTGAATGCCCGGGTCGATTCCTTCAAATTTCAGAGGATTGTTTTTAATCAGGTTGTCAAAAAAATATTGCCGTTGGGCTTTATCCAGTTTGTAAAGCGAGTCGATGGTGTTGCTCAGCCCGGTTTGCTGTAACATATACACGTGGCTGGGCCGTTGCGCTTTTAACAAGTGTTTGGTATAATGCTCGTTCACAAAGGCCAACAGACCAAAAAAGATCAGCAGTGAAAAAATGGACTTTAAAAAAACACCGAGCTTCTCTTTCACCCCGGGTGCGGTGCTGGCGTAGCCCAAGCCGGTTAGGAGTAACAGCGCTAAAAATCCCACCGGACCACCAGAGTTAGTGAACCCGTAGGCCATGGCACACCACCAACTGTTGGGGGAGCAAGCTGTGAAAGCAATGGGCATACACCATACGGTGCCTGTTAGCAGCAGAAATGCAATCAACGCGGTATACAGAATAGGTTTAATGGCCGTTAAATTTCAGGAAACAAGATAAGAAATTTGTAGCGGATTATTCCGGGAGTATTTTGGCTCCCGGAATTATTAATGTGCTCCGCTCCCATTTCCTTCGGTCTGGTTTAGCAGCTCCAGACGTAGTTCAGGTTACAGGACTTTTCAAACGGGCAAGTATTTATTTAATGGGTCATCTTAAATAGTAAGTCATTTTAATTTGAACAACTATTCAATCAATAATTTTTTGGTAAGCCTCTGTGAACCGTTATGAACTGTTATGAAATAAATGCCAGGAGTAAGAAATTTGAGGTCCAGGTAAATGGTGCTGTTGGAGATTAAAGCACTTGCCGGGCTCACGCTTCGTCCGTATCCATCTGTTATTTCCACGAGCGGCTGTTCTTTCCAGACGTCGGGTAATTTTAAATAAACTTCAGCTTTCGATGGATTCGGGTAAATAATGAGTTCGGGATGAAGGGTTTTGTTAAAGGTGACACCTGTGTTAACCCCTTCGGGGATCAAAGGCAGGTTCTCATCATAGAACCGGAGTAACAGGGCATCGCCTTCCGAACCCGGTGGCACCGAACTGCTGTTTAAGCCACACATGGAAAATCCGTTAAAATAATTTCCTGAGCAATACACATCCCGGCCATGTACCGCCAGCGAAGTAAATAAACTGTTTCCGTTATCTGAAGAGGCTAATACGGTATCAACCAGCATGCCTGGTGATATCCGGATCAGGATACTTTCGTAGTCGGTGTACGGCAACCCATTATTAAACGCATACATGGTATTTCCCATGTTAACCGTGGAGTCTGTTACGTATCCACACACGTACATGGTTCCATCACCTGCAACCGAGATATCACTCAGGTTGATAAAGTTAAGAACGCTGTTATTTTGCGGGATGCAGGTAAAAATGCTATCGGTGACAAGGCTATTGGGTTTTAATTTCAATATGAAACTGTTGTTAACCGATCCGGTATGCCCCTGCACCGGCTGTGCCACGCCATAACTCAACTGATTGCCCCAGGTCCCGATCAGGTAAAACGACGAATCCGTTTTATTAAAAGCGGCTTCATTGATTAAAGGACCACGGGTTGAAAAATAGGATGCGTTAAACGCTAACTGATTAAAGGTACTATCGAGTGAGCCCACGAAAAACTGCGGAAACCCGGTATTATTGAGGTAATAGCTGTTCCCGGCCATCAGTGAATCGCCCTGGCGACCCGTAAATAAAATGCGGCCATTAAACGGGTCGCAGCTCACCTGTTGTATCATGGTATAAGGTTGAATGAAACGGGGTGAGCGCACAGAATAAAACGGACCGGCAGTGCCATTCTTTTTCATTTTTGTCACAAAAAATAGCTTCTCGTTGGGCATCAGGGTAGTAGTAAATGTTCCGTAAGTAAAAGGTACCTGCGTAAGCTGATCCGGGTAAACGGTTCCGCAAAAAACAAAATCCCCGTTTTTGTCGCTGGTAATATCCGCTATGTTGAAATAAGTGTCCCCTGCTATCGCGGCGGTAATAGTATTTAATACAGCGCCTGTTTTAGTTAATTCAATGAAATACATGGTTTTAAACGTGGGATACGAAAACCCGTTTATCACTGCCTGGTTGCCTATTTGTACCGCGCTGCTGCCTGTTCCAATGATCCAGAATTTTTCAGGTTCTACACTTAAAATTTCGAGGGGTTTCATGAATTTCACTTCGATGTTCCACTGTGCTGTGCCGGAAGTGTCGTATGCAAAAAGATAAAATTTAGGTGGAGTAGAGGGACCGTTGAGTACAGGCGGTGTTTCCTGCATCAAACAGTTTACGATCATAGGTTGAGTGGCCGAATTTACGTATTCCGTTTTGTAAAATTTGTCTTTATTTAAAACATGTTCGGTGTTTAACCATTTCGCCTCTTGGCCAAATAAGCTGGTGGAAAGAAAAAATAGCACGTAAGTAGTTGTTTTCATAAGAGTTGTTTTTTAATAATTCATGCCTTACAAAATTAGACCTAAAAGAGTCGGGCTTGGTTGCCATTCCACGAAAAGTCCATTTCAGTTGACGAAAAGCAAGTTCAGTATCCATCGCTTTTATTACTTTTGAGTGAATCACAAATACACATGCTGTTAATCATAAGTTCAACCAGCACCTATAGTGGTTTAACAATGGTGCACTTTTTAAACTTATAAGTGTGTTTGGAATCAGGCGAAAATGCCCTTAATAATTTAATGAAAACTGCAACAAATGTCTGCACATCAAATAACGACCCTTTATAACTGTATAAAACGGTTCAGATTAATTCACCTGGTTTTCTGGACGGCTAAATACTGGTCGCTTGCCCATTTGCTGGTCAGCAAAAAGAAACATCATGTTTACCTGGCCTATCCTGATGCGGCAATCGCCATTCTGTTTCAAATACTAAGTGTATACCTGGTATGCATCTACCTGTTCCATAAATTTTTCTTAAAAAAAAATTACCTGTTATTCGTTCTTTATTCTTTTGTCACCATATTACTCACCTCTTTCATGGCGGTGCTAGTAAAAGATCATTACACACGTTGGTTTTTTATTCCTGAATTTCATTCCAGGTACCTGATGGTGTTTATGGCCGCTGCCATGGAAAGTTTTTATGTGACCGTACTTTTTTTTATTGCCTACCTTGCGGCGCATTATTACCGTAAAGACCGGAATCACAAGCTCGCCGAAAAAAAACAACTGGAAGCCGAGGTAGATTTCCTGAAGGCTCAGCTCAATCCGCATTTTGTGTTCAATTCGCTCAACAGTATTTATGTGTTGATGGACGAAGATATTCCCACGGCACGCGAAACACTGCTCAAGTTCTGTTCGTTGTTAAGATACCAGTTATACGATTGCAGTGTTCCCGAAATTCCGTTGATGAAGGAACTGGAGTTTATCGATGACATCATTGAACTCGAAAAAGTAAGGTTTGGTGAAAAAATATGGATAAACTATTCCCCGACCCATATAAATGAGGATGTTAGAATAGCGCCGTTATTATTGATCCCCTTTGTTGAAAACGCGTTTAAACACGTGGCAGTGAAAGAAGAGGGCATTAGCATCATTGATATAAAAGCGGATTACAAGGATGGGGTATTTATTTTTAAAGTTAAAAACACATTTGATCCAGCGTTAAAAAGTACTGTAACCGCGAAAGGCATTGGTCTGCAAAACGTAAAACGTCGATTTCAATTGCTTTATCCCGAAAAACACACGCTGGACATTTTGCAGCGGGAAGAAAAATTTATTGTTTATCTTACCATTCATTTAAATGGAACTGAAATGCCTCATAGTAGATGACGAAGCCCTGGCGCGGAGGGGGATGGAAAAATTTGTAAGGAACAGTGAAGGGCTGGTGCTTTACGAAAGTTGTGGTTCGTCGCTCACCGCGTTTGAAATACTCAAGGCCAACGCGATCGATATATTGCTGCTTGACATTCAAATGCCAAATTTAACCGGCCTTTCTTTGCTCAAACAACTTCCCAACAAACCGGTTACCATCGTCACAACCGCCTACTCCAACTATGCAATTGAGGGCTTTGAGTTGGAGGTAATGGACTACTTAATCAAACCTATATCCTTCACGCGCTTCACTAAAGCTATAAACAAAGCAAAGGAGTATATTCGTTTGAGCCGACGCATAGACGAATCGTCTGAAACCTACGATTACTTTTTTATTAAGTGCGAGAACCGCTATGAAAAATTATTTTACGAGGATCTGTTATTTGTGGAAGCGATGCAAAACTATGTGATATTGCACACGGCAGCAAAAAAATATATCAGTCATTTAACGCTAAAAAGTGTGGAGGAATACCTGCCTGCTTCAAAATTTTTAAAAGTGCAGAAATCGTTCATGGTGGCCATGGCTAAAATAGATGCTATCAATGGGCAGGAGATCACCATCGGTAAGCGCGTTATCGCCATTGGCAGGCATCAGAAAGACGAGGTGCTGAAAACCATTTTAGCGGGCAAATTATTAAAACGCTGAGGGTTTGTCTTTTCTGGTTAAGTAGAACCTTGGTAAAATAAAAATTTAGCGGGCTATGTAGCGAGCGGTCTGATAAAGTTCCGCGAATCCTTAATTGGTAGTCAACTCAGAGTGCAATGCGGGATGAATTGGCAGAAGATGGAAGCCAGCTAACTAAGCATGAATCAGCTGATGTTGCAGCATATAAACACCGGCACCGGCCAGGTAACCCACTAACGCTAAGAGAGAGATTTTCTTGAAGTACCAAAAAAAGCTGATGTTTTCAATTCCCATGGCTGCAACGCCGGCGGCGGAGCCAATGATGAGGGCGCTGCCCCCGGTTCCTGTGCAGTAAGCCAGTAATTCCCAAAAGTAGTGGTCGGTTGGGTAAGTCGACAAAGGGTACATGCCCTGAACAGCCGCTACAAGCGGCACGTTATCCACAATGGCCGACAGCAAGCCGAAAGTTAAACCTGTAAGATTTTCATTGGCAATGGTGTTTGTCATCCAGGTAGCCAAGTCTGCAAGAATACCCGCAGATTGAAGGGCGGCAATACTTACCAGAATGCCAAAGAAAAACAACACACTGGGGGTATCAATTTTACGCAAGGCATACACTACCGAAAGCGCATTTTTATCCTCATCGTCTTTGCCACCATGCAAAATCTCGGTAAGCAGCCACAGGATGCCAAGTCCCAGTAAAATGCCCATGTAAGGCGGAAGGTGAGTAAATGTTTTAAAAACGGGTACAAGTATCAGAATAATCAGGCCTGAAAAAAATACGATGGACTGTTGGCGGGGTGACAGTTTTTTATCATCTCTGTTCAGGGGTTCTAATGGCCTTTCTACATGGCCCTTGAGCCGCAATGAAAGAATGAGCAGCGGAATCCCCAGGCACACCAGGCTGGGCACAATCAACGTGGCAATAATATTCGGCGCGGTAATTTGACCGCCAATCCAGAGCATCGTGGTAGTTACGTCGCCAATAGGTGACCAGGCGCCTCCCGCGTTGGCTGAAATAATAACCATGCCGGCAAACAACATTCGGTCTTCGTCGCCCTTGATGAGTTTTTTTAACAGGGAAACCATTACGATGGTGGTAGTCAGGTTGTCTAAAACTGCTGAGAGAAAAAAGGTAAGTAACGAAATGATCCATAAAAGCGGCACTTTACGGGTTTGACGGATGCGGGTGGTTATAATATCAAAGCCGTCGTGCGCGTCAATTAATTCCACGATGGCCATTGCTCCTAAAAGAAAAAATAAAATTCCTGAAAGTTCGCCCATGTGATGCACCAGCGATTCATTAATCATTTCCTTATCGGTCGATAAGGTGATATAAATTGTCCAACACAGTACACCGGTTATAAGAGCGATGGCGGCCTTATTAATTTTTAAGGGGTGCTCGAGGGTAATGGCGGTGTAGCCAATAAGAAAAATGAGTAGGAGGGTAGTTGCCATAGACCGTAAAAATAAGAATAATTGACTGCACCTGGTTAGTATAAAATGAGAGACAACCTTATTCCAGATCTGGAGGCAGCCGTTCACTGGAAATTCATCCGCGCTTTATTTGCCAAAAGGCGGAATGAGTGCGAAGAAAAATCGACCTGCGATCGTTGTTTTCGACAGGACGTTCACTCTGGTGCAACACAACATTCTTTTTTGCCGGATGCACTGAGCCAGAGACCGCGTAAATCTGTTTCTAAAACTGACCACCCTCTCATCGAAAAATACCCGGGGGCATAAATCCTCCATGGCACGTTTCGGTTCCATTAGAAGTTGTCATAAAATTCTACCGGTGCCAGGCAGGGAATAATTAGGTATTAAAATTGCGGAAAACACGTAGTTGTTTTACCCGGTAAAACTGTTTGCTTTTTTTATAACGGTTTTGGGACGTACGCCTTTGCTAATAAAGGAAATGCGTATTAAATAATCCACTGGTACCCAACTTTAAATTACGCCAATACGTATGGAATAAACTAAGGCATGGTCGATCACGTTAGCAAGTATCAAATGTTTAGGAATTACATTAACTTTAGTTATTTTCGCAGACAAACTTTTTATAAAATCATTTGGGTCACGATGTTCACATTTGGTTTTTTCACAATACTGGTTCAAACAGGGTTAACGCATTTAATGAGGTCGGCTAAAAATGTCAGTACCACTTGGTCGGGTAACACCCTGAGGTTGTTATTTTATGGTAAGGGAACACCGGTTTACCTTCCATGGCGACCAATGTCGGCTGGCGGTTTGCACTTAGTTGGGTATAAATCTGGTTTATGAAAAAAGCGCTTAACACACTTTCCTTTTTCTTTCTCTTGAATGTTTTTTTTGCGCAACACCAAACGTCTGTTCAAAAACACCGGATCGACTCTCTAAAGAAAGAACTGACTCTCGCGTCGGAAGATACCACAAAATTACGCCTGCTTTATTTTTTTGGAGAAACTCAAAAAATCTCCAGGACGGGATTTTGGGATAGTATCATTACGCAAACACGTTATCACAATCTACGCATTCTTGAAATTAGAAGCTGCCTTAAGCTGGCCAGGCTGATGTCCATTCAGGGTAAAAAAGAGAGGGCACTTGAATTACATAACAGGGCACTTGCTGTCGCCAAAGCAGAAGGAAATAATCAGGCAATTTTATCTTCGCTTTATTGGGTGGCCTCCCATCACGTTTTTCACCTTAATTATAAACTGGCGCTTGATTTTTGTTACGAGGGAATACGCCTTGCGGAAAAAACAAACGATAAAAAGCACCTGGCATCCTTCAAAACCATTCTGGCGAAAATATACTCGGCAAATGGTGAGAAGAAAAAGGCTCTGGAAACTGGTAAAGAGGCGCTCAAAACGTTCGAAGAGCTAAAAATGACCAGAGAATTGGTCAGTTTGCTCTGCGACATGGGAACACTTTGTCAACACCTGGCAGATACGCCGGCCGTTATGAACTATTTCTTTAGAACCTTAAAGTATGCGCCAGAGTTGGCGAATAGTCATGATGAAGTTGAAATCTATAAAGCGGTGAGTTCGGCCTACGCCTTCAAAGGCCGTTACGACAGTTCGGAGTTTTATATTAAAAAAGCACTGGCGGTTTCCAAATCAATTAACGATGAGATAGGACAGTTGGGTGCGTTGGACATCCTGGCAGATGTAAACTACAAAAACAACCAATTAAAGAAAGCGAAATATTACGCGCAAATGGTGATCGATTTAAGCCTGAAAGCTAATTTTCTGGCACAGATTCCTACCACGGCGGCCACCTTAAAAAAAATCTATTTAAAGGAAAAAAATTACCAGGACGCGCTCAAAACATTTGAGTTGCAGGTGGCGGTTCAAACCCAACTGTCCGACGAGAAGACAAGAAAACAAGCGCTCGAAAAAGAATTTACGCACAACCTCGAAAAGAAAGAAAATGAAAATAAACTCCTGGCTCAGCAGAATCAGATCCAGAACCTGAAGTTGCGACAAAATAATTATTTTATCAGTGGAATGGGAGTGGTGTTAGTGCTCATTTGCCTTTTAGGTTATCTGGCCTTCCGACAGAACGGAATCAAAGGCGAACAACAACGGTCACAGTTGGAACAAAAATTGTTGCGCTCACAAATGAACCCGCATTTTATTTTTAATTCTTTGCAGGCCATTCAGAATTTCGTTCTAAGACACAACGAAAAGGAAGCGGTTAAATATTTGAGTTCGTTTGCCTCCATAACGCGCGACGTGCTTGAGAACTCGAGAATGGAAGCCATCTCGCTCAAAAAAGAAGTAGGCTTACTCGAAAATTACCTGCAACTGCAAAGTATCCGGTTCAGAGGTAAATTTGACTACCAGATCAGAGTGGACGAAAGTATTGATATTGAAAATACGATGGTACCCCCTATGCTGTCTCAACCTTTTATCGAAAATGCCGTGGAACATGGTTTTCATGGTATCGAAAACGATGGAAAAATAACGGTGTGTTATCACCTGAAAAACAACAATTTAATTATGGAAATTACCGACAATGGTATGGGAATGAAAGACAATCAAACGCCAAACAAAAAACACCGGTCTCTTGCCCTCGAAATAACAAAAGAACGGGTGGTATTAATGAATAAAAAGTTAAACGAAAAAGTAATTTTTACCATTGCGGAAGCCTTTCCTATGGCCCAGGTGAGAAAGGGCGTGAACGTTGTGTTTTCTATCCCACTTAACTTTCAGGGCTAACTGTTTAACCGGCAATTGGTTGGGTGAAACTTAAGCCGACAAAACGGGAGGTTAATATCTGAAAACAGTCACTCCATCTAAATTAGTTTAATTTAATATACCCGATAAAGTTTAATACATAATTTCAATGCAAATTTTTAAGTCATGCTGAAAGTAATATTAGTAGATGATGAGGCAACCGTTAGAGAAAGCTTACAGCAATTAATTGGATTGTATCATCCGGAAGTGGAACTTTCCGCTTCTTGTGATTCTGTTTCTGCGGCGATTAAAGCGATTGAGAAATATCAACCGGATGTGGTATTTTTGGACATTGAAATTGGGACGGAAAACGGGTTCGATATTTTTGAACACTTTCCGAAACCAACATTCAGGGTGATTTTTGTTACGGCCTATCAACACTACGCCATACAAGCGTTCCGTTTTGCGGCCCTCGATTATCTCCTGAAACCGGTGGACCCGGATCTTTTAGCCAGCGCGCTTCAAAAAGCCGTGGAGGCTGTCGACAAGGAAAAAATAACCCTGAAGATCGATTCTTTATTACATAATATGAATGGTGTTTCAAAGGACTCGAAAAAAATTGTACTTAAAACATCCGATAGCATTCATCTTGTTACGCTCAATGATATTGTATATTGCGAAGCAGATCGCAGCTACACCACTTTCCACATGGCCGATAAGTCGCGCATCCTGGTTTCTACTACCATAGGGGACTATGAAGAACTTTTTTCTGATTTTGGTTTTTTCCGCCTCCATCAATCTTATTTGCTCAATCTCGATTATTTTAAACGTTACGAGAAAACCGAGGGTGGTAAAGCGATTCTAAAAGACAATACTGCCTTACCGGTTGCAACCCGTAAAAAGGATCAGTTGCTTCAACGTTTAGCCAGCTTATAAAAGCAGTTGTTGTTTCAAATGCCTCGCTTGACAAATAAATTCAGGCGCATGAAAATCCATTGCCCTTATCCAAGGCGCCTTGTCTAATTTTAGCTTCGGGACAGTGCCTTTTTAGGCTTGCTCCCGAAAGCGGAAACCGAAAAGCTTTAAAAGAGTAGGAAATTAAAATGTAATTGCAATGAAAAATAAACTGCTAATTAATTTGTTCCAATTTGTTTTACTAATTTCAGTCAAATACACCAGCGGCCAGCAATGTGTAACATTCTGTAATGGTAATTTTGACAACAATGTCATAACAAGCTCCAACGCCATTGTGCTGGCACCTCTAGTTCCATGCTGGCAAACCACAGCTCCTGATAATAGAATAGAACTTTGGGGTAATGGCTTTGGGGGCGTACCTTCATTTTCAGGTGGGCAATTTGTTGAATTAAATGCGAATTTTGCCTCCACACTTTTTCAGGATTTTACTGTGATACCTGGCAGTGTACTAACCATCAGCTTTGCCCACAGAGGTCGGCAGGGGCCGGATGTTATGAATGTACAGATAGGGCCAATTGGTGGTCCATTTACAAATCTCGGAAATTTCACGGATGGTAATACAGCCTGGGGTTTTTACACGGTCAATTATACTGTGCCAATGAGTATGGGGAGTAATTTCAGAATTAGGTTCGTTTCTGTTAACACAACCGGTGGTAACCCAGCCATTGGTAACTTTTTAGATGCTGTTTCCATTACGTCTAATGTGCAGCCTATTCCTTTAACAGCGCCCAATCTTACAATTTGCCCAAACAGCTCTGTTTGCGCAACCGCTAGTGTCAACTCATCCTATGGTGGTGGTCCGGTAACGTACAATTGGTCAGGGCCTGGCCTTAGTCCAAGTACGTCCGGGCAAAGCGTTACAATCTGCCCACCAAATCCGTTAACCTGGGTTTCAGGACAAAACTTTATTTATACGATTAATGCCACCGCACCCGGCGGCTGCCCAAATTCCACTACTATGGCCGTAACCATTGTTACCAATTGTTGCTCGCAACCCACCACCGGGTTAACTCCGCTTAACAGTTTAAATTCCGCGGCGATGAACGGGGGATCTTATTTCGTAGCGAATAACATAACAATTGCGGGTGGAAACATGCTTAGTAATCTCGAAATTTTAATGATGCCAGGTGTTAAAATTACAATACCTAATAATACACAACTAATTGCTCAGAACGTTCACCTATATGCCTGCGGCATCAAGATGTGGCAAGGTATAGAGGTACAAGACGGGGGACAACTTGGTATGTACGCTTCTTCTCTCATCGAAGATGCCGAAGTGGCCATTGATGTGCCAGGAACCTCTCTGGCATCGGCTTTGTCGCAAAACCCGCCATTAAGCCTGGACCAGGTGATATTCAATAAAAACTACATTGGCATTCACATTCACAACGCCGATCCGGCTATTACCTCTTTTTCGTTACCACTTGTTGAATGTGTGTTTTCAAGCAGAGATTATCAAACTTTCGGATTTCCCAATGCCCTGAGTTGGCCGAATGTAGGGGTAACTGCCGGTGGTTTGCGTTTTGCCAATACCCCAACCACGGGACTTACACCTCCCTACAACCTGTTGGGCGCACCGCAAGGTAACATAAAACTCTCTTATCAAAATCCGCCTACCTTTGGCACCCAATCTGCTCACATTGGCATCAAGATCAACGATGTGGGGAACACGCCCGCTGGTTCGCCAAATCCCGGCGTTGTTATAGGAGCAATGAATATTGTTACAACTAACGACCCAAAATACTTTAACCTGTTTGATGGTTTGGGGAAAGGAATTGAGGCAACCGATGCCAGTCTGACGACTGCCAATAACACCTTTCAAAACATGCTAAATTATCAGGCAGGTGGAGTCTGGACTATTGGAAGGGGAATCCATCACACGGTAACTGGCTTAATGAATGCCCGGTTAGATCTTCAACCCATTTCAACCGTTCCAAGCACCGATTTTGGTAACCGTTTCTGGAATTGCTGGGATGCCGTAGGAACCAAATCGGTATATCAGGTGTTACTTCATTATGGTGTTTTCAGGAGTACACACAACGTTAGTTCCGGATACGCTCCGGGTGCAATGGGCGCTATCTTAGAATCGAATCGTTTTAATTATAGCATTAAACACAATGAGTTTAACAACATCGCTTATTCTATTTGGCTGAATGCCGCGGGTGGCACATACGATATGGGCAGCGGTCCTATAAATGGTACTTATGCCGACAACGTTGAAATCAATCAAAATTACATTGGTCCTGAAGTAGCCAGCAACATTGTGGTTAATCCCGGCACGGAATATTCATTCCAGGGCATTACACTTTTCCCGGCCAATTCATTTAACTGGAACATCGTGGGTAACTGTAACATTTTCAGTAACAAGCTCGACCGGGTTTATAACGGTATTGTCGTTAATCAAATGGACAAGTACCCGGTTGAAATTGGCGGGAACGACATTTTAGTTGACGATGATTTGGCAATCTATCCATCCAATGATCAATCCGGAATTTATGTTCACGATTGCCAGGGCAGGATCGTTGTTAATCAAAATCAGGTAGATGGGCAGGGCATCAGCAATACCCGGGTAAAACTCATTCGCCTGGCCAATAACGTGAGTAGCAATGGCGCGCAGACACCGGTGGTAACGCTGAACAAAGTGGCCAACGCGCACAAAGGGTTCCTGTTTGAAGGTAATCAGCCCAACACCGATTGGCTATGCAATACCCTGCATACCCCAATGGATTATGGTTTCTGTCTTGAAAATGGCGGTATCGTGGGGCCACAGGGAAATCCATGTCTTGAGAGTGGAAACGAATACCAAGGGAACTGGGTGCCAAGCGTAAATTACTACACGTATTGTGCCGGCTCAAATCCGGGCTCATCAATATTATACGTTGCCGGTTTTTTCATGGCACCTCCGGCTACACACGCAGGGCCCTCGCCTTATATCAGTGGTATTCCAAATACCTTTGTGGAGCAATTTCCTAATTGTCAGAATGCGGCCAACGACTGCGCGTACTCAAATAACTATCCCAGCTTACCCAGCCAGCGACCTTCGGGCAACAACCTGACGTCATTAAGCACGACTGATGCTGAAAACGCCGCTGTGGATATTTACCCGAATCCTTCTAATGGGGTGATAAACATAAGGAGTTCATACACTGGCCAAACCCTGAACATAAAAGTGATGGATGTAACCGGCAAAGTGGTATTCCATAAAATCATTCTGTCCACAAATATGGACACCATTGATTTAACTTCCCTTAAATCGTCCATCTATTTTATAGAGATCCAAAACAGCGAAAATAAAATAGTGCGTAAAAAATTGGTGATCGAATAACCCGTACCGGGAATCCGGTTCTGTTACTTCTCCTAAAACAAAAGGCCATCCACTACCGGATGGCCTTTTTTAAATGCTAACCACGTGGACAGGATAAATACGCTAAACGGAGCAGTCTTCCCTCTTCCTAAAACAATAAAATAGTTTCCGGAAATTGTAATTCTTGTAGATCCACATCAAAACCGGCTGTCTGTGGGCAAAACACAGTGCAAAGGATAAAAATTTTGAACGGTGCATACTTACAGTTTACAGGAAAGACCTAAAAATAAACCATTGCTATCGTGCGATGGGTTCCTTGACGCGCCCATCGTATTACCGTTTGAAATATGTAAATGTCTAATTCCGAACAGGGCGCTGGTTAATCTGCTAATTCTTACATCGCAGCCAAATCCATACTTTGTTAAACCGTTCCAATGTGTGCCTGATCTAAAGTCCCGATCTGTCGGTTTTGGAAATTCATTTCGGAAGTAGATAAATCCACCACCCGATTCAAAATATAATTTCCACTTCTTTTTATGGATGATATAAAATCTGGCAAATGACCTGATGCAAAAACCAATGGTTTCATTAAAATTGTCTCTTGGAAGTGTCGCAGTTGATTCAATCCCAATAGACATGAATTTTCTTATGTGAAAATTGATTCCGGTGTTATTTTGAGGTATAAAAGTATAGGGGTATTTATACCCCCAGGACAAACCAGTTTCATTATAAATAGAAAGCCTATCGGTTAAGTCCGGCCTTTTTTTTGTCAAAAGTAAGCAGGTAACCACAACGGCGGCAGGAACAATCGCTCCCATAGACGTGTGCAGGTTCAATGGCTCAAATCCTAACGGGTTCTCGTACCAATGGTCTCCGTAGGCAAATTGGGCATTTAAATTATAAAACGAAAATGAGCAGAGAGTAACAAGTAAAATATTTTTTTTCATCGTTATTTTATTGAAAACTGTTTTGATTAATCCGTTAACTGGTTCGTTTGATTTATTTTTGGATAACAATGGTTTTTTGAGAGACGGTATGAGCGCTGAAATAGCCTAAACAACCGCCCGAAATGTTTGAAGTCGGATTAGAAGGAGTAGCACTATTCCCGCTCAAGGTTTGGTCTAAGCTGAAAAAATAGTCGTAGACATGTTTATCAATGCACATCATAGAGACTTCTGCGGTGTCTCCTGGTACAAGTTCAGTAAAAAAAGGCCCTAGTGGTTCTGTTATTTTTAGGCCATTGTTAAGGTCGTCGTTTCGAATAAATACCTTGCTTAACGGTGTCCCGTTGCCATACACTTTAAATCTATAAAAATTTCGATCAGAGGACGGATCTGTGTAATGAGGGATTATAAAACGCCTGACATTGTCATTCGCGATCTGAGACTTTTGAAGAAGAGTATCCAGAGAAATCTGGACTGGCATTTTACAGGTGGCATGGTAATCGTTGCCATCAGCAGTTACCTTTAAATAGTAGGTCCTTCCCGGCGCACCAGATAAGGTGCTGGTTTTGTAAACTCCTGCCGACGTTTCCATAAGTGTTTCGGAATTACCCATGTCGTCATTTATAGAAACAAACGCGTTCTGCACGCCTTCAAAACTGCTGCCATCTGCAAAGGAGACGCTTTTTGATATTTTGACCTCGCAGGGAATGCCTTGGTTTGTAATCACCCCTTCTATTACAAACTGAGGCTCAAAGTTTTTTAAATCTGGTTGTATTACTTTTTCGCAGGCAATAAAAGCAAAGACAACCTGAATAAGAAGAACATATTTCACCGCTTTCATATTACTTAATTTTGAAATTCCAGGAGATGGAAGGAACAAATTTGAAAAGTGAAGTTTGAACAACTTCTGTTTTTGTTGGATCGTTTTCATTTTCTCTAAAGTCAATTGAATAGGCATTTTCCCGGCCGTAGGTATTAAAAATTCCAATTGAAAGCTCGTTGCTAAAGCGTTGGCGTTCTTTTAACTTAAAAGTTGCTCCCAGGTCCAAACGATGATAGGCCGGCATCCGGTATCCGTTTCGTTCGGTGTAAAGCCAAACAATTTGTTCATCTGCGTAGTATTTGCCGGTTGGGAATGTCACCGCGCTACCCGTACTATACACCCAGTTGGCTGAAACAGTAATTTTTGAATTTATCTCGTAGCTGGCTACTATGGAAATGTCATGTGTTTTGTCTTGCCGGGCGGCATACCACTTATCATTATTTATCCCGTCAATTTTTTTCTCTGTGCGCGACAGGGTATAACTCATCCAGCCCGTAAACTTACCGGTTTTCTTTTTTATAAATAGTTCTAATCCATAGGCCCTGCCGATTCCACTCAAAATTTGAGTTTCGATTTGCTCATTAAACAAGATGTCGGCGCCGTTTTTGTAATCTATTTGATTCTGCATGTTCTTGTAGTAGATTTCGGCGCTTGTTTCAAATTGATTTCCACTCAGGTTTTTAAAATACCCAAGCGATAGTTGATCAGCTATCTGAGGCTTAATGGTATTATTAGAAGGAATCCATTTATCTGTGGGACTTGACACGGAACTGTTTGATATCAAATGCAGGTACTGACTATTCCTTGAGTAGGCTGCCTTTATGGAGTTAGATGGACTAATTTGATAGCTAACCGATAGCCTTGGTTCGGGATTGATGTATGTTTTTACCACTTCGCCCTTCTCAAACGATGTGGTGTCAATAACATTTTTGTCTCCGTCCAGTGTATAAAAATCTCCATTTCCGAGAACGGAAAAACTACTCATTCTGATGCCTGCGTTAATGTTTATGCGCGCATTTAGCTTCCATTCATCTGTAAAAAAGATGGCGTTTTCCCAGGAGTATTTTTTTTGCATTTCCGTGCTATTGAGTGATTCTCCACTTACTTCGCCAGGAACAATCGTATGGTAGGTGCTGTTTAAACCCACTCTCATTGAATGGCGGGTGTTGGGGAAGTACTGGAACTCCTGCTTAATGGTATAATCTAAAATATCCGAACGAAGGTTAAAATCCGAACCTCCGCGCTGTATGCCCACCAGATAATTGTAATTACTAACAATTAAAGATGTATTGGAGAACATTTTACTATTAACAAAATGGTTCCACCTTAAGGTGCCGGTCGCGTTTCCCCAGTCAAGTCCAAATAAACCATCCAAACCTAAATTATCTCTGCCAAAATAACCCGATAGAAATAGTACATCTTTTTCGCTAATCCGATAATTT
>Ga0075163_10000318_pt1 | contig 60486 bp, 55 predicted proteins | sample JI1023141ADNA_FD_71478 | JGI IMG/M metagenome (GOLD analysis project Ga0075163, IMG submission 71478) | Wastewater effluent complex algal communities from Wisconsin, to seasonally profile nutrient transformation and Carbon sequestration -... | ecosystem: Engineered > WWTP > Effluent > Algae... | reverse complement strand
GGTCGGGCAGCACTGGCGCGGCATCGGCGTGACGCTGTTCATCAATTGGGCCGTGAAGCCGTTCTCGATGGCGCTGCTGGCGTGGATCTTCATTCGCCAAGTCTTCGCGCAGTGGCTGCCGGCCGATCAACTCGACAGCTACGTCGCCGGCCTGATCCTGCTGGCTGCTGCGCCCTGCACGGCCATGGTGTTCGTCTGGAGCCGGCTGACCGGCGGCGACCCGGTGTTCACGCTGTCGCAGGTAGCGCTCAACGACACCATCATGGTGTTCGCCTTCGCGCCCATCGTGGGGCTGCTGCTGGGGCTGTCGGCCATCACGGTGCCGTGGGACACGCTGCTGGTATCGGTGGTGCTCTATATCGTCATCCCGGTCATCCTCGCGCAGCTCTGGCGCCGCGTATTGCTGCGCCGGGGTCAGGCCGCCTTCGACCGGGCGTTGGAACGCATCGGCCCGCTGTCCATCGCCGCACTGCTGCTGACGTTGGTGCTGCTGTTCGCCTTCCAGGGCGAGGCCATCATCCGCCAGCCGCTGGTGATCGCCATGCTGGCGGTGCCGATCCTGATCCAGGTGTTCTTCAACTCCGGCCTGGCCTACTGGTTCAACCGCCATGTCGGTGAAAAGCACAGCATCGCCGGCCCCTCGGCGCTGATCGGCGCGAGCAACTTCTTCGAGCTGGCCGTGGCGGCCGCCATCAGCCTGTTCGGCTTCCAGTCCGGCGCGGCGCTGGCCACGGTGGTCGGCGTGCTGATCGAGGTGCCGGTGATGCTGCTGGTCGTGCGCGTGGTCAACCGCTCGCGCGGCTGGTACGAACGCGGCCCAAACCCTGCCCCCCAGATGACCCAGGCATTTCCACCATGAGCAATATCACGATCCATCACAACCCTGCTTGCGGCACATCGAGCAACGTGCTGGGCCTGATCCACGACAGCGGCGAAGAGCCCACCGTCATCGAGTACCTGAAAACGCCGCCCGACCGCGATACGCTCAAGGCGCTGATCGCCGCGATGGGCATGCCGGTGCGTGCGGTGCTGCGCGAGAAAGGCGCGCCCTATGCCGAACTGGGCCTTGATGACCCGAAGTGGAGTGATAGGCAGTTGATCGACTTCATGCTCCAGCATCCCATCCTTATCAACCGGCCCAGCGTGGTCACGCCGCTGGGCACGGGCCTGTGTCGGCCCTCGGCGGCCGTGCTGGACATCCTGCTCCAGCCGCAGCGCGGGGCATTCAGTAAGGAAGAGGGCGAGCCCGTGGTGGACGCGCAGGGCCGCCGTGTCTGAACCTCGCCTCGACCTGCCGAACATCGACGCCGCGCCGTTCCAGTCGCCGGATCAAGGCCAGGCACTGGTCAAGCGCGCGAGGCGGGAGGCCAACTGATGCCGGAGTCGCCTGCAGGCCAGAGCGATGGCGCGTGGCAGGTCTTCATGGCCTTTCTCAAGCTGGGCCTCACCTCCTTCGGCGGCCCCATCGCCCACCTGGGCTATTTCCGCACGGAGTTCGTTGAACGCCGCCGTTGGCTGGATGATCGCGGCTATTCCGATCTGGTTGCCCTGTGCCAGTTCCTGCCCGGCCCGGCCAGCAGCCAGGTCGGCATGGCGCTGGGGCTGGGCCGTGCGGGATGGCCGGGGCTGTTGGCGGCGTGGGTGGGCTTTACCTTGCCGTCGGCGATCGCGCTGATCCTGTTCGCCTTTGGCATCGCGCAGTACCGGGACCTGGCCGATTCCGGCGGGGTGCATGGGCTCAAGGTCGTGGCCGTGGCCATCGTGGCGCAGGCCGTGTGGGGCATGGCCAGGACGCTGTGCCCGGACCGGCCGCGCGCCGCCTTGGCGATCCTGGCGGCGCTGCTGACCTTGGCGCTGCCTTCGGCTGCCGGCCAGATCGTGGCCATCGTCGCCGCCGGCCTGATCGGCCGCTGGGGATTGCAGACCGCGCAACCGGCCGGCGGCCAGGCTCATGCCTATCCCGTCTCGCCCGGGCTCGGCATCGCGGCCTTGCTGGTGTTCGCGGCACTGCTCATCGGACTGCCCCTGTGGGCGGCGGCCAGCGGATCGGCCACGGTGGCGCTGCTGGAAGGCGTGTACCGCTCTGGCGCGCTGGTCTTTGGTGGCGGGCACGTCGTGCTGCCGCTGCTGCAGGCGAGCGTGGTGCCCGGCGGTGCGGTGAGCAATGCCGACTTCCTCGCGGGCTACGGCGCGGCGCAGGCCGTGCCGGGGCCGCTGTTCACCTTCGCGGCGTATCTTGGCGCCATTGCCGATGGGCCGCTGCGAGGCTGGGCGGGCGGTCTGGCGCTGCTGGGCATGATCTTCTTGCCCGCATGCCTCGTGCTCGTCGCGGCGCTGCCGTTCTGGGAGAGCCTGCGCCACCGCGCAGGCATCCAGACCGCGATGGCGGGCATCAACGCCGGCGTGGTCGGCATCCTGCTGTCGGCCCTGTACGACCCGGTGTGGACCAGCGCCATCCATGGCCGGGGGGATTTCGGGCTGGCGCTCGCCGCGTTCATGCTGCTGGTGCATGGCCGCGTGCCACCCGCGCTGGTGGTGGTGCTGGCCGGGGTGGCGGGCTGGGCCATGGCAATGTAGCCCGGCGTATGCCGGTGCCATCTTCTCGCTGCGTGGAATGGCGAACGGGTGTCCGCCGCAGTTCGCGGCCGGCGTCATGCTGGCCCTGGTGCTTGGCAAGCCCTTGGGCGTGGTCTCTGCCAGAAGACAAGACAGGAAGAATTCGGCGGCTGCGTAGAGGCGCCTCCTCACGGATGTCCGCGACGGGGGACTTGCGTCGGTTCACCCACGTCCCTCGTTCAGGTGGCGAATTTCCGGGCTCCGGCGACGCAGGCCACGGCGCCCAGCGTCACCAGCAGCATCGCCCAGTTCACCGTCTCGCCCAGCAGCAGCGCCGCCAGGCCCAGGCCGAGGAAGGGCTGCAGCAACTGCAGTTGCCCGACCGCCGCGATGCCCCCTTGCGCCAGTCCGCGGTACCAGAACACGAAGCCGATCAGCATGCTGAAGAGGGAGACATAGGCCAGCCCCAGCCACGCGGGCGCGCCGACATGGACGAACGACGCCGGCATCGTGAACAGCGCCACCGGCAGCATGACGGGCAGCGACAGCGCCAGCGCCCAGCTGATCACCTGCCAGCCGCCCAGCCGGCGCGACAGGCGCGCGCCCTCGGCGTAGCCCAGGCCGCACACCACGATGGCGGCCAGCATCAACACGTCGCCCCGCAGCGACGCCTCGATGCCCCCCAGCGCCGCGTAGCCCGCGACGAAAGCGCTGCCCAGCACCGAGAACAGCCAGAACGTCGGTCGCGGGCGCTCGCCGCCGCGCAGCACGGCGAAGACCGCCGTGCACAGCGGCAGCAGGCCCAGGAAGACGATGGAGTGCGCGGACGACACGTGCCGCAAGGCCAGCGCGGTCAGCAGCGGAAAGCCGACCACGACGCCGAGCGCCACCACCCCCAGCGCGGGCACGTTCCGCCACGCCGGACGCGGCTGCCGCAACGCCAGCAGCAGCGCCAGACCCAGCAGCGCGGCGATGCTGGCGCGCGCGCAGGTCAGGAAGGTGGGGTCGAAATCCATGACCGCCACGCGGGTGGCCGGCAGCGAGCCGGCGAAGATCACCACGCCGATGAAACCGTTGACCCACCCGCTTGCTGACTTGTCCATGGCCACCCCGCTGTTGCTGACCTTGCAGTGGAGCACGGCCAGGGTGGGTTGCCCAGGCACAATACAGTACGGTTCGAAGAAACTGTTATTTGAAATCATCCAATACAGTTGAAGGTGACGGCATGAAACGAGGCACCACGCGGATCGACACGGTCATGGCCGCGATCCGCTCCCGGATCGCGGCCCGCACCGACCCGCCGGGCACGCGGCTGCCGTCCGTGCGCGCCCAGGCCAAGGCCATGGGCCTGTCGGTGTCCACCGTGGTGGAAGCCTATGAGCGCCTGGCGGCCGAAGGGGTGATCGGCGCGCGTCCCGGGTCCGGGTTCTACGTCGCGGGGCCGGTGGCGCCGCTTGCGCTGGCACGCGTCTGCCCGCAACTGGACCGGGCCATCGACCCGCTGTGGATCTCGCGCCAATCGCTGGAGGCCGGCGCCGACGTGCTCAAGCCCGGCTGCGGCTGGCTGCCCGCCGCGTGGATGCACGAGGCCGGCATGCGCCGGGCGCTGCGCGCGGCGGCGCGTTCGAGCAGCGCCACGCTGGCCGACTACGCCACCCCGCTGGGCCTGCCGGCGCTGCGCCAGTGGCTGGCCCGGCGCATGGCCGCCCTGGACGTGGAGGCGCCGCCCGGGCAGATCATGCTGGCCGAATCGGGCACCCAGGCCATCGACCTGATCTGCCGTTTTCTGCTGCAGCCGGGCGACACCGTGCTGGTGGACGACCCCTGCTACTTCAATTTCCACGCCTTGCTGAAGGCGCACCGCGTGCAGGCGGTGGGCGTGCCGTACACCGCTCACGGGCCGGACGTCGAGGTCTTCGGCGCCGCGCTGCGGGCGCACGCGCCCCGGCTGTACATCACCAACTCGGGCGTCCACAACCCCACGGGGGCGGCGCTGTCGTCGGTCACGGCGCACCGGCTGCTGAAGCTGGCCGAGGGCTCGGACCTGGTGATCGTCGAGGATGACATCTTCGCCGACTTCGAGACCAGCCCGGCGCCCCGGCTGGCGGCCTTCGACGGCCTGTCGCGCGTGATCCAGACCGGCAGTTTCTCCAAGACGCTCTCGGCCTCGCTGCGCTGCGGCTACATCGCCGCACGGGCCGACTGGATCGAGGGCCTGGCCGACCTCAAGATTGCCACCAGCTTCGGCGGCGGGCGGCTGGCCGCCGAGGTCCTGCTGGCAGTGCTGACCGACAGCGGCTATCGCCGGCACATGGAAGCAGTGCGGACGCGGCTGGCCGGGGCGAGGGCGCGGACGCTCGGGCGCTTGCAGGCGCTGGGCATCGCGCCCTGGCTGGTCCCGCAGGCGGGCATGTTCCTGTGGTGCCGGCTGCCGCAGGGGCATGACGCCGCGGACGTCGCCCGCGCGGGCCTGAAGGAGGGCGTGGTGCTGGCGCCGGGCAATGCGTTCAGCCCCTCGCGCAGCGCGAGCGACTTCATGCGCTTCAACGTCGCGCAGTGCACGGAGGACCGGGTGTTCGAGGTGCTGGCGCAGGCGCTGTCGTCGTAGCCGTCCCGCCGGACGAAAAAAAGCCGGACGGTCACCCGTCCGGCTTGGCCATGCGGCGCGGCGGCCGGTCAGTGCGGCGCTGGCGGTTGCTCGAACGGCAGCGTCACGGTGCGCAGGTCCTTGCGCGTCTCGACCAGCACCAGCGGGCCGTCGTCCAGTTCGACCACGGGCGGACGCCCGCGCGGCACGCGGATGGGCTGGGGCTCGGCGGCGATGGCGGCCTGCACGGCGGCGACCTTGCTGGCGTCGGAGTTGACCCACTGCAGCCCAGCGGCGTCGGCCAACTGCGCCAGCGCATCGGTGGGCAGGGCGAACGGCGCCACCGGGGGCAGGCCGGCCGGGGCGGCGGCCACGGGCGCCGGCGCGGGCGCCACGGTCGCTACGATTTCAGTAGCTATTGGCTTAGGCAGGACGCTGGCTGGAGCCAGTTCTTGCACTGAATCGACCGCCGGTCCGGGCATCTCCGCGCCCGGGTTGCGGGCGAAGTAGGAGCGCGGCGCGGGCGCGTCCTGCGCGGTGGCGGCGGTCTCGACGGCGGCCGGTGCGGCGTCGGGGCTGTCCGTATCGCCGCGCTCGTCGCGCCGCTCGGCGCCGCGTTCACGCCGGTCGCGGCCGTAGCGGTCGCGCGAGCGGCGTTCGCGGCGCTCCTCGGCGGGCGCGTCGGCCGGGGCGATGGCGGTGGTGTCGTTCACGGCCTCGGCGGGAACCGGGGCGGCTTCCTGGTGCGGGGCGTCGGGGCGGCCTTCAGTGCGCTCGCCGCGCTCACGTCGACCCTCGCCGCGTCCGCGCCGGCCGTCGCCGCGCTCGCCGCGCGGTGGGCGGGCCGACGGGTTCTCGGCAGCGGCGGCGGTGTCGGGCTGCTCGCCCGCCGTGCCGTTCAGCGCGGGGTCCGCCACGGGCGCCTCGCGCCGCTCGCGCGGGCCGGAGCGCTCGCCGCGCTGCTCGCCGCGTTCACCGCCGCGGCGTCCGCCTTCACGCGGGCCACGGCTTTCGGCGGCGCCTTCCGCGCGGCTGTCGCCGCGGACGGCCTCGCCGGCGGCGTGGTTCTCGCCACGGCCTTCGCCGCCGCGTCCGCCACGGCCGCCGCGTCCGCCACGGCGCTGCTGGCCATCGCGGGCGCCGCGTGCCTCGCGCTTGTCCTCGGCGGCGGGCTGGGGCGCGGGGGCGGGCGTGGCCACGGGCTGGGGCGGTGGCGCGGCGCCGAACAAGCCCTTGAGCCAGCCCATCAGGCCGCCGGCGGGGGCGGCGGCGGGCGGCGTGAAGGCCGCGGGTGCCGGGGCGGGCGCCGCAGGCATCGGGGCCGGGGCCGGGGCGGCGGGCGCGGGCCGCGCCTCGGGCTGCGGCGCGGGGGTGTCGCGCAGCACGCCCTTGATCACCGGCTGCTGGCGGTTGGTGGGCTCCTGGCTGCGGCGGGTGACGGTGGTGGGGTCCTCGAACTCCTCGGCCAGCTTGTAGCTGGTGTCGAGGCTGTCCAGGCGCGGGTCGTCGTGCTTGAGGCGCTCGAGCTTGTAGTGCGGCGTCTCCAGCGTCTTGTTGGGCACCAGGGTGACGTTGACGCGCTGCTTGAGCTCGATCTTGGCGATCTCGGGGCGTTTCTCGTTCAGCAGGAAGCTGGCCACTTCCACCGGCACCTGCACGTTGACGGCGGCGGTGTTGTCCTTCATCGACTCTTCTTGAATGATGCGCAGGATCTGCAGCGCGCTGGACTCGGTGTCGCGCACGTGGCCCGAGCCGCCGCAGCGCGGGCAGGGGATGGAGGCGCCTTCTGAGAGCGCGGGCTTGAGGCGCTGGCGGCTCATCTCCAGCAGGCCGAACTTGCTGATGGAGCCGAACTGCACGCGCGCGCGATCCTGGCGCAGCGCGTCGCGCAGGCGGTTCTCGACCTCGCGGCGGTTCTTGCTCTCCTCCATGTCGATGAAGTCGATCACGATCAGGCCGCCCAGGTCGCGCAGGCGCATCTGGCGCGCTACCTCGTCGGCGGCCTCCAGGTTGGTGCGGGTGGCGGTCTCCTCGATGTCGCCGCCCTTGATGGCGCGCGCCGAGTTGACGTCGATGGCCACCAGTGCCTCGGCGTGGTCGATGACGATGGCGCCACCCGAGGGCAACTGCACGGTGCGGCTGTAGGCCGACTCGATCTGGTGCTCGATCTGGAAGCGCGAGAACAGCGGGGCGTTGTCCCGGTAGCGTTTGACGCGGCCCGCGTGCTCGGGCATCACGTGGCTCATGAACTGGTGCGCCTGCTCGTACACGTCGTCGGTGTCGATCAGGAGGTCGCCGATGTCGCCGTTGAAGTAGTCGCGGATGGCGCGGATGACGAGGTTGCTTTCCTGGTAGATCAGGAAGGCGCCCTTGCCGGCCGTGGAGGCGGTGGCGATGGCGTCCCACAGCTTCAGCAGGTAGTTCAGGTCCCACTGCAGCTCGGGCGCGGTGCGGCCGATGCCGGCGGTGCGCGCGATGATGGACATGCCCTTGGGGTAGTCGAGCTGGTCCATCGCCTCCTTCAGCTCGGCCCGGTCGTCGCCCTCGATGCGCCGGCTGACGCCGCCGCCGCGCGGGTTGTTGGGCATCAGCACCACGTAGCGGCCGGCCAGGCTGACGAAGGTGGTTAGCGCCGCGCCCTTGTTGCCGCGCTCTTCCTTTTCGACCTGGACCAGCAGTTCCTGGCCCTCCTTGATCACTTCGTTGATTCTGGCCTGGCTGACCGAGACGCCCTCGGCGAAGTACTGGCGCGAGATTTCCTTGAACGGCAGGAAGCCGTGGCGCTCCTCGCCGTAGTCGACGAAGCAGGCCTCCAGCGACGGCTCCACGCGCGTCACCACGGCCTTGTAGATGTTGCCCTTGCGCTGTTCGCGCCCTTCGATCTCGATCTCGTAATCGAGCAGTTTCTGTCCGTCCACGATCGCCAGGCGGCGCTCTTCGGCCTGCGTGGCGTTGATCAGCATCCGTTTCATGATGCGTGTTCCTTCTCGTCAATAGCAGTCAACGGCTCCGCGAGGGAGCCCATCGATGCCGGGACGGCGCGCTGAAACGAAGGGAATGGCCGGTGCGCGGGACGAGCGTCTTCAGGCTGCTGCAGGCACGGGGCCTGCGGCAGCCGCTGTCGGGCGGGGGGGCGTGGATGGGGCGAGTGGCCGGGCGCGCCTGGTTGCTACGAATTTCGTAGCTGCAGGCGTAAACGGGGCGCGGGCGCATGCCGATTTCGACTCCAAAAGCGCGGGCCGCAGCCAGCGCCAGAGCATCGTGACCAGGGTCATCAGCACCGTGTGATCTCGCTTCGATCCGACTCGCGGCGCCGGACGATCCGGGCGCTGCCAGTCTGGGGTATTCCGTGTTGAGGGTTTCATCGCGTCGGCCTCGCCCGCGCTTTTCTGGCGTGGCTGCCTCGTGTGGGGCAGGGCGCTTTCTTGTGCGGGCACGGCATCGAACGTTTACTGGCGGGGCCGGAGCGGGTGGCCGGTGGAATTAAACTCGCCACTTTCGAGGCGCAACTTCCATTTCAAATTCAACCACTTACGGCCGGTTGCCAGTGAATCGCATTATAGAGGCCAAAGCCGGCGGCCCACCGTCTGAGGGTAAACCCGAGGTCGCGTGGCTGGCGGTGGACGAGGAGAGCGCCGGCCAGCGCCTGGACAACTTCCTCATCCGCCATCTCAAGGGCGTGCCCAAGACGCACGTCTACCGCATCATCCGCTCCGGCGAAGTGCGGGTGAACAAGGGCCGCGCCAGCGCCGACACGCGCGTGGCGGCGGGCGACACGGTGCGGCTGCCGCCCGTGCGCCAGGCCCGGCGCGCGCCAGATGCCGTCGACCTGCCCGCCCCGGCGCGCGAGTTTCCCGTGCTGTTCGAGGACGACCACCTCATCGCCATCGACAAGCCCGCCGGCGTGGCCGTGCACGGCGGCTCGGGCGTGAGCTTCGGCGTCATCGAGCAACTGCGCTGCGCGCGGCCCCAGGCGCGCCTGCTGGAGCTGGTGCACCGCCTCGACCGCGACACCAGTGGCGTGCTGCTGGTGGCCAAGAAGCGCAGCGCGCTCAAGGCCCTGCAGGACCAGTTCCGCGACCGCGAGACGGGCAAGACCTACCTGGCGCTGGTGCTGGGCGAGTGGCCCGCGCGGCTGAAGGTGATCGACACGCCGCTGCGCAAGTACCTGCTGCCCGATGGCGAGCGCCGCGTCCGGCTGGCGGCCGCGGGCGATCCCGAGGGCATGCGCGCCATCACCCTGGCCAAGGTGCGCCAGCGCCTGCCGCAGGGCACGCTGCTGGAGGTGACCATCAAGACCGGCCGCACACACCAGATCCGCGTGCACCTGGCGGCGCAGGGCCACCCCATCGCGGGCGACGACAAGTACGGCGACTTCGAGCGCAACAAGGCCTGGCAGAAGCAGGGGCTCAGGCGCATGTTCCTGCACGCGTGGCGGTTACAGTTCACCCATCCGGCCAGCGGCGAGCGCGTCGAGCTGCTGGCCCCCCTGCCGCCCGACCTGCTTTGCTGCCTGCCCGCATGAACCGCCCGCGCCAGTTCGACCTGATCTGCTTCGACTGGGACGGCACCCTGTTCGATTCCACCGCCATCATCACGCGCTGCATCCAGCAGGCGGTGCTGGACGTGGGCGGCGCCCGGCCCAGCGACGACGCGGCCGCCTACGTCATCGGCATGGCGCTGATGCCCGCGCTGGCCCGGGCCGCGCCCGACGTGCCGCCCGAGAAGTACCCAGAGCTGGGCGCGCGCTACCGCCACCACTACCTGGCCCACCAGGACGACATCAGCCTGTTCGACGGCGCGCTGCCGCTGCTGGCCGACCTGAAGCGCCACCACCACTGGCTGGCCGTGGCCACCGGCAAGAGCCGGCGCGGGCTGGACGACGTGCTCGCCACGCGCCAGTTGCAGGGCATCTTCGACGCCTCGCGCACCGCCGACGAGACCGCCGGCAAGCCCGACCCGCGCATGCTGCGCGAGCTGATGCGCCAGTTCGGCGCCGAGCCCGAGCGCACGCTGATGATCGGCGACACCACGCACGACCTGCAGATGGCGCTGAAAGCCGGCTGCGCCAGCGTCGGCGTGAGCTACGGCGCGCACGCGCCCGGCGGCTTCGGCGCGCTGGGCCCCCGCTTCGTCGCGCATTCGGTGGCCGAACTGCGCGGCTGGCTGGCCGAGCACGCCTGAAGGAGACCCCGCCCGTGACCCCCGACGCCGCCTCGTCCGCCATCGCCCTGTGCAACGCCGCCGACCTGCAGGAGGGCGGCCTGGCCGTGCCCTTCGACGTCGAGTACGGCGGCCAGACCTGCCGCGCTTTCGCCATCCGCTTCGAGGGGCAGGTCTACGCCTACCTCAACCGCTGCACCCACGTGGCGATGGAGATGGACTTCCAGGAGGGCCGCTTCTTCGACGACAGCGGCCGCTGGCTGCTGTGCGCCACGCACGGCGCGGCCTACGCGCCCGACACTGGCGAATGCGCCGGCGGGCCGTGCCAGGGCGGACTGGTGCGCATCGAGTTGAGCGAGTTCGATGGCGTGGTGCACTGGCACCCCACTTATCTGCTCAAGCCTCTTGCATTCTGAAACCGCCGTGCGCGGCGGTGCGGCCCCGTTTTTTTGACAATATCGATTCCCTGCCCCGATGGAATCTATGCTGAACGCTATGGAAAATGAAGTGCCCCTGGACGCCAAGACCATCCACTGGGAGCGCGCGGCGATCGAGAAGCTGCTGCTGGCCGAGGTGCGCGAGCGCCGCGCCGCACGCCGTTGGCGCATGTTCAAGAGCCTGGTCTGGATGCTGCTGTTCGGCGCCCTGGTCTGGGCGCTGGCGTCCGACCGCCTGCCCAGCAGCGCGGCCAGCGCGCCACACACCGCCCTGGTCAGCATCCGCGGCGAGATCGCCGACAAGGGCGAGGCCAGCGCCGAATACGTGCTGCCCGCGCTGCGCAGCGCGCTGGAGGACCCGGGCGCGCAGGCGCTGGTGCTGCTCATCAACTCGCCCGGCGGCAGCCCGGTGCAGGCGGGCCTGATCAACGACGAGATCCGCCGCCTGCGCGCCAAGCACGGCAAGCCGATCTACGCCGTGGTCGAGGAGACCTGCGCCTCGGCCGCCTACTACATCGCCGCGGCGGCCGACCGCATCTACGTCGACAAGGCCAGCATCGTGGGCAGCATCGGCGTGCTGATGGACGGCTTTGGCTTCGTCGACACGCTGCACAAGCTGGGCGTGGAGCGGCGCCTGCTGACCGCAGGCGCGAACAAGGGCTTTCTCGACCCGTTCAGTCCCCAGTCCGACGAGCACAAGAAGCACGCCCAGGTGATGCTGGACCAGATCCACCAGCAGTTCATCAGCGCCGTCAAGCAGGGGCGCGGCGAGCGCCTGAAGGCCACGCCCGACACCTTCAGCGGCTTGTTCTGGACCGGCGAACAGGCCATCGGTCTCGGCCTGGCCGACGGCTTGGGCAGCCTCGACTCGGTGGCGCGCGACGTCGTCAAGGCCGAGAAGCTGGTGGACTACACCAACAAGGAAAACATCGCCGAGCGCTTCGCCAAGCGCTTCGGCGCCGCCGTGGGGCAGGGCGCCGTCAGCGCGCTGCGGGCGGCGCCGGCGCTGCGCTGATCAGGTGCCGAGCGCGAACACCGTCGGCAGCCGGTTCTCGCTCCAGGCGGCCAGGGTGGCGGCATCCTGCTTCCAGCGCTGCACCGGCACGCAGCGCGTGCGCTGGCCCGGCAGGGTCAGGCCGCTGGCGAGGGCCAAGCGGGTGGTGCCGCGCAGGGTGCCCAGCAGCGCCTGCAGCAGGGCGGCGTTGCGGTAGGGCGTCTCGATGAAGATCTGCGTCTGGCCGGTGCGCTGGGCCAGCTCTTCCAACTCGCGGATGCGCTGCGCGCGCGCGGCGGCGTCCTGCGGCAGGTAGCCGACGAAGGCGAAGTTCTGGCCGTTGAGCCCGCTGGCGGCCAGCGCCAGCAGGATCGACACCGGGCCGGGCAGCGGCACGACCGCGATGCCCAGATCGTGCGCGGCACGCACGACCGAGCTGCCGGGGTCGGCGACGGCAGGCATGCCGGCCTCGCTGACCAGCCCGACGTCCTGGCCCTGCAGCGCGGCGGCGAGCAGGGGGCGGGCGTCCAAGCGGGCCGCGCCGCCGTGGTCGCCCTTCTTGTGGACTTCGCGCGGCAGATCGGTGATGGTATGAGCCTGGATCGGCTGGGCCAGCGGCACCAGTGCGTCCACGCGCTTCAGGAAGGCGCGGGTGGACTTGGCGTTCTCGCTGATCCAGTGCGTCAGGGACGCGGCGATCCTCACGGTGCCCAGCGGCAGCGCCTCGTCCAGCGGCGCGAGGGTGTCGCAGCCGTGGTCCAGGGGAGTGGGCACCAGATAGAGAGCGCCGGTCATGGCAACACCAGCCCCGCCGCGCGCAGCAGGCGCGCGGTGCGGATCAGCGGCAGGCCCACCAGGGCGGTGGGGTCGTCGCTGTGGATGGCCTCCAGCAGGGCGATGCCCAGGCCCTCGCTCTTGGCGCTGCCGGCGCAGTCGTAGGGCTGCTCGGCGCGCAGGTAACGCTCGATCTCGCCGTCGTCCAGGTCGCGGAAGCGCACCTCCACGGCGGCCAGGTCGCTCTGCTCGAAGCCGATGGCCTGGCACACCACGGCCAGCGCGGTCTGGAAGACCACGGTCTGCCCGCTCATGCGCCGCAATTGCGCCACCGCGCGCTCGTGCGTGCCCGGCTTGCCGAGGGGCTCGCCGGCCAGGTCGGCCACCTGATCGGAACCGATGACGATGGCTTGCGGATGGCGGGCGGCCACCTCGCGCGCCTTGGCCAGTGCCAGGCGCTGGGCCAGCGCGCGCGGGGCCTCGCCGGGCAGGGGGGTCTCATCCACCTGGGGCGCGGCCACCTCGAAGGGCAGGCCCAGGCGCGACAGCAGCTCGCGCCGGTAGCGCGAGGTGGAGCCCAGCACCAGCGGCCGTGCCAGAGGGGGGAGGGGGGCGGTCATGCGGGCGATTCTCTTACACTGGCCCGATGAACAAACCCTTCCATGCCCGCCGGCTCGACGTGGCGGCTTTCGCGCAGGCGGGGGCCAGCCTCTCGGGGCGGGATCCACTGCAGAAATATGAGCGACTGGCGCAGGAATTACGCCGGCCAGAGGCCGATTCGACCATTGAATGGCAGGCCCAGGGCGAGCATCGCGCGGCCGCCGATGGGTCGGTGCGCCCGGCGCTGCACCTGCGCGCCAGCGTGGCGCTACCGCTGACCTGCCAGCGCTGCATGGGCGAGGTGATCGAGCCGGTGGCGGTGGACCGCCACATCGTGTTCGCGCCCGACGAGGACACGGCCGCCGCGCTGGACGACGCGTCGGACGACGACGTGCTGGCCCTGACGCCCGACCTGGATCTGCAGGCCCTGATCGAGGATGAACTGCTGATGGCGCTGCCGCTGGTGGCGCGTCACGACACCTGCCCCGAGGCGGTGCCGCTGTTCGCGCAGGACGCCGCATTCGACGACGCGCTGCAGGAGAAGGTCAACCCCTTCGCCGCCTTGGCGGCGCTCAAGGGCGGCAAGCCGAACTGACGCCGGCGGCGGGCAGGCGCTAACTGCTTGCCAGCACTGGCGAATCGGCGGATTTTCGGGCTATAATCGCAGGCTTTTCCGCGCGCGGCTGGCCCTGGGTTGTCCTTGGGGCAGGCCGAGTGCACGAGTCCAACCTTTTTTGCCCGCTGGCTTGCCGGCGGAACCACCAGACCACGAAGGAGCCATCATGGCCGTTCAGCAGAACAAGAAGTCGCCGTCCAAGCGCGGCATGCACCGCTCGCACAACGCCCTGGGGGCGCCCGGCATCGCCGTGGAGCCGACCACCGGCGAGACGCACCTGCGCCACCACATCAGCCCCAACGGCTTCTACCGCGGCCGCCAGGTGATCAAGTCCAAGGCCGAAGCCTGACCACGGGCGGGGTGCCCGGCCTGCGGCGCCCCAGTCATATACTTGCCGGGCCCGGCGCTACGCCAGCGTAGCCTCGGGCCCTTGCCGTTTCTGGCGGCGGTGGTTTCATCTCTTCATTTCCATTCAGGCGGGCGCCGGCGGGGCGCCTGCGTGGGGCTCGCATGATCGTTCTGGCTGTCGATTGCATGGGCGGTGACCACGGCCCCAAGGTCACGCTGCCGGCCTGCCGCCAGTTCCTCGACCATCATCCCGATGCCCGGCTCCTGTTGGTGGGCCAGCCCGAGGCGCTGAAGTTCTTCAGCCACGAGCGCGCTCAGGTGGTGCCGGCCACCGAGGTCGTCGGCATGGATGATTCGGTCGAGACCGCGCTGCGTAGGAAGAAGGATTCGTCCCTGCGCGTGGCCATCCAGCAGGTGAAGGACGGCGCGGCGCAGGTGGCGGTGTCGGCCGGCAACACCGGGGCGCTGATGGCGATCGCGCGCTACCTGCTCAAGACGCTGGAAGGCATCGACCGCCCCGCCATCGCCACCCAGATGCCCAACGCCAAGGGCGGCGCGACCACGGTGCTCGACCTGGGCGCCAACGTGGACTGCACGGCCGAGCACCTGCTGCAGTTCGCCGTCATGGGCTCGGCCCTGGTGTCGGTGCTGAAGAACGATTCCCAGCCGACGGTGGGCCTGCTCAACATCGGCGAGGAGGCGATCAAGGGCAGCGACGAGATCAAGCGCGCGGGCGAGTTGCTGCGCGCGGCGGCGGCCTCGGGCGACCTCAACTTCGTCGGCAACGTCGAGGGCAACGACATCTTCAAAGGCTCGGCCGACATCGTGGTGTGCGACGGCTTCGTCGGCAACGTCGCGCTGAAAGCCAGCGAGGGACTGGCGGCGATGATTGCTGGATTCCTCAAAGAGGAGTTTTCGCGCAACATCTTCACCAAACTCGCCGCCATCGTCTCCTATCCAGTGCTCAAGGCGCTGCAGCGGCGCACCGACCACCGACGCTACAACGGCGCCGCGCTGCTGGGGCTGCGCGGACTGGTGTTCAAGAGCCACGGCTCGGCCGACGCGCTGGCCTTCGAGCAGGCGCTGGACCGCGCGTATGATGCGGCCCGCAACCAGTTGCTCGAGCGCGTGCAGGGGCGCATCGCCCACGCCGCGCCCCTGCTGATTCCGCAGCCGGCGGGCGTGGCGAACGCCGTGGCGGATGAGTCCCGCGGACCGTGACCCGACCCTAAAAGCATTCCCATGACCCCACGCTACTCCCGCATCACCGGCACCGGCAGCCACCTGCCGCCGCGCCGCGTGACCAACGACGACCTGGTGGCCGAGCTGGCCGGGCGCGGCGTGGAAACCTCCAATGAGTGGATCGTCGAGCGCACCGGCATCCGCGCGCGCCACTTTGCCGCGCCCGACGTGGCCGCCAGCGACCTGGCGTTGCCGGCGGCGCAGGCCGCGATGCAGGCCGCCGGCGTGCAGCCGGCCGACATCGACCTGATCGTGGTCGCCACGTCCACGCCGGACATGGTGTTTCCGTCCACCGCCGCCATCCTCCAGCACAAGCTGGGCATCGCGGGCTGCCCGGCCTTCGACGTGCAGGCGGTGTGCAGCGGCTTCGTCTACGCGCTGGCAGTGGCCGACGCGTTGATCGCCAACGGCACCGCCCGCCGGGCGCTGGTGATCGGCGCCGAGGTGTTCAGCCGCATCCTCGACTTCAACGACCGCACCACCTGCGTGCTGTTCGGCGACGGCGCCGGCGCCGTGGTGCTGGAGGCCAGCGACGCACCCGGCATCCTGGCCACCGACCTGCACGCCGACGGCAGGCACGTGGGCATCCTGTGCGTGCCGGGCCACGTCTCGGGCGGGCAGGTGCTGGGCGAGCCGCTGCTCAAGATGGACGGGCAGGCCGTGTTCAAGTTGGCCGTCGGCGTGCTCGACAAGGCCGCGCGCGCCGTGCTGGCCAAGGCCGGCAAGACCGAGGCCGACATCGACTGGCTGATCCCGCACCAGGCCAACATCCGCATCATGCAGGGCACGGCCCGGAAGCTGCACCTGCCGCTGGAGAAGGTGGTGGTCACCGTGCAGGACCACGGCAACACGTCCGCCGCCTCGATCCCGCTGGCGCTGGACCACGGCGTGCGTTCCGGCCAGGTCAAGCCCGGCCAGACGGTGCTGCTGGAGGGCGTGGGCGGCGGCTTCACCTGGGGTGCGGTACTCCTGAAAATGTAGCTGTCGGCGCAACAAGGGCGCCGGATTTCGCCACTTTTTATTCATATTTCCGAGGAGGAGACATGAAACCCGTTGCTTTCGTCTTTCCGGGCCAGGGCTCGCAGTCCGTGGGCATGCTGGATGCCTGGGGCGACCACCTGGCGGTGCGCGAGACGCTGCGCGAAGCCTCCGAAGCGCTGGGCGAGGACCTGGGCGCGTTGATCCAGGGCGGCCCCAAGGAAGACCTGGCCCTGACCACCAACACCCAGCCGGTGATGCTGGTGGCTGGCGTGGCCTGCTGGCGCGCCTGGCGCGCCGAGGGGGGCGACCTGCCCGCCGCCGTGGCCGGCCATTCGCTGGGCGAGTATTCCGCCCTGGTCGCGGCCGAGGCGCTGACGCTGGCCCAGGCCGTGCCGCTGGTGCGTCTGCGCGCCGCCGCCATGCAGCAGGCCGTGCCGGTGGGCACCGGCGCCATGGCCGCCATCCTGGGCCTCGATGCCGCGAAAGTGATCGCTGGCTGCGCAGAGGCGACGCGGGCCATGGGCCAGGACGGCACTGAAATCGTGGAAGCAGTCAATTTCAACGACCCGGTGCAGACCGTGATCGCCGGCACCAAGGCCGCGGTGGACAAGGCCTGCGAGGTGCTCAAGGGCCTAGGTGCCAAGCGGGCGCTGCCGCTGCCGGTGTCGGCGCCGTTCCATTCCAGCCTGATGAAGCCGGCCGCCGAGCGGCTGAAGGCCGCGCTGGCCGGCATCGACCTGGCGCCGCCGCGCATCCCGGTGGTCAACAACATCGACGTGATGATCGAGAGCGAGCCCGGGCGCATCCGCGACGCGCTGTACCGCCAGGCCTTCGGCCCGGTGCGCTGGGTCGAATGCATCCAGAAGATCAAGGCCATGGGGCTGCACACCGTGATCGAGTGCGGCCCCGGCAAGGCGCTGGCCGGCATGACCAAGCGCATCGACGCCGAGCTGACTGGCGCGGCGATGTACGACCCGGCGACGCTGGCCGAGGCCAAGGCCCTGGTGGGCTGACCCGACGAGGAGGACCAACCATGACGGACACGGTATCGGCGAGCCAGACCGCCCTGGTCACCGGCGCTTCGCGCGGCATCGGCGCGGCGATCGCCGCCGAGTTGGCCGCGCGCGGCTTCAAGGTCGTCGGCACGGCCACCACGGACGAGGGCGCGGCGCGGATCACGGCGGCGCTGGCGGCCTACCCCGGCTGCCGCGGCGCGACGCTGGACGTGAACGACGCGCGGGCGGCCGAGGCGCTGATCGACGCCATCGTCAAGGAGCACGGGGCGCTGCACGTGCTGGTCAACAATGCCGGCATCACGCGCGACATGCTCGCCATGCGCCTGAAGGACGAGGACTGGGACGCGGTGCTGGACACCAACCTGAAGTCCGTCTTCCGCCTCGCGCGCGCCGTCATGCGGCCGATGATGAAGCAGCGCCATGGCCGCATCATCAGCATCACCAGCGTGGTCGGCGCCTCGGGCAACCCCGGCCAGGCCAACTACGCCGCCGCCAAGGCGGGCGTGGCCGGCATGACGCGCGCGCTGGCGCGCGAGCTGGGCAGCCGTGGTATCACCGTCAACTGCGTGGCGCCGGGCTTCATCGCCACCGACATGACGGCCGCGCTCACCGACGAGCAGCAGAAAGCCCTGGCCGGCCAGATCCCGCTGGGCCGGCTGGGCCAGCCGGCCGACATCGCCCACGCCGTGGCCTACCTGGCCAGCCCGGAGGCGGGCTACGTCACCGGGCAGGAGCTGCACGTCAACGGCGGCATGTTCATGGCCTGACGGGCCGTCACAATTCGTTCCCGCGCCGCGCCCGGAACGGGGTGTAAGCGCGGGTAAAATCCCTATTTTCCATAACCCTCAGAGGGAACCCATGAGCGATATCGAAGCACGTGTCAAGAAAATCATCGCCGAGCAGCTCGGCGTGGAAGAGTCCCAGGTCACCAACGAGAAAGCCTTCGTGGCCGACCTCGGTGCCGACTCGCTCGACACGGTGGAACTGGTGATGGCGCTGGAGGACGAGTTCGGCATCGAGATCCCGGACGAGGACGCCGAGAAGATCACCACGGTGCAGGCCGCGATCGATTACGCCAACAGCAAGAAGGCCTGAGCGGACATGTCCCGGCGCCGTGTCGTCGTCACCGGTTTGGGTTGCATCAGCCCCGTGGGCAACACGGTCGAGCAATCCTGGGCCAGTCTTCTCGCGGGGCGTTCGGGCATCGACCTGATCACGCGGTTCGACGCCAGCCCGTTCGCGTGCAGGTTCGCGGGCGAGGTCAAGGGCTTCGACATCGGGGACTACATCCCCGAGAAGGAAGCCCGCCACATGGACCGCTTCATCCACCTCGGGCTGGCGGCTGCGTCCCAGGCGGTGGCCGACAGCGGCCTGCCCACGGGCGAGGCGCTGGACCCTGAGCTGGCGCTGCGCATCGGTTGCAACATCGGCTCGGGCATTGGCGGCCTGCCGATGATCGAGCAGACGCAGACCGAACTGCTCAACCGCGGCCCGCGCCGCATCTCACCGTTCTTCGTGCCGGCCTCGATCATCAACATGATCTCGGGCCACGTGTCGATCCGCTACGGCTTCAAGGGCCCCAACATCGCGGTCGTGACGGCCTGCACCACCGGCCTGCACGCCATCGGCCTGTCGGTGCGCATGATCGAGCATGGCGACGCCGACGTCATGGTCGCCGGCGGCGCCGAGGCCACGGTGTCGCCGTTGGGCATCGGCGGCTTCGCGGCCGCGCGGGCGCTGTCCACCCGCAACGACGATCCCCAGACCGCCTCGCGCCCTTGGGACAAAGACCGCGACGGCTTCGTGCTGGGCGAGGGCAGCGGCGTGCTGGTGCTCGAAGAGTACGAGCACGCCAAGGCGCGCGGCGCCCGGATCTACGCCGAGGTCGCCGGCTTCGGCATGAGCGGCGACGCCTTCCACATGACCGCGCCCGACATCGACGGCCCGCGCCGCTCCATGGTCAATGCCCTGCGCAATGCCGGCGTCAACGCCGACGAGGTGCATTACCTGAACGCCCATGGCACCTCCACGCCGCTGGGCGACGTGAACGAGACCAACGCCATCAAGGCCGCGCTGGGCGATGCCGCGAAGTCGGTGGTGGTCAATTCCACCAAGTCGATGACCGGCCACCTGCTGGGTGGCGCCGGCGGCATCGAGAGCGTGTTCACGGTGCTGGCCGTGCACCACCAGAAGAGCCCGCCCACCATCAACATCTTCAACCAGGATCCCGAGTGCGACCTGGACTACTGCGCGAACATCGCGCGCGACATGAAGATCGACGTGGCGCTGAAGAACAACTTCGGCTTCGGCGGGACCAACGGCTCGGTGGTGTTCAAGCGGGTCTGAGATCCGCCCCGTCCGGGCCTGGCCCTCGGGCCATTTCCATGGCAACTCCAGCGCATGGCTGACGCCCCTGCGGTCACGTACCCCGTGGGGCGCACGCCATTGCTCGGCGCGCTGCTGGCGCTGCTCTGGCTGGCCGGGGCGGGCGGCGTGGTTTTTGTGCTTTTTCTGGCTCCAACCGGTACCCCATCTGCGCCGTCAGCTATTATTTCAATAGTATCTTTGATCTTCTCCGGGCTGGGACTGCGCGCGTTCTGGCGCAGCCAGCAGCCTCGCCAGCTGGTGTGGGACGGCGCGCGTTGGGCGCTGGACGGTCCCGCAAGCGGCCAGGACGGCGGCGGCCCGGCGCGGGTACAGGTCGGCTTCGATGGCCAGCGCGTGCTGCTGCTGCGCTGGGACGCCCCCACGCGGCGGCGCGGCGCCTGGCTGTGGGCGCAGGCGTCGTCCGACCCGGTGCGCTGGCACCTGCTGCGCTGTGCGCTATATTCGTCTGGTCATTCCATCGCCCGCGCCGCCTCGCTGCCGGGCGCCGAGCGCGCCTGAAAGCCAGGCGCGCTGTCGTTTCGACCTCCACTTCCGTGCCCGACCAGCCCGTCGCTCCCCCTGCCGCCGCCGACAGCGAAGTGCTGCTGGTGCAGCGCGCCGCCGCGGGCGACCACCGGGCGTACGAGCTCCTGGTGATCAAGTACCAGCGCCGCATCGAGCGGCTGATCGGCCGCCTGGTGCGCGACGTCGACCTGGTGCCGGACATCGCGCAGGAGACCTTCATCCGCGCCTGGCGGGCGCTGCACCAGTTCCGGGGCGACGCCCAGTTCTACACCTGGCTCTACCGCATCGCCGTCAATACCGCAAAGAAGACGCTTCTGGAGTTGAAGCGCGATCCGGTGGTGACCGAAGCCGCCCTGCAGTCGGCCGACGACGACGATGAAACTTCCCGGCGCCAGAACGAACTAATCTCCGAATCCACGCCGGAGTCCGAACTGGCGGCGCGCGAGATCGCCGCCGCCGTGAACGCCGCGATGGAAGCACTGCCCGAGGACTTGCGCCAGGCGATCACGCTGCGCGAGATCGAGGGCCTGAGTTACGAAGAGATTGCGGAAGCCATGAACTGTCCCATCGGCACGGTGCGAAGCCGGATCTTCCGGGCGCGCGAAGCCATCTCGGCCAAGGTCAAGCCCTTGCTGAGCCATCAGACGGGCAAGCGCTGGTAGCGGCGGACGGGTGCGGCACAAAAAAACGGTGATCAACATGAAGACGCATAGCGACACTCCCTGTGATCGTGAGCAGATCTCCGCCCTGGCGGACGGACACCTGCAGGGGCGCGAGTTCAGCGCCGCGCTGCAGGGCATGGCCTCGGACGAGGCGCGCGAATGCTGGCACGTGTACCAGTTGATCGGCGACGTCCTGCGCTCGCCCGAACTGGCGGCATGCGGCCGCGATGCCGCGTTCGTGGACCGGCTGAGCCAGCGCCTGCGAAGCGAGGCGACTCCCGCGCCCCTGCCGTTGCCGCAGCCGGTGCGGGCCGACGTGGCGCGCCCCGCCGCCAACGACGGCGTGTTCCGCTGGAAGATGGTGGCCGGCCTGGCGTCGTTCGCCGCCGTGGCCGCCGTGGGCTGGAGCGTGCTGGGCGGGATCGGGCCGCAGCCGGCCGGGCCCCAGTTGGCGCAGGGCGCCGCGCCGGCTGGCGGCGGTGCCCAGGTGATTTCACTCGCGGCCCCGGTGCCCGCCGTCGCCGCGTCCGCGCAGCACGAGGCGCCGCTGTCCGTCATGCTGCGCGATCCGCGGCTCGATGAACTGCTGGCCGCGCATCGCCAGGCGGCCAGCGTATCGGCCCTGGGCAGCGCTTCGGGGTTCCTGCGCAACGCCACGTTCGAAGGACCGGCGCGTTGATCGGGACGGCGCGGCGATGGACGGCGACGCCCCGTGCCGGCGGGGCGGGTGCCCGCTGCCTGGGCGGCTGGCGCGGAGTGCTCCGGCGTGCCGCCGTGCTGTGGTGCGCCAGCGGCGTGCTGGGGCTGGCTGGCGCGCAAGGCGTAGGCGCCTTCGGCGGCGGTTCGGCGCCGGACCGCATGGCTGGGCCGCCCGAGCGCAGCGTGGCCGAATGGCTGGTGCGGCTGCAGCAGGCGTCGCGCATCCCGTCCTACGTCGGCACCTTCGTGGTGTCGTCGTCCTCGGGCGCCATGTCCAGCGCGCGCATCTGGCACGTGTGCGAGGGCAACCTGCAACTGGAGCGCGTCGAGGCGCTGTCCGGCGCGCCGCGATCGACGTACCGGCGCAATGAGTTGGTCGTGACCTTCATGCCCGAGGCGCGCATCGTGCGCACCGAGCGGCGCGTGGCGGGCGGGATGTTTCCGAACCTGCTGAACCCCGGCGGCAATTTCTCGACCGCCGATCATTACAGCGCGCGCGAAATGGGCCGGGACCGGGTGGCGGGCTTCGACGCCGACGTCGTGCTGCTGAGCCCGCGCGACGATCTGCGCTTCGGCTACCGCATCTGGAGTGAAAAGCGCACCGGCCTGGTCGTCAAGACCCAGACGCTGGACGCCGCCGGCAGGGTGCTGGAGCAGGCCGCCTTCTCCGAGTTGCAGCTCGACGCGCCGGTGCGCGCCGCCAAGCCGCAACTGGCGATGCCCAGCACCGACGGCTATCGCGTCGAAAAGCCCGAGCGCGTCAGGACCAGCGCCGCCGACGAGGGCTGGACGCTGAAGGCGCCGGTGGCGGGCTTTCAGCCGCAGAACTGCTACCGGCGCCCGGTGTCGCCATCGGCTTCGATGGTGCAGTGGATTTTCTCGGACGGCCTGGCCACGGTGTCGCTGTTCATGGAGCCGTTCGACGCGCAGCGGCACGGGCACGAGGGCGTGTCGGCCATGGGCGCCACCCACACCCTGACCCGGCGCCTGACCGACCCGGCCGGCGCCTGGTGGATCACCGCGGTGGGCGAGGTGCCACCGCGGACCTTGAGGGCCTTCGTGGACGGCCTGGAGCGCAAGAACTGAGCCTCGGTGGCCGGCATGGTCGCGATGCGCCTGCCGGATGAGCGGGTGCATGCATCAACAGAGAGAAAGAGAGCGTACTGACATGACATGTCCGAACACGAAGCGCGCCCGCGTGGCCGCGCTGCTGGTGCCGCTGCTGATGGCGGCGGCGGGCGCGCTGGCGCTGCCGCAGGCGGCGGCCCAGTTGGCGTCCGCGCCGGCCCCGTCGGTGCGGGGCCTGCCCGACTTCACCGACCTGGTCGAGCAGGTGGGCCCGGCGGTGGTCAACATCCGCACCATGGAGCGCGTGCGCGCCGGTGGCTCGGGCGGCCAGATGGACGAGGAGATGCAGGAATTCTTCCGTCGCTTCTTCGGCGTCCCGGGGCCCAACATGCCGCGCCCCGGTCCGCGCCAGAACCGGCCCGGGCCGCAGGCCGAGCAGGAGGTGCCGCGCGGCGTGGGCTCCGGCTTCATCCTGACCTCCGATGGCTTCATCATGACCAACCATCATGTGGTCGATGGGGCGGACGAGGTGCTGGTCACACTGACCGACAAGCGCGAGTTCAAGGCCAAGCTCATCGGCTCGGACAAGCGGACCGACGTCGCCGTGGTCAAGATCGAGGCCGCCGGCCTGCCGAGCGTGAGGCTGGGCGACGTGAGCCGGCTCAAGGTCGGGGAGTGGGTCATGGCCATCGGCTCGCCCTTCGGCCTGGAAAACACCGTCACCGCCGGCATCGTCAGCGCCAAGCAGCGCGACACGGGCGACTACCTGCCCTTCATTCAGACCGATGTGGCGGTCAACCCGGGCAATTCGGGCGGCCCGCTGATCAACATGCGCGGCGAGGTGGTGGGCATCAACAGCCAGATCTACTCGCGCTCGGGCGGCTTCATGGGCATCTCGTTCGCGATCCCGATCGACGAGGCCATGCGCGTCAGCGATCAGTTGCGCGCCTCCGGGCGTGTCACGCGCGGGCGCATCGGCGTGCAGATCGACCAGGTGACGCGGGAGGTGGCCGAGTCCATCGGACTGGGCAAGCCGCAGGGCGCGCTGGTGCGCAGCATCGAGAGCGGCTCGCCGGCCGAGAAGGCCGGTGTCGAGGCCGGCGACATCATCCTGCGTTTCGACGGCAAGGCGATCGACAGGGCCTCCGACCTGCCGCGCCTCGTGGGCGGCACCAGGCCGGGGTCGCGCAGCACGCTGACCGTGTTCCGCCGCGGCCAGAACCGCGACCTGAGCATCACCATCGCCGAACTGGAGCCCGAGCAGACGGCGGCCCGCCAGCCCGCCGCGCGCAGCAGCGAAGCGGCCAAGGCGCAAGGGTCGGCGCAGGCCCTGGGCGTGACGGTGACGGACCTGACCGAGGCGCAGCGCAAGGAACTGAAGGTCAAGCGCGGCGTGCGCGTCGAAGCCACCGCCGAGGCGGCCGCCCGCGCGGGCCTGCGCGAGGGCGACGTGATCCTGTCCGTGGGCAATGTCGAGATCGGCAACGTGCGCGAGTTCGAGGCCGCCGTGGCCAAGGCCGACCGCAGCAAGCCCGTCAACATGCTGGTGCAGCGGGGCGACCTGGTGCAGTTCGTGCTGGTGCGGCCGAGTCGCTGACGGCTGGGCCACGGCCTTGAAAAGCCCCAGCCCGCCGTCGGGTTTGGGACTTTTTTGCGACGCCGAGGCCGACGCCGGATCGCTGCGGGTGTGGATGACTGGGATGGGCTACATATTGGTTTGGATAGAATCAAGCCCCAGATCGCGAAGTGGCGTGTATATGGATCGGGTCTCGAGTCCACGATGCGGGAAACGAAGGATCAACCCACCGGAAGTCCACAGGCGCCCCACAGTTTGTTCATCGCCCTGGCTTCAAAAACTGTGCATAACATGTAGATAATTTTTCGTTGCAGCGCCACAACGGCGATGGAATCCGGACTTCGGGGCTTAGGCGCTCCGGCTTTGTGCCTACAATGAAGTCCCAGCTATCGCAGTTGCCACAGATTGTTGGTTGAGGGCGCGTCACATCATTGGCGCGCCCTTTTTTCATGCGCGGGCCACGCAAATTCAATTACTTGTCTTCGCTCCTTGATGGATCACATCAGAAATTTCTCAATCATCGCGCACATCGATCACGGCAAATCGACGCTGGCCGACCGTCTCATCCAGCGTTGCGGCGGGCTGGCCGATCGTGAGATGCAGGCCCAGGTGCTGGACTCGATGGACATCGAGAAGGAGCGGGGGATAACCATCAAGGCGCAGACCGCCGCGCTGCACTACACGGCGCGCGATGGTCAGGTCTACAACCTCAACCTGATCGACACGCCGGGGCACGTGGATTTCTCCTACGAGGTCTCGCGCTCACTCTCCGCGTGCGAGGGCGCGCTGCTGGTCGTCGATGCCTCTCAGGGCGTGGAGGCGCAGACGGTGGCCAACTGCTACACCGCGCTCGAACTCGGCGTCGAGGTGCTGCCGGTGCTCAACAAGATGGACCTGCCGCAGGCCGACCCCGACAACGCCAAGGCCGAGATCGAGGACGTGATCGGCATCGACGCCAGCGAGGCCATCGCCATCTCGGCCAAGACCGGCATGGGCATCGACGATGTGCTGGAGCAGATCGTCGCCAAGGTGCCGCCGCCGCGCGGCCAAGCCGCTGCCCCGCTGCGCGCCATGATCATCGATAGTTGGTTCGATGCCTACGTCGGCGTGGTGATGCTGGTGCGCGTGGTCGATGGCGAGCTGAGGAAGAACGAGCGCTTCAAGATGATGGCCACCGGCGCCGCCTACGAGGCCAACAGCCTGGGCGTGTTCACGCCGGCCAACGCGCCGCGCGACGCGCTCAAGGCCGGCGAGGTGGGCTACATCATCGCTGGCATCAAGGAGCTGAAGGTCGCCAAGGTCGGCGACACCATCACGCTGGAGAAGAAGCTGCCCAACAACCTCGGCCCGGCCGAGGTGGCGCTGCCCGGCTTCAAGGAAGTGCAGCCGCAGGTGTTCGCCGGCCTGTACCCGACCGAGGCCAGCCAGTACGACCAGCTCCGCGACAGCCTGGAAAAGCTCCAGCTCAACGACGCCTCGCTGCACTTCGAGCCCGAGGTATCGCAGGCGCTGGGCTTCGGCTTCCGCTGCGGCTTCCTGGGCCTGCTGCACATGGAGATCGTGCAGGAGCGCCTGGAGCGCGAATTCGACCAGGACCTGATCACCACCGCGCCCAGCGTGGTCTACCAGGTCGAGAAGGCCGACGGCGAGGTGATCCAGGTGGAGAACCCGTCGAAGATGCCCGACCAGGGCCGCATCCAGGAGATCCGCGAGCCCATCGTCACCGTGCACCTGTACATGCCGCAGGAATACGTGGGCCCGGTGATGACGCTGGCCAACCAGAAGCGCGGCGTGCAGCTCAACATGGCCTACCACGGGCGGCAGGTGATGCTGACCTACGAGCTGCCGCTGGGCGAGATCGTGCTGGACTTCTTCGACAAGCTCAAGTCGGTGTCGCGCGGCTACGCGTCGATGGACTACGAGTTCAAGGAATACCGACCGTCGGATGTGGTCAAGGTGGACATCCTGCTCAACGGCGAGAAGGTCGATGCCCTGTCGATCATCGTGCACCGCAGCCAGAGCCAGTACCGCGGCCGCGCGGTGGCGGCCAAGATGCGCGAGATCATCAGCCGCCAGCAGTTCGACGTCGCCATCCAGGCGGCCATCGGCGTCAACATCATCGCGCGCGAGAACATCAAGGCGCTGCGCAAGAACGTGCTGGCAAAATGCTATGGCGGCGACATCACTCGAAAGCGCAAGTTGTTGGAAAAACAGAAGGCAGGCAAGAAGCGAATGAAGCAGATCGGCTCGGTCGAGGTGCCGCAAGAAGCGTTCCTGGCCATTTTGCAAGTGGAGGAATGATGCCGATCCTGACCGCGATCATTCTTTCGGCGTTCGTCGGCTACGGGGCGGCGTGGTACTTCGGCGCCATCGAGGGCAACTTCTCGCTGCTGCTCTTCCTGGCCACCGTGGTCACTGGCATGTACTGGCTGGCGGAGCGGTTCGTGTTCCTGCCCCGGCGCCACCGCGCCGCCGAACAGGCGGCCGGCGGAGCGCGCGCGCGGCGCGAGGAACTGTCCCGCCGGGGCATCGAGCAGGTCGACACCAGCTTCGAGGACGCGGCTCGCCAGAGCCATCTGGCGCAGCCCTGGTGGCTGGACTGGACGGCGGGGCTGTTCCCGGTGATCCTGATCGTGTTCCTGCTGCGCTCCTTCGTGTTCGAGCCGTTCAAGATCCCGTCCGGCTCCATGATTCCCACGCTGCTGGTGGGCGACCTGATTCTGGTCAACAAATTCACCTATGGCCTGAAGCTGCCGGTGGCGGGCACCCGCCTCACCCAGGGCAACCCGGTGCAGCGCGGCGACGTGGTGGTGTTCCGCTACCCGCCCAAGCCGAGCGTGGACTACATCAAGCGCGTGGTCGGCGTGCCCGGCGACGAGGTGTCCTACCTGAACAAGCGCCTCACCATCAATGGTCAGCCCATGGCACAGACGCCGGTGTCGGACTTCTTCGACGAGTCGGTGATGGAGTACTTCAAGCAGTTCGACGAACAGCTGGGCGCCAGGAGCCACCGCGTCATCGTCGATACCCGCCGCGCGGCCTTCATCGGTGGCCCGGACGAGTTCAAGCACAAGGACCAGTGCCGCTACAGCGTCGAGGGCGTCACCTGCAAGGTGCCGGAAGGCTACTACTTCATGATGGGCGACAACCGCGACAATTCGCTGGATTCGCGCTACTGGGGCTTCGTGCCCGACGCCAACATCGTTGGCAGGGCGTTCTTCGTCTGGATGAACTTCGGCAACCTCAAGCGCATCGGTGCGTTCAACTGATCGGATACGGGGCAGGACAGGACATGAATCACCAGCGTGCGTCGTCCCAGCGGGGCATTTCGCTCATCGGGCTGCTGTTGCTGGGCGTGGTGCTGGCCTGCGTGGCCATCGTCGGCGCCAAGGTGGTGCCGACCGCCACCGAGTTCATGGCCATCCAGAAGGCCGTCAAGAAGGCCGCCGCCGACGGCGACACCGTGCCCGCCGTGCGCGCCTCGTTCGACCGCACGGCTTCGGTCGACTACATCACCGCCATCTCCGGCAAGGACCTCGAGGTGACCAAGGTCAACGACAAGGTCGTGGTCAACTTCGCCTACGACAAGGAGATTCCCTTGTTCGGGCCGGCCTACCTGCTGATCAAGTACACCGGCTCTTCCGCGAGCGGCTACAACTGAGCGCCACCCACGCCCCGCCGGGGCGCGCCGGCGCGCCAGCCGCCACGCCCCCCCCCTTGCAAGCCCTGCAGTCGCGCCTGCGGCACCGCTTTGCCGACCCGGCGCTGCTCGCGCGCGCGCTGACCCACCGCAGCTTCTCGGCCGACCACAACGAGCGGCTGGAGTTCCTGGGCGACTCGGTGCTGGGCCTCGCCGTGGCCCACATGCTGTACGAGGCCCTGGGCCAGTTGCCCGAGGGCGACCTGTCGCGCGTGCGCGCGCAACTGGTGCGGCAGGACAGCCTGCACCGGCTGGCGCTGGACCTGGGCCTGCCGGCGCTGCTGCGCCTGGGTGAGGGCGAGCTGCGCTCTGGCGGCCAGAGCCGCCCCTCGATCCTGGCCGACGCGCTGGAGGCCGTGATCGGCGCCGTCTACCTCGACGCCGGCTTCGACGCCGCCAGCGCCCTGGTGCGCCGGCTGTTCGATACCATCCACATCAGCCCCGCCATGTCGGCCGCCGCCAAGGACTCCAAGACCGCCTTGCAGGAATGGCTGCAGGGCCGCAAGATGCAACTGCCGCAATACCAGGTGGCGCGCGTGCTGGGCGCCGCGCATCGCCAGACCTTCGAGGTGACCTGCACCGTGGTCGAACGGGGCCTGGCGCGGGCGGGGCAGGGCGCCTCGCGCCGCGCCGCCGAGCAGGCCGCCGCCGCCTCGATGCTGCAGGCGCTGCAATCCACATCACCATGAATGCTACAAATAAAGAAGCTACCGGCGCTGTACCAATGCCGGCTGAGGCCGGTTCTGATGCCAAATCTGCGGAAGCGGCCGACGCCCGGCGCTGCGGCCTGATCGCCATCGTCGGGCGGCCCAACGTGGGCAAGTCCACCCTGCTCAACGCGCTGGTGGGGCAGAAGATCAGCATCACCTCGCGCAAGGCACAGACCACGCGCCACCGCATCACCGGCATCCGCACGCTGGCCGACGGGCAGGGCGGCACGCAGTTCGTCTTCGTCGACACGCCGGGTTTCCAGACGCGCCACGGCACGGCACTCAACAAGTCGCTCAACAAGACCGTGGTGGGCGCCATCGACGGCGTGGACCTGGTGCTGTTCGTGGTCGAGGCCGGCAACTTCACCCTGGGCGACGCCAAGGTGCTGTCGCTGCTGAAGGCGGGCTCGCTCGCGCTGCTGGTGGCCAACAAGCTCGACACCGTGCACCGCCGCACCGAGATCGCGCCCTGGTTGCGCGACATGCAGGAGCGCTACCCCTTCGCCGAGTTCGTGCCCATGTCGGCCAAGAACCCGCGCGACGTGGCCCGGCTGCTGCAGATCTGCGCGCGCTACCTGCCCGAGCAGCCGTGGTGGTACAGCGAGGACGAACTGACCGACCGCAGCGAGAAGTTCCTGGCCAGCGAGGTGGTGCGCGAGAAGCTGTTCCGCCTCACCGGCGACGAGCTGCCCTACACCTCCACCGTGGTGATCGACAAGTTCGACGAAGAAAAGAGCCGCGCCCACGGCCGCATGGTGCGCATCGCCGCCACCATCGTGGTCGAGCGCGACGGCCACAAGGCCATGGTCATCGGCGAGAAGGGCGAGCGCCTCAAGCGCATCGGCACCGAGGCGCGGCAGGAGCTGGAAAAGCTCATGGACTGCAAGGTGTTCCTCGAACTCTGGGTCAAGGTGCGCTCCGGCTGGGCGGACGACGAGGCGCGCGTGCGATCGTTTGGCTACGAGTGACGCATGAAGCGGGTCGTCCACGAACCCGGCTTCGTGCTCCACCGCTACGACTGGAGCGAGTCCAGCGTCATCGTCGAGGCCTTCACCCGCGCGCATGGCCGCGTGGTGCTGGTGGCCAAGGGCGCCAAGCGGCCGTCGTCCAACTTCCGCTCCGTGCTGCTGCCGTTGCAGCCGCTGGTGCTGGCCTGGGGGGGCGACGCCGAAATCCGCACGCTGAAGAGCGCCGAATGGGGCGGCGGCCTGGTCATGCCCACGGGCGACGCGCTGCTGTCGGGCTACTACGCCAACGAGCTGCTGATGCGTCTGCTGGCACGCGAGGACGCGCACCCGCGCCTGTTCGATGCCTATGGCGCGCTGGTGCACGTGCTGGCCACGGGCGAGGCCGAGGCGCTGGCCGCCTCGGCCCTGCGCGCGTTCGAGCTGCTGGTGCTGCGCGAGACCGGCCTCCTGCCGCTGCTGGACGCGCAGACGCTGACCTTCGCGCCGCTGCAGGACGACACCCGCTACCGCCTGGTCGCCGAAGGCGGCCTGCGCGCCGCCCACGCGGACGACGGCGCGTGGCTGCCCGGCGCGCAATGGCGCGCGCTGGCCGGGGCGCTGCGGGACGACGCGCCGCTCACCGCCACGCTGCAAGCCGCCGCGCGCCTGACCGGCGAGCAACGCGGTCACCTGCGCCAGCAACTGCGCGAACTGCTCCACTACCATTGCGGCGTCGGCACGCTGCGCACGCGCCAGCTCATGATGGACCTGCAAGGTCTCCAGACGCCATGAACACCCAGCTCTCCGTCAACGTCAACAAGGTCGCCCTGGTGCGCAACACGCGCCACCTGGGCATTCCCGCCGTCACCCGCGCGGCCGACGCCTGCCTGCGCGCCGGCGCGCACGGCATCACCGTGCACCCGCGCCCCGACGAACGCCACGTCCGCGCCCCCGACGTGCACGAGCTGGCCGCGCTGATGCGGCGCTGGCCCGGCCGCGAATACAACATCGAGGGCAACCCGCTGCAGAACCTGCTGGGCTTCATCCGCGCGGTCCGGCCCCACCAGGCCACCTTCGTGCCCGACAGCGAGGACCAGTTCACGAGCGACCACGGCTTCGACCTGGCGGATGCCGCCGTCCGCGAACGCCTGCGCCCCCTCATCGCCGAATGCCGGGGCCTGGACGTGCGCGTCAGCCTGTTCATGGACCCCGTGCCCGCGCTGATGCCGCTGGCCCGCGACCTGGGCGCCGACCGCGTCGAGCTGTACACCGAGCCCTACGCCGCCGCCTGGGCCGGCGGCGACGAGGCCGCGTGCACCGCCGAACTGGCCCGCTACGCCGAGGCCGCCCGCGCCGCCCAGGCCGTGGGCCTGGGGGTCAACGCCGGGCACGACCTGAACCGCTACAACCTCGCGCCCTTCCTGCGCGAGGTGCCCGGCGTGGCCGAAGTCTCCATCGGCCACGCCTTCATCGCCGACGCGCTGGAGCTGGGCTACGCCGCCGCCACGCGGGCGTACCTGGGCTGCATCGCCGATGCCGGAAAGTCCTGATTTGATAGCTGCCAGCACAATACCGGCAAGGGCTGAAGGCCGATTCGGCTTGTAATTCCATGATCCACGGCATCGGCACCGATATCTGCGACATCCGCCGCATCCGCGCCAGCTTCGAGCGCCACGGCGAGCGCTTCGCCCGCAAGATCCTGTCCGACGCCGAACTGGCCGCCTGGCGCCGCCGCAGTGCGCGCTGGCCCGAGCGCGGGCTGCGCTACCTGGCCACGCGCTTCTCGGCCAAGGAGGCGTTCAGCAAGGCCATCGGCCTGGGCATGCGCTTGCCCATGCACTGGCGCCTGTGCGAGATCGCCAACCGGCCCAGCGGCGAGCCGCACGTCGTGCTGCACGGCGGGCTGAAGGACTGGTTCGAGGCCCAGGGCCTGACCGCCCACATCACCGTCACCGACGAGAGCGAGTACGCCGCCAGCTTCTGCGTCGTCGAGAAGCGCTAGGTTTTCAAGCCTTTTTGCACCGCAGCCCGCATCCGTAAATCACGAACAGCTACTAAAATAATAGCTTCACGCTCAACGCCAAACGTTCGATGCCCATGCACGCCCCGCTCATCATCGACATCGCCGGCACCGCGCTCGCCGCCGTGGACCGCCAGCGCCTGGCGCATCCGCTGGTCGGCGGCCTGATCCTGTTCGCGCGCAACTGGCAGGATCGCGCGCAGCTCACCGCCCTGTGCGAAGCCATCAAGCGGCTGCGGCCCGACCTGCTGATCTGCGTCGACCACGAAGGCGGTCGCGTGCAGCGCTTCCGCGCCGACGGCTTCACCCACCTGCCGCCCATGCGCGCCCTGGGCGAGCTGTGGATGCGCGACCCCATGCGCGCGCAGGACGCGGCCACCGCCTGCGGCCACGTGCTGGGCGCTGAATTGCGCGCCTGCGGCGTCGATTTTTCCTTCGCACCGGTGCTCGACCTCGACTGGGGCCCGTCGGGCGTCATCGGCGACCGCGCCTTCCACGCCGACCCGCGCGTCGTCACCATCCTCGCCAAGAGCCTGGCGCACGGCCTGCTGCGCGCCGGCATGGCGCACTGCGGCAAGCACTTTCCCGGCCACGGCTTCGTCGCCGCCGACTCGCACACCGACGTGCCGCGCGACGGCCGCGCGCTGTCGGTCATCCTGCGCGACGACGCCGCGCCCTACGGCTGGCTCGGCTCGGCGCTGACGGCGGTGATGCCCGCGCACGTCGTCTACCCCCGGGTGGACCGCCGCCCGGCGGGCTTCTCGGCGCGCTGGCTGCAGGCCATCCTGCGCCAGCGGCTGGGCTTTGGCGGTGCCATCGTCAGCGACGACCTCAGCATGGCCGGCGCGCGCCGGATCGAGGGCCGCACCGTCACGCCCACCGAGGCCGTGCTCGCCGCCCTGGGCGCGGGCTGCGACCTGGCGCTGCTGTGCAACCAGTCGCTGGGGCAGGGCGTGGTGATCGACGACACCCTCGACGGCCTGGCCCAGGCCCGATTACAGGGCGCCTGGCAGCCCAGCGAGGCCAGCGAGGCGCGCTGCCTGGCGCTGCTGCCGCGCGGCGCCGCGCCCGGCTGGGACGCACTGATGCGCGCGCCCGAGTACCGGCACGCGCTGGCGCGGGTGCCCTGACGCCCGCGCCGCGTCGTGACTTCGCCCGCTTCCTCCGCTGCCTTGCCCCTGTCCAGCGTGTACCGCCACGCGGGCTTCGTGGCCTTTCTCGCCGCGCGCCTGATGGCCGTGTTCGCCACCCAGGTGCAGGCCGTGGTGGTGGCCTGGCAGGTCTACGACCTCACGCGCCAGCCTCTGGCCCTGGCCTACGTGGGGCTGGCGCAGTTTTTGCCGATGCTGCTGTTGCTGCTGCCGGCGGGCGACCTGATCGACCGCCGCAGCCGCAAGCCCATCCTGGCCGCGAGCTGGGCGGTGAGCGCGCTGTGCAGCGCGCTGCTGTGGTGGCTGGCCGGGCATGGCGCGGCGGGGGTGGCGGGCATCTACGCGGTGCTGGTGCTGTTCGGCTGCACGCGCGCGTTCTCGGGGCCGACGCTCTCCAGCCTGCTGCCGCAGATCGTGCCGCGCGGGCAACTGGCGCAGGCCGTGGCGGCCAACAGCATGCTGATGCGCGCCGCCAGTATCGGCGGGCCGTTCATCGGCGGCGTGCTCTACGCGCTGGGCGGCGCGGCGCTGGCCTACGCCGTGTGCCTGGCCTGCTTCGCGCTGGGCGCGCTGCTGCTGGCGCGCGTGGCGGTGGCGCACGCGGCGCCGCTGGCGCCGGCGCTGGGCACGATGCGGCAGCGCTTCGGCGCCGGCATCCGCTTCATCGGCTCGCGGCCCATCATCCTGGGCACCATCTCGCTCGATCTGTTCGCCGTGCTGCTGGGCGGCGTGGTGGCGCTGCTGCCGATCTACGCGCACGAGGTGCTGCACGTGGGCCCGCAGGGCCTGGGCGCGCTGCGCAGCGCCATGGCCATCGGCGAGGTGGGCGCGGGCTTCTACCTCAGCCTGCGGCCATTCGACCGCCGCGTGGGCCGCACCATGTTCGTCGCGGTGGCGGTGTTCGGGCTGGCCAACCTGGTGTTCTCGCTGTCCACGCTGTTCTGGCTGTCGTTCGCGGCGCTGATGGTGGCCGGCGCGTCGGACACGGTGAGCGTGTACATCCGCGGCGCGCTGGTGCAGTTCTCCACGCCCGACGAGATGCGCGGGCGCGTGAACGCGGTCAACATGCTGTTCATCGGCTCGTCCAACGAACTGGGCGAGTTCCGCGCCGGCACCAGCGCGGGCTGGCTGGGCGCGGTGCCGGCGGCCGTCGTGGGCGGGCTGTGCACGCTGGGCGTGGTGGGGCTGTGGGCGCGCGCCTTTCCCGCGCTGCGCCGGGTGGACCGCTTCGAGGAAGCGGGCTGAGAGACTGAGAGCAAATTGCCCATGGCCGCTCATCCCCCGCGAAGGCCGCCACTCGGCGTTGCAAATGCTCGCCGTAGCCCGCGCTACGGCTGTGCTTTGCGCCTTGATGGGCGACCTTTGCGGGGGCTGCTCGACCACGCTCAATTCCCTCTCAGCCTCTGAGGTAAAAATGAACTCCCCGCCGCCTGAGCGATCAGAGCCTGCATGAGCGACATGTCCTACGGTTCCCTGCCACCTCCGCGCACGTCTTCGAGCAGCACGCTGGAGCGCCTGTTCAGCCGCCTGATGGGCTGGCTGGTCTGGGCCATGCTGGCGGCGCTGGGGCTGGTCTTCGTGGCCAGCCTGCTGGTTTGGCTGGCGGTGATGGTGACGGTCAGCCTGGTGTCCAGCCTGATCACCGGCCGGCCGGCGGCGGTGACGCTGCTGTGGCGCCGCTACCGCGAGATGGCGCGCCAGCGCTGGCCGCGGCGTCCGTCCGCCGACGCCTCCGCCACCCCGCGCGCCGACGCCGCGCAGGCCACCGGCGCTTCAACGCCCAGCGCCGTGCAGGATGTGGCCTGGCGCGATGTGCCGGCCCAGGGCGGGCCGCGCAGCGACTGATTCCGCAGCTGCGGGTTCATCAAATTTGATAGCTGACAGCGCAATATCCACGCGGGTTGAAGGTCAATCAGGCTTGTAACCTGCGTTCAGTGCCGCGTTACCTCGCGCAAGGTCACGAACTCTTCCGCGCTGGTCGGGTGGATGCCCACGGTGGCGTCGAACTGCGCCTTGGTCGCGCCGCACTTCAGCGCCACGGCAAAGCCCTGCACGATCTCGCCCGCGTCGGCGCCCACCATGTGCAAGCCGACCACGCGGTCGCTGGCGGCGTCCACCACCAGCTTGACCAGGGTGCGCTCGCCGCTGCCCGACAGCGTGTGCTTCAGCGGCTTGAAGTCGCCGCGGAAGACGCGGATGGCGCCGTACCGCTCGCGCGCCGCTTCCTCGCTCAGGCCCACGGTGCCGATGGGCGGGTGAGTGAACACGGCGGTGGGGATGCCGGCGTAGTCCATGGTGCGCGCCGGCTGGCCGGGCGCGGGACCGAAGAGGTGATCGACCAGCGCCATCGCCTCGGCCAGCGCCACGGGGGTCAGCTCCAGCCGGCCGACCACGTCGCCCAGCGCGTACACGCCCGGCACGCTGGTGGCGAAGTGCTCGCTGACCTCGATGGCGCCGTCCTTCGACTGCTTCACGCCCACGGTGTCCAGGCCCAGGCCGTCGGTGTTGGGGCGGCGGCCGGTGGCGTAGAGCACCACGTCGGCCTCGGCCACGCCGCCGTCCTTCAGGTGCACGCGGCGCGCCTGGCCCGCGGCCTCGATGCGGGCCACGTCGGTGTTCAGGCGCAGGGCGATGCCGGCCTTGCGCATCTCCTCGGCGGCGAAGGCGCGCACCTCGTCGTCGAAACCGCGCAGGATCTGCCCGCCCCGGTAGACCAGGGTGACCTCGGCGCCCAGGCCGTGGAAGATGCTGGCCATCTCGCAGCCGATGTAGCCGCCGCCGACCACCACCAGCCGGCGCGGGAAGGCGGGCAGGTCGAACATGTCGTTGGAGGTGACGGCCAGCTCGCTGCCCGGAACAGGGGGCACGACGGGCGTGCCGCCGGTGGCGATCAGCACGTGGCGGGCGGTGTGGCGCGCGCGGCCGCCGCCGTCCGCCGCGACCTCGACGGTGTGCGCGTCGACCAGGCGCGCGCGGCCGTGCAGGCGCCGCACCTTCGCGCTGGTCATCAGCCCTTCGTAGATGCCGTTCAAGCGCGCGATCTCCTGCGCGCGGCGGGCCTTGAGCACGGCCCAGTCCAGCGTGGGCGTGGCAGGCAGTTGCCAGCCGTAGCCGCGCGATTCGGCGAAAGCCTCGGCGTAGTGGGCGCCGTAGCTGTAGAGCTTCTTGGGGATGCAGCCCACGTTGACGCAGGTGCCGCCCATGGGGCCGCTTTCGGCCAGCGCCACGCGCGCGCCGCGTTGCGCGGCCATGCGCGCGGCGCGCACGCCGCCGGAGCCGCCGCCGATGACGAAGAGGTCGAGTTCGAAGTCGGGCATGGGCGAATGTCGCTGGTGGGTTGCGGAGATGCGGCCAAGTGTAGGCGCGGGCGTGCGCGGACAATGGCCGCATCCGCTTTTGGAGCACCGCGATGGCACGCGCACCGGCCCAGCCCTACCTGACCGCCGCCGACCATCTGGACTGGGAGCAAACCCAGGTCGAGCGCCACGAATACATCGATGGCGAGGTGTTCGCCATGGCCGGCGCCGAGGACGCGCACGTGACCGTGGTGGTCAACCTCACCGCCGCCTTGCACCGGCACGTGCGCGGCACGCCATGCAAGACCTACGTGAGTGACATGCGCCTGCACGTGGCGGCCTCCAACGCCTACTTCTACCCCGACGTGATGGTCACCCGCGACGGCGGCGACCCTGCGAGCCGGCTGTCCAAATCGGCCTCCGTGCTGGTGGTCGAGGTGCTGTCGCCCAGTACGGCCCACTGCGACACGGGCGTCAAGTTCGCCCACTACCGCCACATCGCCAGCTTGCGTGAATACGTGCTCATCGACATCGACCGGCGCAGCGCCGACGTGTACCGCAAGGGCGCCGATGGCCTGTGGGTGCTGCACCCGTTCAGCGACGCCCAGGCCGTCGAACTGGCGAGTGTCGATCTGACACTGCCCGCCGCCGAGCTGTTCGCCGACCTGGAGGACGGCGGCGCGGCCGCGCAATGACGCGGCCAGGCCAGCGCGTGCCGTTCAGCGCGCCGCCACCCCTGCCTTGGCCACCGCGCCGCGCACCTCGATGCGGCGCTCGTCCTGCACCGCGCCGCGCGCGTCGCGCAACTGCACCACGTGGCGGCCGGGCCAGGGCAGCCACTGGGCGCTGGGGCCGCGGCCGATCTCGCGCGCGCCGATCCACCAGCGCAGCGCGCGCGGGGCGGCGGTGCCGGCTTCGGCCAGCAGAGTCAGGCGCTGGCGCGCGGGCGGGATGTCGGGGTCGAGCGCCAGGATGGTGCCGTCCTCGGGCGCGGTGATGCGGGCCGGCACGCTGGGCCCGGGTTTCGAGCCATTTTGGGCCTGGGCCGGCGTGAACATTGCGCTGCCAGCTTCTGAATCGATAGCAAACACAGCCTGCGCCGTGCCGGGCAGGAACCATTCCTGGCGCGCCGCCTCGAGCTGTCCGCCAAAGCGCACGGCGGCCTGGATCAGCCCGGCGGGCGGGCGTGGCGGGGGCGAGGGCGTGGCCGCGTGCAGGTGGCGCATCAGCGCGGCCCACACGGGCGCGGCGCCGCTGGTGCCGCTCACGTCCCACATGGCGGCGCCGCTGGCGTTGCCGACCCACACGCCGACGGTGTAGCGCGCCGACCAGCCGACGGCCCAGTTGTCGCGCATGTCCTTGCTGGTGCCGGTCTTGACGGCGGTCCAGAAGCGCGTGGCCAGGATGGAATCGGTGCCGAAGGTGCGGGCGCGGGCGTTGGCGTCGCTCAGGATGTCGCCGACGATGAAGGCGGCGCCGGCGTCCAGCGCGTCGCGGCCGGGCGGCTGGCCGATGGCGCCGTGGCGCCCGCCGTTGGCCAGCGCGCGGTAGGCGTTGGCCAGTTGCCCCAGCGTGACCTCGGCGCTGCCCAGCGCCAGGCTGTAGCCGTGGTAGTCGCCGCTCTCGCGCAGCGCGATGCCCAGCTCACCCAGTTGCCGGTGGAAGGCGCGCGGCGAGACCATGACCAGGGTGCGCACGGCCGGCACGTTGAGCGAGGCCGCCAGCGCGGTGCGCGCCGACACCCAGCCCTTGAAGCGGCGGTCGTAGTTCTGCGGGATGTACAGGCCGCTGGCGGTCTGCAGGTGCGCGGGCGAGTCGTCGAGCAGCGAGGCGGCGGTGAGCCGCCGCTGGGCGATGGCCTGCGCGTACAGGAAGGGCTTGAGCGTGCTGCCGGGCTGGCGCGGCGCGGCAGCGCCATCGACCTCGGCGGCGCTGCTCAGGGTGCCGGTGGAGCCGACCCAGGCCAGCACCTCGCCGCTGGCGTTGTCGAGCACGACGACGGCGCCGTCCTCGACGTGGCGCCCGCGGAGTTCCTTCACCTGCTGCTGCAGGGTCTGCAGCGCCAGGCGCTGCAGCCGGGCGTCGAGCGTGCTGCGCAGCACGGCGGGCGCGGGCTGGCCGGCGGGCCGCGCGGCCAGCAGGCGGCGGGCGTGGTGCGGGGCGATGCCCTCGGCGGCGGGCCAGGCGCGGCGGGCCAGGGCGGCCTCGGCCAGCATGTCCAGCGCGTCGCAATCGGCCTCGCCGGAAGGGCCGCGCATCGCCTGCAGCACGCCGCAGGCGCGCCGGGCGACCAGGGCGGGGCGGGCGTTGGGGGCGCGCACCAGGGCGGCGGCGAGGGCGGCCTCGGTGTCGCGCAGGCCGTGCGGGGCCTTGCCGAACAGGGTGCGCGAGAGCGCGTCGATGCCCACCAGCTCGCCGCGGAAGGGCACGAGGTTGAGGTAGGCCTCCAGGATCTGGTCCTTGCGCCAGGTGGCTTCGAGCCGCGTGGCCATGACGGCCTGGCCGATTTTCTGGCGCAGGCTGCGCCCGCCTTGTCCCAGGCGCAAATCCTCGTCGAGCAGGCCGGCGAGCTGCATGGTCAGCGTGGAGGCGCCGCGCGTGCGCGTGTTCCACAGGTTGGCCCAGGCGGCGGCGGAGACGGCGCGCCAGTCGACGCCGGCGTGCTGGTAGAAGCGGCGGTCCTCCGACAGCACCAGGGCCTGGCGCAGCGCGGGCGAGACGTCGGCCAGCGGCACCCAGGCGCCGCGCCGCGCGCTGGGGTCGGTGCGCAGGCGCTGCAGCGGCTCGCCGTGGCGGTCGAGCACCACGATGTCGGACGGGCGGTGCTCGCGGCGCAGGTCATCGAAGCCCTGGGCGCGCGCCGCGCCGTGCGCCAGCAGGGCGCTCAGCAGCACCAGCACCGCCAGCCGGGTGGCAGGGCGCAAGGGGCGGTTTACAAGTGAAATTGGCATTCAGCCCGCATGCAGCATGCGCTGAAAGCTATCGATAAGTGAGCTATTGGAAGGTTTCAGCGCTTGGCGTCCATCTGCCTGAGCCACTCGCGCATCTGCGCGATCTCCTTGGTCTGCGCGTCGATGACGTCCTGCGCCAGTTGGCGCACCTTGGGGTCCTTGCCGTGCTGCAGGGCGACCCGCGCCATGTCGATGGCGCCCTGGTGGTGCGGGATCATGCCGGCCAGGAAGTCGCGGTCGGCGTCGCCGCTGTGGGGGATCGCCATGCCCTGGTGCATCCTGGCGTTGGCGGCCTCGTAGGCGGCGGTGGAGGGCGACGAGGCGGCGGGCGCGGCGCTGCCGTGGTGCTCGTGCTGCGCCAGCGCGGGCAGCGCGGCGACGGCGAGGAACAGGGGGGCGAGGCGGGCGAGGGTCATGGCGGAGTCGTCCTTGCAAGCAGAAAAAGAAAAGGTGAGCGGGCGGCGCGCAGCCGCCCCGGGGATGGAGCGCGCGGCGCGCCGAAGGTTCAGGGCATCTTCACGCCGATGCGCGCGTTGGGCGCCTCGCCGAACATCTCCGGCGCGTACAGCGCCTCGACGCGGCTGGGCGGCAGCTGGAAGCTGCCGGCGTTGTTCAGGCGCACGGTGTAGTCCATCTTCACGGTGCCTTTCGGCACGTATTCGTGGTAGCTGCGGAAGGCCTCGAAGCTGCGCTCCTCGAACGCCGGCCAGCCAGGGCCGCCGCGCTGCTCGCCCTGGGTGGCGATGGCTGAATCGCGCCCCAGACCGCTGCCCAGGATGGTGGCGCCAGCGGGGATGGGGTCGGTGATGGCGACCCAGGTCATGTCGGCGCTGCCGGTGACCTCCAGCGTGATGCGCAGCACGTCGCCGCGCGTGTACTGGCCGGCGGGCAGGCCCTTGTTGGCCTGCTCGACGGGGGTGATGGTCTTCCTGATCTGGTAGCCGGCGGCAAACGGCGCCTTCAGCTCCACCGCCGCCAGCGACTGCAGCGTCAGCCAGGGCTTGCCGCTGCCCGCGTGGGTGACGGTGAGCGGCAGCACCGCGCCCGGCACCGCGCTGCCCCAGGGCAGCGCCATGGTGTTGCCGGTGAGCTGGCCGGGCGCGGCGGGCACGCCGAAGAAGCGGCCGGCGGCGGTGGGCTCGCCGGCCTTCAGCCGCGTGACCTGGGCCCAATCGACCTGCGCCGTGGCGGTGCCCAGCGCGGCGCGCGTGGTGCCGGCCACGGGCGCGGCCTCGTGCTGGCGCGAGAACTGCTCCAGCGCCAGCCCGCCCCACAGGTTGGCGGTGGTGGTGCTCCAGGCGCCGCCCTTCTGCCGGCCGATGAAGCCGGCCACCAGCCGGCCCAGGTCGTCTTTCCAGGCCGCGTCGTCCATCACCGCCAGCAGCAGGCGCGCGGCGTTGACGTCGCCGCCGGCCATCAGCCACCACCAGTGGTCGTCCTGCTCGGTGCTGAAGACCAGGCGCGTGCCCTGGGCGGACAGGCGCGCGCGCAGAATCTGCGTGGCCTCGGCCAGCCGGCGCGGCTGGTCGGGGATGCCCTTGACGCGCCGCAGCACGTTCACCCAGTCGATCAGCGCGTGGGTCGGCCACTGGTTGGGCGCCACCGTCAGGCTGCTCAGCATGCCGGGCTGGGCGGCGCCGTGGCGCGACAGCGCCTCGATGGCGGCGAGCTTGCGCACGTCCAGGTCGGCGCGCGGCGACCAGTGCTTGCGCTCCAGCTTGCCGTCCACGAAGGCGGCCAGGCCGGCCAGCATGCGCCGCAGCGGCTCGTCCGGCAGGCGGTACACGGGATTGATGCGGCCGGCTTCGTGCGTGGCCGCCAGCAGCCAGGCGGTGAGGGTGTCGCTGCCCCGGTCGGCGTCGCCCGCGCGCGGCGGGAAGTAGCTGGCCAGCCCGTCGCCGTCCAGGTAGGCCGGCAGTTGCGCCACGGTCTGCTGCCACAGCTTCTCGTCGCGCAGGCCGATGGCCTTGCTGGCCTTCTGCTCCAGGCAGGCGTAGGGGTAGCGCGCGAACCAGTCGCGCACGCCGGGCAGGCCCTCGGCCAGCTTCGGCTGCAGGGCCAGTCGCAGGCCGCCGCGGCCGGGCAGGGCGTCGGCCGGCGGCGCCACGTCCAGCGTATAGGGGCCGTCGAGCTGCACCAGGGTGGCCTGCTGCACCGTCAGCGGCACGGCGGGTACGATGCGCTGGCTGACCTTGAGCGCGTCGCGCGCGCCACCGCCCGCATCGCGCGCCTCGATCTCCCACAGCAGCGCCTCGGCGCGCGTGGCGGCGAGTTGCGGCGGCGCGGTCACGTCCCAGTGCACCTCGCGCGCCTCGCCGGCGGGGATGTCCACCGTCTGCGGCGGCAGCTCCAGCAGCGTGGCGCGCGGCTTGACTTCCACCTTCATCGCCTTGCCCGTGGTGTTGCGCAGCGTGAGCTGGGCGCGGAACTGGTCGCCTTCGCGCACCAGCGGCGGCAGGCCGCTGATGATCTGCAGGTCCTGCGTGGCGCGGATGGCGGTCTGGCCAGTGCCGAACAGGCCGGTGCCCGCGTCGGCCACGGCGACGATCTGGAAGGTGGTGAGCGCGTCGTTCAGCGGCACCTCGACGCGGGCCTGGCCTCGCGCGTCGAGCTGCACGCGGGGCTGCCACAGCAGCAGCGTGTCGAGCAGCTCGCGCGTGGGGCTGGCGCCGCCGTCGCCGCCGGCGGGCACCGCCTTGCGGCCGTAGTGGCGGCGGCCGATGATTTCCATCTGCGCCGTGGCCGTCTCCACGCCCCAGGCGCGGCGGGCCAGCATGGCGTCCAGCAGGCGCCAGCTGCGGTTGGGCATCAGCTCCAGCAGGGCCTGGTCCACGGCGGCCAGCGCGACCTCGGCGTTGGCGGCGGGCTGGCCGTCGGGGCGCTTGACGGTGACGGTGACCCGGGCCTTGCCGCGCACGGGGTAGGTCGGCTGGTCGGCTTTCACCTCCACGGCCAGCTCGTGCGCCCCGGTGCCCACGCGCAGCCCGGCCATGCCGAGGCGGAAGGCGGGCTTGCTCAGGTCCACCAGCGGCGTGGGCAAGGCGTAGTCCTTGCTGTCGTGCCAGAACGCCTGCCACCACTCGCGCGGCGCCTTGTAGCCCCAGGTGAAGAAGCTGTACCACGGCACGTCGAACAGCCGGCCGCGCAGCGCCAGCACGCTGACGTAGACGTTGGGGCCCCAGCCTTCCTGGATCTTCAGGCTGACGGTGGGGTCGTCGCCGCGCAGCTGCACCACTTCGGTGTGGAGGATGCCCTCGCGCTCCACCGCGACCAGGGCGGTGGCGCGGCGGAAGGGCATGCGCACCTGCAGGCGCGCGGTGTCGCCGGGCTGGTAGGCCTTCTTCTCGGGCAGCACGTCCATGCGGTCGTGGTTCTCGCCGCCGAACCACAGCTCGCCCTGGCGCGTGACCCACACCGAGGTGGCGGCCACCGACGCGCGCCCCTGGTCGTCGCGCGCGGAGGCGACCAACTCGATCTCGCCGGCCTGGGCCAGCTTCGCGTCGCACGCCAGCAGGCCGCGCGCGTCGCTCGTGCCGGTGCAGACGGTGCCCAGGTCCTGGGTCTCGGTGCGGCTGTCGTAGGCGTAGAAGCCGCCCACCATGCGCTTGCGGCTGGTGGTGGTGGTGCGCGCGATGGCCCGCACGTCGAGCGGCACGCCGGCCCTGGGCTGGCCCGCCAGGTCCAGCGCCAGCACCTGCAGCCGTGCCGTCTGGCCGGCCGACACCCAGCCCTCGGCCCGGATGCCGGCCACCACGGCGGCGGGCCACAGCGTGGCGCTTCCGCGCAGGGTCTGGACCTCGCCGCCGGGGTCGGCGTAGGTGGCCTCGATGACCAGCTCGCGCGGCTGGGGCGAGGGTTCGATGGCGTCGATGACCACCTGGCCCAGCCCGTCGCGGCCCAGGGTGGCGGGCAGCTTGTCGGCGACCACGCGCGTGTCGTCCCGCGCGGCGGCTTCTTCCTCGCCCGCATGGCTGGTGTCGGGGCCGTCCTGGCGCGGGCGCGGGCGCGGGGCGCTGAAGCTGAACTCGCCGTGGTCGGCGTAGTCCGGCGTCTTGCCGCGCGTCAATGCCGACACGCGCACCGGCAGGTTGCCCGCCGGCCCGCCGCCGACGTAGCCGACCTGCACCTGCACCGGTACGCGGGTGGCGCCCACCAGCGGGCCGGTGTCCTGCGGGCCGACGCGGCCCTGCAGCACCGGCAGGCGGAACTCCTCGACGCGGAACTGGCCGCTTTCCAGGCCCTGCTGTCCGTCCTCGCCGCCGGTCGTGCGCAGCGTGACCTGGTACACGCCCAGCTTGGCTGCCTGGGGGATGGCGAAGGCGCTTTCGGCGCTGCGCCCGCCGGTGGCGGTGGCGCGCCAGACCAGCGGCTGCGTGTATTCCTGCCCGCTGCCCACGTGCGTGACGACCAGCGTGGCCGGGTTGGCCTTGGGCAGGCCGAAGCCGGCGCCGGTCTCGGTGCGCAGCAGGTGCTTCATCGACACCGTCTCGCCCGCGCGCAGCAGGGTGCGGTCGAACACCGTGTGGGCGCGCACGTCCGGCGCGGCCTCGCGGCTGGTGGGCGCGTTGAAGCGCCAGGGCTCGATGCCGCGCTGCCACGACGACCAGGTGAAGGCCATGTCCTGCACGCCGCCGGCCTGCGCGCGAGCGCTGACGAAGTACGCCTGCTGGAAGTCGCCCAGCCAGTCATCGTCGCCCGCGCAGTTGGGCGCCTGCGGCGAAATGCCCTTGAAGGCGGCGATGCCCCGCGCGTCGGTGGTGGCGGTGGCCACGGGCTTGCCGGCGCAGTCGGACACGCGCACCGTGGCACCCTCGACCGGCTGGCCCTTGTCCAGCGTCGTGACCCAGGCCAGCGCGCCCTCGCGCCCCAGCTTGAAGTGAACGCCCAGGTTGGTGACCAGGGCCGAGGTGCGCACCACCATCGTCCGGTGGGCGCCGTACTTGCCGTCCAGCAGCGACTGGCCCAGCCGCTGCGAGGCCAGTTCCAGCACGTGGAAGCCCGGCGCCAGCGGGATGCCCACCACCTCGAACGGCCGCTCGCCGCCGCCGGGCGGGGGCGGCAGGTCGATCGTCTTCACGTCCTGCCGGCCGGCCAGCAGCGACAGCGTGCGCGACTCCACGTTGTCCTTGGTCTCGTCGTTGACCGGCGCGGGCAGCGGGCGGCCCAGGTCGGCGGCGGCCTGCTTGCGCGGCACGTAGAAGCCGTCGTAGCGCTGCACGCGCGTGAACCAGGCGATGATGTCGGCGTCGCTTTGCGGCTGCAGTTGGTTGACCTGCATCGCCTGCGCCTTGAGCTGCGGCTCGGTGGTGCGCAGCGTGACGGGCAGCAGCGCTGGGCCGCCGGGCCCTTCGGCGAAGCGCTCGACGATGCCGAAGGGCGCGGCGGCGAACTTGGCCAGCGGCGGCATCGGGCCGGTGGCGATCTGGAGCGGAAAGCTGGCGGCGTTGGCCAGCAGGCGACCGCTGGCGTCGCGCAGGTCGGGCGGCAGGCCGAGGGTGAAGGCGGTGCGTTCGGGCAGGGGGCCGTCGAAGCGCAGCCGCTCCACCAGCGCGTCGGCGTCGGCGCCGTCCTCGATCGACGGCTTGAACTCGGCCTTGTCCGAGCGCAGGCGGATGCCGTCCAGCAGCCGGCGCGGCACCGGGGCGTTGAAGGCCAGCTCGATGGGGCGGATCGGCATGCACGCGGCCTGCGCGTTCTCGCGCTCGCAACTGGTGCTGGCGGTGAAGGGCTCGCGCACGTGGAAGGCGAAGCGTTGTTCCACCCGGTTGGCCACGCCGCTGGGCGTGGCCACGCCGGCGCCGTAGACGACTTGCACGCGGCTGGCCGCGGTGAAGCGGCGGGCGCATTGCAGGGCGTGGAGACGCAGCGGCGCGCGCGCGGCCTCGCTCTCCAGGTCCAGCGCTTTCAGCAGCCCCGCGCGCGGCTCGCCCTCGACCAGGCGCACCGGCACGCGCTCGCCCAGGCCGTCCACCGCGCACCAGACGTTGGCGCGCACGCTGTCGGCGGTGGCCGCGCCGTTCAGGCGCAAGACGAAGATCTGCTCCTCCTCGATCGGCTGCGACGTGCCCGGCACGACGCGCTGCACGAACGGGCCGCCGGTACTGAATTGATAGCTGGTGGCGCCCGCCAGATCTAAGCCCGAGGCCGATTTGAACCCTGAAACCGCCTGCACCCGACAGCGCACGCCGGGCGGCAGGTCGCTGGTGAAATCGAACACCCATTCGCGTGCGCTGGTCCAGCGGCCCTGGCCGCCGGAAGCCGCCGGGTCGTCGCAGCTCACGGCGAGCGGCGCGGGCGCTTTCGGGTCACCGAAGTTCACCGCGTTCTCGCTGAACTTGGCGACCACCTGCCGCACGCGCGACACCTCGCCTTGCGGGCTGAGCGCCGTGACGGTGAGGGCCTGGGCGCTGGCGGCCAGCATGCCCGCCAGCAGGACGAGGAGACGGGCGGGGCGGCGCGCGGGGGAGGGCGGGGTCATGCTGGGGTTCCCAGGTGGGTGGCGGCCTGGGTAGGGTAGCAAAACCGGGGTGGGCGCTGGCCGGCGCCCACCCCCTGGCGCCGGTCATGAATACCCGGACGCGGCCTATTCGGCCTGGATGCCCGCCGCCTTGATGATGCGGCCCCACTTCTGCGACTCGGCGGCCTGGAACTTGGCCAGTTCGTCCGGCGACGACGTGGCCACCTCGGTGCCCGAGGGCTCGTAGAAGGCCTTGCCCGCCGCAGCGCTCCTGGCAGCGGCGGCCAGCAACTCGTTCAGGCGCTTGACCACGGCGGGCGGCGTGCCGGCCGGGGCATAGGCGGCGAACCAGTAGCCCATCTCGTAGCCCTTGACGCCGGCCTCGGCGATGGTGGGCACGTCGGGGGCCAGCGGCGAGCGCTTGGCGCTGGACACGCCCAGGGCGCGCAGCTTGCCGCCCTTGATCTGGGGCAGGCCGGTGGACATGTCGGTGATCATCATGTCGATCTGGCCGCCCAGCAGGTCGGTCAGGGCGCTGGGGTTGCTCTTGTAGGGCGCGTGCAGCAGCTTGATGTCGGCCATTTGCTGCAGCAGCTCGCCGGCGATGCGGCTGGAGGACGAGCCGCTGCCGAAGCTGAGCTTGCCCGGTTCCTTCTTGGCCAGGGCGATGAACTCGCCGACCGTTTTGGCGCCGTGGTCGGCGCGCACCACCATGATCTGGCCGCCCTTGCCCAGCAGGGTCAGGGGCGCGAAGTCCTTCACCGGGTCGTAGGGCAGCTTCTTGTACAGGTGCTCGTTGGCTGCGTGCGTGGTGTTGGTGGTGATCAGCACGGTGTGGCCGTCGGCTGGGGCGCGCGCCACCTGCTGCGCGGCGATGAAGCCGCTGGCGCCGGCCTTGTTGTCCACCACCACCGACTGCTTGGCGTGCGCCGTCACCTCGGCGCCCAGGGCGCGCGCCAGTTGGTCGGTGGCGCTGCCGGCCGCGAACGGCACGACGAAGGTGATGGGCTTGGTGGGAAAGCCTTGCGCCAGCGCGGCGGTGCCGGCGAGGGCGAGGGTGGCGGCCAGGGCCAGGGTGCGGCGACGGATCATGGGGAGTCTCCTTGGTGAAATCGTGGTGCGTGAAAGGGTCAGTCCTGAGCCGGTCCGGCCAGGTGCTGTTGCAAGTCCGCCGGCACCCGGATCGGCAGGCCCAGCAGCAGGTACGAGAGCGACTTGCCGTGCGCGTCGAGGTTGAGCGCGTCGTTGACGCCGCCGTCCAGCACCTCGTCAAGCACGAAGTTCATGGCCGCCAGGCGCGGCAGCAGGTGGCGCTGCACGCGGCTGGGCTGGCGCAGGGCAAAGCGCGCGGCCACCGCCTCGGGCGTGACCTGCTCCACCAGCAGCGGCCACAGCGCGGGGTGCCAGGCGATCACGCTGATGTTGGAGCGGTTGCCCTTGTCGCCGGTGCGGCCGTGGGCGGCGCGGTACAGGGGGACGGTGAGGGTGTCGGCGGTGTTCATGCGGTGGCTCCATGCAGAAGTTCGTGCCGGGTCGGCACGGCTTGGCGCGGCAGCAGGCAACTGATGGTGTTCAGCCGCGCCGTCATGGCGCTGCGCACGCCGCCGCCGCCGGCTGGGCCACAGGTGTAGAGGGCCATCACCTCGCGCGTCAGGCGGTCGGCCTGGGCGCGCTCGGCGTGCGTGGCGGCCACGCGCAGGCGCACGTCCCGCGCGTCGCCGGGGGGCAGTTGGGCCAGCGTGCGGCCGGCGTCGTCGCCGAAGACGCTGAGCACGCCGATCAGATCGACCCGCAGATTCAATCGCGGCAGGCGCTTGCGCAAGGTGTCGGCGGCCAGGCGGGCGCGGGCCTCGGCACGAGGGCCGGCGTAGGAAATCTCGCCCTCGGCCAGCCAGCCGCCCTCGTGGCACAGGTTCACCTTCAGGTCGGCCGGGCGGGGGTGGCCGCGCACGCCCGTCAGGCGCACGCGGTTGGGCGCCAACTGCTCCACCTGCGCCTCGGTGATGTCGGCCATCACGTCGGGCGTCAGGTAGGCGGCGGGGTCGTGCACCTCGTAGAGCAGTTGCTCCTTGACGGTCTGCAAGCTGACCAGGCCGCCGGGGGTGTCGGCCTTGGTGACAGTGCAATGGCCCTCGTGGTCGATCTCGGCGATGGGAAAGCCGATGGACTCCGGCGCCGGCACCTCCTTGTAGCCGGGGTCGGCGAAGTAGCCGCCGCAAACCTGGGCGCCGCATTCCAGCAGGTGGCCCGCCATGGTGGCGCGGGCCAGGCGGTCCCAGTCATCGGCCGCCCAGCCGAAATACGCCATGGCGGGGCCCACCGCCAGCGAGGGGTCGGACACGCGTCCGCACACCACCACCTGCGCGCCGTCGCGCAGCGCGGCGGCGATGGGTTCGGCACCGATGTAGGCGTTGGCGCTGACCACGCGCAGCGCGTCCACTTCGGGCAAGGGCATCTGCGCGCCCAGGCGTTCGCGCAGCAGGTCGCGCTGCGCGGGGCCGGACACGTCGTCGCCGCTCACCGTCGCGATGCGCGGCACCGGCACCCCCAGCTCGCGCGCCATGCGGGCGATGTGGTCGGCGGCGGCCCGCGGGTTGGCGGCGCCGAAGTTGCTGACGATGCGGATCCCCGCGACCAGGGCGCGCGCCAGCACCGGGCGCAGCATGTCGTCCAGCAGCGGCTCGTAGCCGGCGTCGGGGTCGGCGCGGCGGCGCAACTGGGCCAGCGCCAGGGTGCGCTCGGCCAGGGTTTCGAAGATCAGGAACGCCTGCTGGCCGGCCGGGCCGGCGGACAGGCGCGCGATCAAGGTGTCGACCACGGGGCCGGCGGCGTCGGTGCGGTCGCCGGAGAAGCCGGCGGCGCAGCCGATCAATAGAGGTGGGGGGTGGGTAGGCATGGCCCCAATGTAGACGCTGGACTTGCATTCGTAAAATCGAAAGTCAGAATCAATTCATCTGGTTATCGAATCAATGCGCCAGCCCGATCTGTCCACGCGCCAGTTGCGCGCCTTTATGCAACTGGCCACCCAGCGCAGCTTCACGCGGGCGGCCGAGGCCTGCCATCTGTCGCAGCCGGCCTTCAGCACCCTGATCCGCGCGCTGGAGGACGGCGTGGGCGGCCGCCTGTTCGACCGCGACACCCGCAGCGTGCGCCTGACGGCCCTGGGCGAGCGCTTCGAGCCCGCCGCGCGGCGCCTGCTGCACGACGCGCGCGACGCGCTGGGCGACTTGGCCGACCACGTGCAGCGGCGCAAGGGCCGCGTGCACGTGGCGGCGCTGCCCTCGCTGGCGGCGGGCTGGCTGCCGGCGCTGCTGTCCGAATTTCGCGTGCGCTACCCGGGGATCGCGCTGCAACTGTCCGACGTGCTGTCCGACCCCTGCGTCGAGCTGGTGCGCGGCGGCCAGGCCGACTTCGCGCTGGCGTCGGGCGCGCTGGGCGGCGCGCGTGCCGAGGGCCTGCAGGTGCGCGTGCTGCGCACCGATGGCTTTCACCTGGTGTGCCCGGCCGGCCACCCGCTGGCGCAGCGCGCGCGGCTCACGCCCAAGGCGCTGGCGGGCTATCCCTTCATCCAGATGGCGCGCGCCACCAGCGTCCGGCAGGCACTGGAGGCGGCGCTGCACCCCCTGGTGCTGGACACGCTGCTGGAGGTGGAGCAGCTCGCCACCGTGCGCGGCATGGTGGAGGCGGGCCTGGGCATCAGCGTGGTGCCCACGCTCACGCTGTACCAGTTCCGTGGCGAGGGCCTGGTGGCGCGCCCGCTGCCCCTGCCGGGCCTGGTGCGGCCCATCGTGCTGGTGCAGCGCGCCGGCACGCTGTCGCCGGCCGCGCAGGCGCTGCGCGATCTGGTGGTGCAGCGGTTTGCGCAGGATTGAGGCGTAGCCAGCGCGGATTCAGCGCCTTCAGCTATGACTAACGTAGCAATTTCACGGCATCAGGCCGTGGCCAGCCGCGCCCGGTGCCGCGCGATTTGCGCGCGCACCTGCGCTGGCGCCGTGCCGCCCAGGGTGTCGCGCGCGTTCAGGCTGCCGCGCAGGCTGAGCACGTCGTACACGTCCTTCTCGATGGCGGGGTGAAAGCCCTGCAGCACCGCCAGCGGCAGCTCGGACAGGTCGCAGGCGTGCTCGGTGGCGGCCTTGACGGCGTGCGCCACGGTTTCGTGCGCGTCGCGGAAGGGCAGGCCCTTCTTCACCAGGTAGTCGGCCAGGTCGGTGGCGGTGGCGTAGCCTTTTAGCGCGGCGGCTTCCATGGCGGGGGCGTTGACGGTGATGCCGCCCTGCTTGGCGCCCGTGGCCGGGTCCACCTGACCACCGATCATTTCGACAAAGATGCGCAGCGTGTCGCGCAGCGTGTCCACGGTGTCGAACAGGGGCTCCTTGTCTTCCTGGTTGTCCTTGTTGTAGGCCAGGGGCTGGCCCTTCATCAGGGTGATCAGGCCCACCAGGTGGCCGACGACGCGGCCGGTCTTGCCGCGCGCCAGCTCGGGCACGTCGGGGTTCTTCTTCTGCGGCATGATCGACGAGCCGGTGGTGAAGCGGTCGGCGATGCGGATGAAGGCGAAGTTCTGGCTCATCCACAGAATCAGCTCCTCGCTCAGGCGGCTGACGTGCACCATCACCAGCGACGCGGCGGCGGCGAACTCGATGGCGAAGTCGCGGTCGCTCACCGCGTCCAGGCTGTTCTGGCACACGCCCTCCATGCCCAGGGTGCGCGCCACGCGCTCGCGGTCCAGCGGGTAGGTGGTGCCGGCCAGCGCCGCGCTGCCCAGCGGCAACTGGTTGACGCGGCGGCGCACGTCCTGCATGCGCTGCTCGTCGCGCGCGAACATTTCGACGTAGGCCAGCAGGTGGTGCGCGAAGCTGACGGGCTGCGCCACCTGCAGGTGCGTGAAGCCGGGCAGGATCACCTCGACGTTCTTCTCGGCCACTTCGACCAGCGCGCCCTGCAGCTCGCGCAGCAGTCCGCCGATGAGGTCGATCTCGCCGCGCAGCCACAGGCGGATGTCGGTGGCCACCTGGTCGTTGCGGCTGCGGCCGGTGTGCAGGCGCTTGCCGGCGTCGCCGACGAGCTGCGTCAGGCGTGCCTCGATGTTCAGGTGCACGTCCTCCAGCGCCAGCTTCCAGTCGAAAGCGCCGCTCTCTATTTCGGAGCTGATGGCGCTCATTCCGCGCTGGATGGCGGCGTGATCGTCTTGCGAAATGATGCCCTGCGCCGCCAGCATCTCGGCGTGCGCCAGACTGCCTTCGATGTCGGCCGCGGCCAGGCGCTTGTCGAAGAACACGCTGGCGGTGTAGCGCTGCACCAGCTCGCTCATGGGTTCGGAGAACAGCGCCGACCAGGCCTGGGATTTCTTGTCGAGTTGGTTGGAGGACATGGAAGAGAGGGGACGGTGGGGGTGGCGCCGAAGGCGACGGGCGGCGCGGCGGAGCGGATGAGCGCGCCGGTGGCCGACCTACACTCGGCGGGCACATGGAGGATTCGCAAATTCTATCGACCCTGGCCGAGCAGGCGCGGCCCCCGGTGCCACCGCAGGCCGCGCCGGTGCTGGTGTTCGACGCCTGCCAGGTGGGCGTGATCCTGCGCGCCGTGCTGTACGTCGAGGCCGTGGTCGCGGTGGCGCTGATGTACACGGCCGCCGGCCCGGCTGAGTGGCTGGCGCGCGTGGCGCTGATCACCGGCGGCGCGCTGCCGGCCACGCTGCTGTGGCTGGTGGCCGGCTGCGCGCTGAAGCGCCCCATCGCGCGCCTGCGGCGGCCGGCGCAGGGAGCGGTCGGCATCGGCCTGGGGGCGCTGGCCGGGCTGTACGCCTGCGGCACGCTGACGCTGGTGGAACTGGCCGAGTCGCCGCCCTGGCTGGCCAGCGCCTGCACCGGCGCGCTGCTGGCCTCCGGGCTGGTGGCGGGGCTGATGTGGCGCGTGCGCGGGCGCCTGCCCGCGGCCACGGCGGCGCGGCTGGCCGAGCTGCAGGCGCGCATCCGCCCGCACTTCCTGTTCAACACGCTGAACTCCGCCATCGCCCTGGTGCGCGAGGAGCCGGCCCGGGCCGAGGCGGTGCTGGAGGACCTGTCCGACCTGTTCCGCCAGGCTCTGGCCGAGCGGCAGGACAGCTCCACCGTGGGCCAGGAGATCGCCCTGGCGCGCCGCTACCTGGCCATCGAGCAGGTGCGCTTCGGCCCGCGCCTGCGGGTGGAATGGGTGCTGGACGAGCGCGCCGACGCCGCGCGCCTGCCGTCGCTGATCCTGCAGCCGCTGGTGGAAAATGCCGTCAAGCACGGCGTCGAGCCCAGCGCGCGCGGCGCGCGGTTGCGCATCTCGACCCAGGTGCGTGGGCGGATGGCGCTGGTCAAGGTCACCAACACCGTGCCCGCCGGCCAGGGCGACCCCGGCCACGGCATCGCGCTGGACAACGTGCAGGGCCGCCTGCGCCTGCTGCACGACCTGCAGGGCGGCTTTCGCACCGCGCTGGTCGAGGACGTGTACCAGGCCCGCATCGAGGTGCCGCTGTCCCAGGGGGACGAAACATGACGCTGCGCGTGCTGATCGTGGACGACGAGCCGCTGGCGCGCACGCGCCTGCGCACCCTGCTGGGCGACTGCCGCGCGCCCGCCGCCATCGCCGCTGGCGAGGCCGGCAACGCCGCCCAAGCCATGGCGCTGGCGCGGCACCAGCGCTTCGACGTGGCGCTGCTGGACATCCACATGCCCGGCGCCGACGGCTTGCAACTGGCCGCCGCGCTGCGCCAGGCCGGCGCGCCGCCGCCGCTGGTGGTGTTCGTCACCGCCCACGCCGAGCACGCCGTGCAGGCCTTCGAGGTCGAGGCGGTGGACTACCTGACCAAGCCGGTGCGGCTCGAACGCCTGCAGGCCGCGCTTCAAAAGGCAGAGCGCATGGCTCAGGTGGCACGTGGGCCCGAGGCCGATTTGGCCCAGGAATGGCTGGTGATCGCCGAGCGCGGCCGAACCCTGCGCGTGCCGCTGGCCGAGGTGCTGTACCTGAAGGCCGAGCTGAAGTACGTCACCGTGCGCACGGCCGGCGCCAGCCACCTGCTGGACGGCAGCCTGAGCCAACTCGAAGAGAAGCACGCCGCGCGCTTCTTGCGCATCCACCGCAACGCGCTGGTGGCGCGCCACGCCATCCGCGCCCTGGTGCGCCACCACGACGCCGAGGAGGGCGAGGGTTGGGCCGTGCGGGTGGCCGGCGTGGACGAGGTGCTGGCCGTGTCGCGCCGGCAGACGACGGCGGTGCGCGAGGCGCTGGGAGAGTAGGGCGGCGGGGTGGCGCGCAAGCAAAGCACGCAGGTATGCTAAGGTAATACCTCAAGATACCTTCATGGAGGCCATCATGACCGCTGCCGTCGTTCGTCCCGTAGCCATCAAGATCGACGAGGACATCAAGGCCCGCGTGAAGCGGCTGGCCGAAGCGCGCCACCGCACTGCCCACTGGCTGATGCGCGAGGCGATCACCCAATACGTCGAGCGCGAGGAAAAACGCGAAACGTTTCGCCAGGACACGCTCAAGGCGTGGGAAGAGTTCCGCGCCACTGGATTGCACGTGACCGCCGAAGAAGCCGATGCCTGGCTGGAACAGCTCGAACAAGGCAGCGACGTCGAGCCGCCTGAATGCCACGCCTGATCTGGTCGCGACCGGCGCTGCTCGACGTGCAGCGCCTCTATCGTTTTCTGGTGTCCAGGAATCCCGATGCCGCCAGGCGCGCGGTGAAAGCCATGCGCCACGGGGTGAGGGTGCTCGGCCTCCAACCTGGCGTCGGGCGGCCCATCGACGACATGCCCGACGAGTTCCGGGAGTGGATCATCGACTTCGGGGACAGCGGCTACGTGGCCCGCTACCACATCGATCCGGATGCGGTCACGATCCTCGCCGTGCGGCATCAGAAGGAAGTCGGGTTCTGACGGGCGCCCGGCGGTTACCATCCCCGCCCATGTCTTTCCCCATCACCATCGCCACCCGCGAAAGCCGCCTGGCCCTGTGGCAGGCCGAGCACGTGCAGGCCCTGCTGCGCGCGCGCGGCCACGCCGTCGCGCTGCTGGGCATGACCACGCGCGGCGACCAGATCCTGGACCGCAGCCTCAGCAAGGTCGGCGGCAAGGGCCTGTTCGTGAAGGAGTTGGAAACGGCGCTGGAAGAAGGCCGTGCCGACATCGCCGTGCATTCGCTGAAGGACGTGCCGATGGAGCTGCCGCCCGGCTTCGCCCTGGCCTGCGTGATGGCGCGCGAGGACCCGCGCGACGCCTGGGTGTCGTCCGCCCATGCCAGCCTGGCCGATCTGCCGCCCGGCGCCGTCGTCGGCACCTCCAGCCTGCGGCGCGCGGTGCTGCTGCGCGCGCTGCGGCCGGATGTGCGCATCGAGCCGCTGCGCGGCAACCTCGACACGCGCCTGCGCAAGCTCGACGAAGGGCAGTACGCCGGCCTCGTGCTGGCGGCGGCGGGCCTCAAGCGCCTGGGCCTGGCCGGGCGCATCCGCCACGTCTTCGACACCGACGAGATGCTCCCTGCGGCGGGGCAGGGCGCGCTGGGCATCGAGATCCGGGCCGACCGCGCCGACCTGGCGCAGGCGCTGGCCCCGCTGGCCGACGCAGCCACCAGCCTGGCCGTGGCCGCCGAGCGCGCCGTCAGCCGCGCGCTGGGCGGCAGTTGCTCCATGCCGCTGGCGGCGCACGCCACGCTGCAGGCCGGGCGCCTGCGCCTGCGCGCCGCCTGGGGCGAGCCCGAGGGCCAGGCCCCGCTGGTCACCGCCGAGGCGGCGGCCGACGTGGCCGACGAGGCCGCCGCCACTGCCCTGGGCGAGCAGGTGGCGGCCGAGCTGCGGGCACGCGGCGCGCATTGACCTGATGCCCCCGCCGCGCGTCATCGTCACCCGCCCCGCGCGCGAGGCGGCGCGCTGGGTCGGCGTGTTGGCAGCGCGAGGCCTCGACGCCCTCGCGCTGCCGCTGATCGACATCGTGCCCGAGCCTCGGCGCGGCGCCCTGCTGGAGGCGCGCGCGCGCTTGGCGGACTGGCACGCCGCGATGTTCGTCAGCGGCAACGCCGTGGAAGGTCTTCTTGAGTCGAATCAGACTCAAGCCAGCGTGGATATTACGCTGTCAGCTATTAATACAAGAGCATGGTCGCCCGGCCCCGGCACCACCGCGGCGCTGCTGCAGGCCGGCTGGCCAGCCGGCCGTATCGACGCCCCGGCGCCCGGCGCGCCGCAGTTCGACTCCGAGTCGCTGTGGGCCCAGGTAGCGCCGCAGATCACGCCCGGCGCGCGCGTGCTGATCGTGCGCGGAGGCGATGCCCAGGGCCGCGCCGCCGGCCGCGACTGGCTGGCGGGGCGGATCGCGGCGGCGGGCGGCGCGGTGGACCAGGTCGTCGCCTACCGGCGCGCCGCGCCCGTGCTCGAAGCCGCGCAGCGCGCCCTGGCCGAGGCCGCCGCGCGCGACGGCAGCCTGTGGCTGTTCAGCAGCTCCGAGGCCATCGCCCACCTGCGCGCCGCGCTGCCCCGGCAGGACTGGTCCGGCGCGCGCGCGCTGGCCACGCACCCGCGCATCGCCGAGGCCGCGCGCGCGGCCGGCTTCGGCGCCGTGCGCGAGACGCGGCCGGCGCCAGCCGACGTGGTGGCGTCGATAGAATCGTTCACATGAGCGTCGACCAGCCGTCCGCAACGCCGCCCGCCGCCATGGCGCCGACGCCGCTCCACGCCGCGCCGCGCGCCGGCGCCGGCCCGGGGCTGGTGCTGGCCTGGATCCTGGCCGCCGTCGCGCTCACCACCAGCGTGCTGCTGTGGCAGAAGGTTTCCGGCATGCAGGAGCAACTGGCGCGCCAGAGCGCCGACGCCGGCAGCCGCTCGGTCGAGGCGCGCACCCTCGCGCGACAGGCCGAGGCCGAGGTGCGCGACACCGTCGGCAAGGTGGCCGCGCTGGAAGGCCGCGTCAGCGACCTGGCGGCCTACCGCGCGCAGCTCGAAGACCTGGTGCAGAGCGTGGCCCGCACGCGCGACGAGAACCTGGCGGTCGAGCTGGAAGCGGCGCTGCGTGTGGCGCGCGACCAGGCCCAGCTCACCGGCAGCGTCGAGCCGCTGCTGGCCGCGCTGCGCACCGCGGAGCGCCGCCTGGCGCGCGCCAGCGACCCGCGCCTGGCGCCCGTCGCCCGCGCCGTGGCGCGCGACCTGGAGCGCGTGAAGACCGCCGCCATCCCCGACACCGCCGGCCTGCTGGCCCGCATCGACCAGTTGCTGCGCCAGGTGGACGACCTGCCCGTGGCCAACGACGTGGGCAGCGCCGACGCCGCGCCGCGCGGCGCGCCCGCGCAGGAGGCGCCCGCCACTTGGTGGGAGCGCGTCGGCCACGTCTTCGCCGAGGAGGCGCGCAGCCTGCTGCGCGTCAGCCGCGTCGAGCGGCCCGAGGCCACCCTGCTCAGCCCCGACCAGGCGTTCTTCGTGCGCGAGAACCTCAAGCTGCGGCTGCAGGGCGCGCGCCTGGGGCTGCTGGCGCGCCAGTACGAAGCGGCGCGCGCCGACCTGGCGGCCAGCGCCGCCGCGCTGGGCGCCTGGTTCGACCCCACTTCGCGCCGCACCCAGGCCGCCGCCACGCTGCTGCAGCAGATCCAGGGCGTCACCCGCTCGGCCGATCTGCCGCGCGTGGACGAGACCCTCGTCGCGCTGGGCAGCGCCGTGGCCGCCAGCCAGCGCGCGCCCGCAAGCAAGTAAGCCGCCATGCGCGCCGCACTCTGGCTGATGGGCTTGTTCGCCGGCGCGGTGGCGCTGGCCCTGTTCACCGGCGACAACGACGGCACCGTCACCGTCTTCTGGCCGCCGCACCGCGTCGATCTGTCCGTCAACCTGGTCTTGCTGCTGCTGGCTGGCCTGTTCGCGCTGCTGTACGCGACGCTGCGCACGCTGGCGGCCCTGTTCGAGCTGCCGCGCCAGGCCCGCCGCTGGCGCGCCCAGCAGCGCGAGCGCGCCACCCACGCGCTGCTGCTGGACGCGCTCGCCCAGTTCATGGCCGGCCGCTACCTGCGCGCTCGCAAGGCGGCCGAGAGCGCGGTGGCGCGCGAGCAGGTCCTGGCCGAGAGCGGCGAGGCACCGCCGCACACCGTCGCGCTGCGCGCGCTGGCCCACCTCACCGTGGCCGAGAGCGCCCACGCGCTGCAGGACCAGGCCACGCGCGACGCGCACCTGGCGCATGCGCTCGACGCCGCCGCCCTCGCCGGCGCCCCCGCCGAGCTGCGCGAAGGCGCGCTGCTGCGCGCCGCGCGCTGGGCGCTGAACGAGCGCGACCCCGCCGCGGCGCTGGCCCGGCTGGACGAGCTGCCCACCGGCGCCAACCGCCGCACCGCCGCGCTGCGGCTCAAGCTCAAGGCCGCGCGCCAGTCCGGCCGCATCGCCGAGGCCATGGACACCGCGCGCCTGCTGGCCAAGCACCGCGCGTTCTCGCCGCAGGCCGCGCGCAGCCTGATCCGCGGCCTGGCGGCCGACCAGATCGCCGGCGCCCACGACGCGGTGCAACTGCGGCAGGCGTGGGCCGAGCTCGACCCCCGCGAGCGCGCCATGCCCGAACTGGCCCTGCGCGCCGCGCAGCGCTTGCTGGCCCTGGGCGGCGACGCCGCGCTGGTGCGCCAGTGGCTGCTGCCGGTGTGGGACGAGATGCTGGCGCTGCCCGAATCCTTCCTGGACACGCACCGCGCGCGCCTGGTGCGCGTGCTGGAGGTCGTCATGGCCGCCACGGGCGACCCGTCGGACCAGGAATGGCTGGCGCGCATCGAGGCCGCCCAGCAGGCCCACCCGGGCGACGCCACGCTGCAGTATCTGGCCGGCATGGCCTGCCTGCGCCGCGGCCTGTGGGGTCGCGCGCAACTGCTGCTGGGCCAGGCCGCGCGCGCGCTGGAGGACGATGGCCTGCGCCGCAACGCCTGGCGCGCCCTGGCCGGGCTGGCCGAGCAGCGTGGCGACGAAGCGGCGGCGGGGGAGGCGTGGCGGCGGGCGGCGGCTTGATTTTCAAGCCGAATTGGTCTGTGGCCCGCGTGGATATTGTGGCGTAAGCTATCTATTTGATAGCTGACAGCGCTTGATGGGCGCAGACCAGCGTCCTGAAACGCTCAAGCCTCAGGCCTGCCGCGCCGCCGCGGCGCCACGCCCGCCAGCAGCGCGGACAGCAGCACCATCGCCCACGTGCCCAGCGTCGGCACGGGCGTCACGGGGCCGGCCGTCAATGTCCGGATGCCCAAGCCGCCCGGGTCCACGATGCGACCGTTGACCATGTTGTCTTCATCGCCGGCGCCGCCGTCCTGCAAGGTGAACTCCACCGTGATGCCGCCGACCGTGGCCGTGTAAGCAGTCCAGGCGCCATCCTGCAGCTTCCAGTATTGGGCGCTGGCGGGCACGTCGGGGTAGGCCACGGTCATCGTCACCGGGCTCTGGTCGCAATGGCTGAGTTCGAAGCCCAGCAGGCCGTGCGGGAAGCTCAGGCCCGGTGGTGGCGCCGTGGGGCCGCTGGCGGCGGGCTGAGTCAGTTGCACCTGCTGGAAGGTGCAGGCGTCGCCGCCGCCGGTGAAGCTGGCGGTGACCGCGCCCGTGCCGGTGGGTGCGTTGCCGGTGAAGCTGCGCCAAGTGGGCGTGACGGCGTGGGACGAGGTGGAGGCCGGTCCATCGCCCGCACTGGTGGCCGCCACCACGGTGAAGGTGTACGTCTCGCCGTTGGTCAGTCCGGTGACGTCGCAGGTGGTCGCGGTGGCCGGCACGGGGGTGCAAGTCTGGCTGCCGTCTTCCACGGCCTGCACGGCGTAGCCCGTGATGGCGCTGCCGCCGGTGTCGGCGGGCGCCGTCCAGCTCACCGTGGCTTGGCCGGGGCCGCTGAGGGTGACCGTCACGCCCACGGGCGCCCGCGGCGCCACGGCATGGACGGCGAAGGTGTGGCTCACCGGGATGGCTGCCACCCAGTTGGCGTCGCCCGCCTGCGTGGCCTCGATGGCGCAGTCGCCCGCAGCGGTGTAGCTGGCCACGCCTCCGCTCAACGTGCACACGCCGGTGGCGGCGTAGCTCACTGGCAGGCCGGACGATGCTGTGGCCGCCAACGCGAGCGTGGTGCCGAAGTCCTGCGCGCCGGGGTCGGCGAAGGTGATGGTGTTGGGGTTGCCGCCCAGGCCATCAAAGGAGGCCAGGGGCCATCCGCCTCGCACGAGACGGACGTGGTTGTTGAAGGTCTTGCCGTAGGTGAAGATGCTGCCGTCGAAGAAGTTGACACCCAACACGCCGCCGGGGCCGCGCGCAGCAGTGGTGGATGACCAGAAAATTTCACTTTGCTGCGTCCCTGGTGGAAACGCCGCCGTATCCAGGGCAGGGCTGTGGGCGTTGATCTTCACCAGCGATTCCAGCTCCTTCACGTTGGGCACGCGCCAGTCGCTGAACCTCTTGTAGGCGTCGACGTTGGCCTGCCTGGCTTGTGCCAGCGCGGCGGTCCAGGAGCCGGAAAAGGCCGCGCCCGCGCTGCAGGTGTCGCCGGTGAGCCCATAGGTGCATCGGTCCCACACCAGGCCGGTGGCGTCGTCGGTCACGGTGCCATCGCCGTTGTCCATGAAGGCGGCCCACGCGCTGGGCGCGCACAGCGCGACGGCCAGGGCCAGGGTGCGTCTTACGCCTGCGGGCCAGGGCCATGGGAGGGAGGGTAGGCCGGGGCGGTGGCCTTGGGTGCGGGGTGCGGCGGTTTGCATGGGGGTGCTTTCACAGCGAATTCGTCGGATGGGCCAGGGCACTCGTCTCAAAAGTGAAAAAGTCACTGTCCGCTTCGCACCAGGCGAACCGAGTAGGTAAGGGCCTTGCTGAAGGCGTTGGAGTCGCCGCCGTAGAAGTAGACGATCCACGCGCCGGCTGGAACGGGCTCATAGGTATCCGACGTCCACCATGCCCAGTTCGACTGGGAATCGGGGAAATACGTCGTGTCGATGCTGGGCGCGCTGGCAGCGCCGTTGTGAGCGATGGACAGCAGCTCGCGCCGCGTGGGCAGGCGCCAGCCGGTCTGGCCGCACAGCCCGGCGGCGTTGACGGCGGCCGCGTAGGCCTGGGTGTTGCACAGGCTGCCGGGCAGCGTGCCGTTGCAGGTGTTGGCGCCCTGGCTGCCGGGATTGGACGGGTGGCTGCTGTCGTACCAGGCGTAGGCGTGGCCCGTGTAGCGCAAGTCGGTATTGGCCCCGGCCTGCTTGACCTCCCACGTCAGGCCGGTGACGTTGTCCTTGACGCAGGCGTGAGAGCCGGTGGCGGTGTCATTGCCGCCTGCGTCTAGCGCGGTGAAGTCGAAGCCCGCCGCGCCGCCGCCGGTCTTGGCGGGCAGCGCCCCGGCGGCCTGGGCAGCATCGCGCCCGAAGCGCCCGTCCTGGCCAGGGTGGGTGGCGCCGTTGCCGGTGGTGGCTTCGTCGCAGGGCGCGGCGGCGTTGGCGGCGTTGTAGCACTGCGCCTGGCCGGTGTCGTTGAGCGGGGCGGTCTGGGCCGACGCCAGGACGGCGCCCAGCCCCACCGGCAGGGTGAGAAGCGCGGCGGCAAGCCTGCGGGGAGTGATCGGCAAGGAGCACGGCATGGGTGGAACTCGCTGGTGGCTTTTGTCTCGGTGGCCGACGGGATGGGCCTCCTCGACGCTTCAGGCCAAGCGTGTGGACACGGCCCTGAACGAGTCTAGGAGCCGGGCGCACGCGCGCCATGCTCGGGCTTGTGGCGAGCCGTCCCAGGTTGAGGCTGGGCGTCCCGCTCGCGAGTGAAACAGCTTGTTTCTAGAATGTGGGTGTGGCCTTTGTCACCGCGACCCGATGATGCCCACCCGCATGTCCTCTGCTCCGCCGCCTGCCTGCACGTTGGAGCGCCTGTCCACCCACGACGTGGCGCCGGCGCTGCGCTTCGATGCCTGGCGCGAGCGCGCTCATCGCCTGGTCGAGCTGCAGCCGCTGCCGCGCGGCGCCGATCTGGATGCCGAGCTGTTCACCCTGCGCAGCAGCGCCTGCGCGTTCGGCGCCTTGCGCTCGTCGGCCTACGCCACGCGCGCCGAGCCGCGCCGGCTGGCGCACG
>Ga0075163_10000317_pt1 | contig 60487 bp, 47 predicted proteins | sample JI1023141ADNA_FD_71478 | JGI IMG/M metagenome (GOLD analysis project Ga0075163, IMG submission 71478) | Wastewater effluent complex algal communities from Wisconsin, to seasonally profile nutrient transformation and Carbon sequestration -... | ecosystem: Engineered > WWTP > Effluent > Algae... | reverse complement strand
TGGTGCTGGGCACCCCGCTTGGTCATGTCGATTTCATGCAGGGTTGGGGTGCTCGGTGCGCGGGTCCCCGGCCGTCCTCCGGCGGCCCCGGCCGTTGCCAACGCTTTGCCAAAACCTGGGCCACACCGGAGCACCCCGGGGCAGCCGGGTACACGTCGACCCTCTCAAAACGCCCCTGTGAGTGGGAATGCGGCCGGTCGGTGGGCTGCGGGGCGGTCTGAGAAGGTCGGCGCGATTCGGGCTTGAAGTCGCGGTGGACCAGGCCGGCCTGGTGGGCCGCCGCGAGCCCGCGACCGGCCGCCATCAGCTGCCGGACGATCGCCGGCCAGTCGCGGCCGCCCTCCTCGAGCCACGCGCCGAGCGTCCGGCCCTCGACGTACTCCATCACGAGGACGACCTCGTCGCCGCTCGCGTCGAGCTCGTGGACCTGGACGACGTTGGGGTGCGACAGGCGGGCCATCGCCTGGGCCTCGGCGACGAGGTGGGCGCGGCCGTCGGTGCCGCGGTAGCCGGCCGCGTGCAGCACCTTCAGCGCGACGCGGCGCGCCAGCTGCTCGTCGAAGCCGGCGTAGACGGTGCCCATGCCGCCGCGGCCGAGCCGGCGCAGCACCGCGAAGCGGCCGATGCGGCGCGGCAGCGGCTCGTCGAGCATCGCCCAGCGCGAGCTGCCGGGCAGCGACGCGTCGGTGGTCTCGAGGCCGCCGCGCCCGCGCGCGGCCGGCGTGGGCCCGGACTGGCGGGTCTCGTCGAGGTGCAGCGGGAGCGGCTGGGCGCGCCCGGGCAGGGTCTCGTCGAGGGCGCGCGCGTGCGGCTCGCGGCCGTGCTCGCCGGCCGTCACGTCGAGGCCGGCGCGCGGCTCCGCGGGCGTCGGCGCGGACTCGACGGTGTCGAGGACCTCGGTCCCCGAGCCCGCGGTCGCCAGCACGTCGACGTCGGGCGCCCGGTCGCCCTTCGGCGGGCGTGAGGGTTGCATCTCCACGGCGCGGACTATCACCCGGGTGCGGCTCTGGACGCAAATAGTGGGTCAGCAGGTCGTCATGACCACGAGGACGGCCCGCACGGTCAGCGCCGCGAGCACCAGGGACGACACGAAGAACAGCGCGAAGCGGACCTCGATCTTGTTGATGGTCGCCTGAAATACGCTGTGTACCACGCGGAGCGCGACGTAGGCCCACGCGAGCGCCGCGTCGGTGCCGGCGTCGCGGGTCACGAGCGCGAGCACGATCGCCACGGCATAGAAGAGGGTCGGCTGCTCGAACAGGTGGTTGTAATTGTCGGCCTTCCAGCGGACCTGCGCGGGCAACGTGGCCATCTGCTCGCCGCGCGGCGCCGTCGGGTCGAGCCGCATCCCCGAGCGCTGGATCGCCGGGATGCGGGTGACGTACATCCACGCCCACATCACGAAGGTCCAGACGACGAGCGCGACGACGGGGCGGAGGAGCTCGAGGGATGGTGTCATGACGGGACCCTATCATGCTCGTCGCGGCGGCGTCGGACGCCTGCGTGCGCGGACGTAATGGCCCGACCCGGGCGCCTCGCGCGGACGAAAGTTAATTTCACGGCCGTGTCGATCGCGGCCGGCCCCGTTCGACGCCAGGGGGAGGGCGCAGGAGCGCTTTCCTCCTCAAAAGACCCCAACGACCAGGAGCCGGAGCGATGCGATTCATGATGCTGATGATCCCCAGGGGCTACGAACAGGCCGCGCCGGGCACGATGCCGGACGCCGAGGCCGTCGCGGCGATGATGAAGTACAACGAATCTCTGCAGAGGGCCGGCGTGCTGCTCGCGCTCGACGGCCTGCACCCGCCATCGATGGGGGCGCGGGTGTCGTTCTCCGGCGGCAGGCCGCGGGTCACCGATGGCCCGTTCCCCGAGGCGAAGGAGGTGCTCGGCGGCTACTGGATGATCGACGTGAAGTCGCGCGAGGAGGCGATCGCGTGGGCCTCGCGCTGCCCCGGCTCCGAGAGCGAGGTGATCGAGGTCCGCCAGGTCCAGGACCTCGCGGACTTCCCCGCCGACGTCAAGGCCGCCGTCGGCGACTTCGCCGAGCTGCGGGCCCAGGCCGGGCCGACCGGCGGCGCCTGAGTCGACCGGCGGCGCGGGCTCGCGGACGCGCGCCGCGTGCCGCGGTGCTCCCGCGCCCCAGACGCCGCAGCTGCCCGTCGCCGCGACGGTCCGCGCCGCGACGATCTCCGGTCACACCTGCATCGGCGCAGTGCTCCCGATCGCGGCGGCGCATCGCGGCCGTCGATCGCGGCGCGGCGCCTGCTCTCCAGCGACCGCGTCCGAGACCGCGCCGATTCCACCGATCGCCGCGGGTCTGCAGGCTCATCATTCCTGCTGTTCCTGACGTGTCGCCGAAAATACCCGCACGAGCTCCTCGATCGCCGATCGCCCGCCGCGAACACGCCGACGCGGTGCGCCCGGCGAGGCGTGTCTGCGCCGCGATCTTCGCGACGAAGTAGACAAAAATTTCCCGGTCCGGTCCGGCCCTGCACGGGCGTTGCCGACCGATGACCGAGAGCTACGCACGTGACGGTCTCCCGGATCGACCGCGATGCATCGCGGAAATACGCGCAGCAGCGCCCAAACGCCGCCATGCGCAGCCTGCTGCGCACAGACGCGGAAAAAAGCCGCGTGGCCGCGCGGCGTGAGGATCCGGCACCGCCGACGCACGGTGGTTGCGTTATGCTCGACGCTCAACCGAGAAGGATGACCTGATGCGCACTGCCACTTGGATTCTCACTCCCTTGCTCGCCCTCGGCCTCGTCGCTTGCGGCGATGACGGCGGCGATACCGACTCCGCCACCTCCACCGGGATGATGACGACCACCGGGATGCCCGCGACGATGTCGTCCAGCGACACCGGGTCGACGACCACCCCGGACCCGACGACGACGACCGTCGACCCGACGACGACGACCGTCGACCCGACGACGACGACGAGCGACGACACGACGACGAGCGACGACACGACGACGGACGACAGCACCACCGGCGGCGGGGCGCTCAGCTGTCAGGCGTACTGCAACACCTACAAGACGGCCTGCAAGGACTTCAGCGAGTACGACAACGACGCGGCGTGCCTCGCCCAGTGCTCGCAGTGGCCGGAGGGCATGCCCGGCGCCGTCGACGGCGACAGCCTCGGCTGCCGCACCTACCACGTCGGCGTCGCCAGCAACCAGGACCCCGAGATGCACTGCCCGCACTCCGGCCCGAGCGGCGCCGGCGTGTGCGTGGCCGCGGACGCCCCGACCTGCCAGGGCTACTGCGACGCCTACTTCCTGGCCTGCAAGGACAACCTCAACCTCTACGTCGACATGGCCGAGTGCCTGGACCGGTGCTCGGGCTGGTACCCGGGTATGAAGGGCATGACCGCCGGCGACACCGTCGGCTGCCGCGACTACCACGCCGGCGTCGCGCTCGGCGCCCCCGACGAGCACTGCCCGCACGCCGGCCCCGGCGGCGCGAACGTGTGCGTCGTGCAGTGACCTCCGGGCACCCGGGGTATGTCGAATCGACCCGCGGCGCCCGGACATCGGGCGCCGCGCGCGGTCGGCCGCGCTGAGCGTCACGCGGATGTAACTACTGTGTATGGCGATGCATTCGTCGCGCAGACGTCGTCGAGAACGACGATATGGAGGACCGCCGGGTCGCGTAACAGCGGACCGGGCGGGGCCTCCTCGTCGCATTTCGAATAGCGATTGCCACGCGCCGAGTTATGCGCGTCGCGGCGTCTGGACCGCAGGCGATATCGCGCCGATTCGTGGCAGGGCGCGGTCGCGTCCGCCGTACGAGACCCGTGGCGGGCTGGATCGACCGGCCCGCGAGAATTATCGCCGCCGCGGCCCATACGGAGATCCAAAGGGCCCGCAGCCGAGTAGGATGTTTCGACACGACGCGGGTCGCGGCTCTTGGGGCCGACCTGTCGAGGGGGACCTGAATGCATAAAAACATGAGAGCGAAAACTGGTCTGGCGGTCATCGCCGTCGCTGCCATCTCCGGAGGAAGCTGGTGGGGCTCCACTGTCTCCGCCTCCGACCACGACGAGTCACCGATCGTGAAGAAGGACGCTTCGCAGGACATCACGGACCTGTACGTCTTCGAGAGCGGCCCCGGCAAGACCACCATCATCGTCTGCTGGGCGGGCTTCAACGACAGCCGCCCGCAGCCGGACGACAGGGCTCTGTACGACGCCAACGCCCTCTACACCATCCATGTCGACAACAACGCCGACAACAAGCCCGACATCTCGATCTACTGGCGCTACGGCCTGAATGAGAAGGAGGAGTGGGGCATCCAGTGGGAGGGCGTCCCCGGCGCGGACGCGCCGGTCTCGGGCCCCGTGGAGACCATCTTCGACGTCGGCGAGTACGGGCGCGCCTGGACCGGGCACGCCGACGACCCGTTCTTCTTCGACGCGGGCGGCTACCTGACGACCCTCGTCACCGGCGACCTGACGTTCGACAAGACGAAGGACTTCCTGGCCGGGTTCAACGTCACCGCGGCGGCGATCGAGCTCGACACCGACGTGCTCGCCCCGGGCAAGATCCAGGTCTGGACGACCGCGTCGAAGAAGTAAAGGAGGCCACCACCATGAAGAACCATACTTTCATTCGCGTAGTTCTCGGGGCGGCCCTGCTCTCCACGACGCTCGCCGCGTGCGGCGACTCCGGCTCGGACGACACCGGGACCAACACCAACCAGACCACCAACCCCACCAACGACACCGAGCCGCCCGTCACGACGACGAACGACGGGTCCACGACGGTCGTCGACCCGACGGTCGTCGACCCGACGACGACCAGCGTCGACCCGACGACGACCACGGTCGACCCGACGACGACCACGGTCGACCCGACGACGACCACCGGCGGCGAGAACGGCTTCGTGTTCGCGGACGACCCGTACGAGGCGTACACGCAGAACGACCGCCACGGCGCCGTCGAGGCCGGCACCGCCGGCATCGGCGCCAAGGAGGGCCTGGGCCTCATGCCGAACCAGGACGTCTCGATCCGCGACGGCTACAACAAGAGCAACCCGGTGGAGGACGCGGCGGGGAAGTGGATCCCGGAGATCGCCAAGAGCGTGATGTTCTTCCACGCCGCGCTCGACGACGATCTCATGGCGGCGAAGCTCACGCCCGCGACCTTCGACCAGTCCGTCGCGCAGGCGGGGCCGGTCATCGTCCCGGACACGATCAAGTACGATCCCGCGATGCCGACCGCGTACCCCAACGGCCGCAAGCTCGAGGATCAGGTCGTCGACATCACCCTCGCCGCCGTGCTGCTGGACCTCAAGGTCCATCCGCTGGACGTCCTGGCGAAGCTCCCGCTGAACCCGCCCAAGAACGACGTGGCCTTCAAGGCCGAGTTCCCGTTCCTGGCGCCTCCGCACCCGCCCAAGCCGTAGCGGCTGCGAAGCTTGCGGACCGCTCCCCGGGCGTGCGAAGCTCCCGGGGAGCTTCTTTTTTTAAGCGACGACATGGACCGCAAAACGACCCTCGTCTCGGCCGTCATCGCGTTCGGCGCCGCGGCGCTCGCCTCTCACATGATCTTTCGCGGCGCTGAGCCGAAGTCGTCGCCCGTCGCGTCGCGGCCCACCGCGGTCGCGGCGGGCCCGAGCTACGCGTCGCTGCTGGCCGACGTCGACGAGCGCGTCGCCTCGCTGCAGAAGCGGGCGACCAGTCGACCCACGGACTGGCTGATCCGCATGTACCTCGGCAACGTGCTGTTCGAGCGCGCCGGCCTGACCAACCAGCTCGACGACTTCGCGCGGGTCCAGGCGGTGCTCGACGAGGCGTTCGCGCTCGTCCCCGTGGGCGCCGGCCCGACGGTGCTGGCGGCCCGCTTCAACTTCTCGATCCACCGCCTCGAGGCCGCGGAGAAGTACCTCGACATGGTCGACCGCCGCGCCATCCCGCAGGTCGAGGACCAGCAGATCGCGCGGGCGCTGCGCGCCGAGATCGCGCTCCAGCGCGGCGAATACAAGGTCGCCTTCGACGGGCTCAGCGAGGTGGCGGCGGTCGTACCGGCGCTGGCGAAGGCGGAGCTGGCCCTTTATCACGCGAAGACCGGCGACCGGGTCAAGGCCGAGGCGATCCTCGAGGAGACGCTGGCGTCGACCCGCGCCGACGACCCGCGGCGCCGGGCCTGGATCCGGCTGCAGCTCGGCGTCATCGCCATGGACCACGGCGAGCTGCTGCTCGCGCTGCAGCGCCTGCAGGACGCCGACGCCGAGCTGTCCGGCTGGTGGCTGGTGCAGGAGAACATCGCCGAGGTCCACGACCGGCGCGACGACCACGACAAGGCGATCGCCATCCACGAGGAGCTGGTCCGCACGGTCGACCTGCCGCAGCACATGGACGCGCTCGCGGGGCTGTATCGCCACACCGGCGCGCCGCAGAAGGCCGACGAGCTGATCGCGCGGGCGGCCGCTCGCTGGGAGCAGCAGCTCGCGCGCTTCCCCGAGGCGGCGATGGGCCACGCGCTCCAGCACTACATGCAATTCGGCCCGCCCGAGCGCGCGCTCGAGCTCGCGCTCGCCAACGAGAAGCTGCGCCCGGGCGGCGAGGCGCAGGTGTCCCTCGCCCGCGTGTATCTGCAGCAGGGTCGGCCCGCCGAGGCGCTCGAGGTCGCGACGCGGGCGCTAGCGACTCCGTACCGCTCGGCCCGCCTGCACGACGTCGCCGCGAAGGCCCACGCCGCGCTGGGGCACACGGCGGCCGCCGAGGAGCAGACCGCGCTGTGCTACGCGATCAACCCGATGTACTCGAGCGACGAGCACTCGCATTGACCCGGCGAGCGCGCGCGCGAGAGCGGCCTGACCCGGCGCTGGAATGGTGGGGGCGTGGTGACCGTTCGCCGACGGTGCGCTTGTGCGGTGAAACGCGGCGTGTTGTAGTGTGTTTCCGCCCGGGCGGCCTCCACCCCGTATGACACATGTTCGACCCCTGTCCCTGTGCGCGCACGACCCACGTCGTGGCGGTCCTCTGCTCGTCGTCGGTCTGGTGTGCAGCGTGGCGCTCGGCTGCGGGTCCGGGGCCGATGTCGCCGCGTCCAGGCCGACGCCCGAGGCGGCCGCGACCACCCCGAAGGCGACGCCCGGCCCGGGCGTGACCGACGACGCCAGGAAGGCCGACGCGGCGAAGGTCGCCGCCGCGGCGGACACGGCGAGCAAGCCGGCGCAGGTCGACGCCGCGGCGGACACGGCGAGCAAGCCGGCGACGCCCCCCGCTCCGGCCGCGCCGGACCCCGCCGTGGTCGCGCCGTCCGGGCCGCTGCGCGCGCAGACCCCGGGCGCCTACCGGCCGTGCGAGATCGCCGTCCAGTCGTGCACGAAGGATGGGAAGCCGTGCGCCGCCGACGAGAGCTGCTACGTGTCGCTCGCCCGCGTCATCCCCGAGGGCGAGCCCATCGACGTCAACATCGAGGCCTCCGTGTCCCTCCGCTGGCGCTACGCCGCCGACGAGCGCGTGCTCGAGTCGCCCGGGTACATTTATAAGCACACTGGCGCGAACAAGGGGTCTCGCGCCCGGCGCGACGGCTCCGACAAGCAGGCGGTCGAGTTCGACGCGCAGGGGCGCCTCACCCGGATCGGTCGCGACATCCGCATCGACTACACCCCCGACGGGCGCGCTGCGGGCCGCTCGTACGGCAAGGGCAACAAGTGGAAGCAGGTCGTGACCTACACGTGGGGCCCGAAGGAGACCCTCGGGATCGGCTGGACGTACCCGGACAGCGACGAGTTCTGCGAGCCGGTCCCGGAGAAGGTCGAGCTCGACGCCCAGGGCCGCGTCGTCCGCGAGGTCTTCGCCGACTGTCAGATCAACTACTCGGAGTTCACGCTCCACTATCATTACGACGCGGCGGGCCGACCCGACGCCCTCGACGTCGAGTGCGCGGGCGACCCGAAGCCGGACATCTGGCGCCTGGCGCTCAAGTACGAGTGCTGACCGGACGCGCCGGCGTTCGCGGGCCACCGGGCGCCGATCGTGGTGTACGCTGCGGCGCGGAGGACACCATGCGCTACAACATTCTCGGCAGGTCGGGTCTTTATGTCTCGGAGCTGTGCCTCGGGACGATGACGTTCGGGGGCAAGGGGTTCTGGGAGGTCGTCGGAAAGCTGGGCAATCAGGAGGTGGAGGCGATCGTCGGCACCGCGCTCGACGCCGGCGTCAACTTCGTCGACACGGCCGACGTGTACTCGGAGGGCGAGTCGGAGCGGCTCCTCGGCGCCGCGCTCAAGACCCTCGGCCGGTCGCGCGAGCAGGTGGTCGTCGCCACCAAGGTCCGCGGTCGCATGGGCCCCGGGCCCAACCAGGTCGGGCTGTCGCGCGCGCACATCCTCGCGAGCATCGACGGGAGCCTGGCCCGCCTCGGCCTCGACCACGTCGACCTCTACCAGATCCACGGCGTCGACAAGGCGACGCCGATCGAGGAGACCGTGCGCGCCCTCGACGACGTCGTCCGCGCCGGCAAGGCCCGCTACGTCGGCTTCAGCAACCTGCCGGCGTGGCTGGCGATGAAGGCGATCGGCTTCGCCGCGGCGAACGGCCTCGCCCGCTTCCAGAGCGCGCAGGTCTATTACTCGATCGCCGGTCGCGACATCGAGCGCGAGATCGTGCCGCTCGCGGAGTCCGAGGGCGTGGCGATCCTCCCGTGGAGCCCGCTCGCCGGCGGCCTGCTCTCGGGCAAGTTCGACCCGTCGAAGGCCGGACCGGAGGGCGCACGGCGCACGCAGTTCGACTTCCCGCCGGTCGACCGCGACCGCTTCCCGCGGGTGCTCGCCGCGCTGCAGGAGGTGTCGGCCGCGACCGGCATCTCCGTCGCGCGCGTCGCCCTCGCGTGGCAGCTGACGCGGCCGTACGTCACCAGCGTGATCATCGGCGCGAAGACCCGCGAGCAGCTGGTCGACAACCTCGCGTCGACCGCGGTCCAGCTGGCGCCCGAGCACGTCAAGCTGCTCGACGAGGCCAGCGCGCTGCCGCCGGAGTACCCGGGCTGGATGGTCGAGTGGCAAAATCGCGAGCCGCGCGTGCCGAAGTCCTGAGCGCCCCGGCGCGTCACGCCCGCGGCGGCACGACCACCCGCACGTCGGCGCCGAGGTCGACGAAGGGCAGCGCGTCGCCCATCTGGCCCTGGTAGGGGCCGTGCTCGTGGACGTCGCCGAGGCCGAGCTCGCCGCCGTCGTTGCTGCCCCAGCACTTGACGCGCCCGCCGGCCTCGGCGGCGCCGCGCGCGACGACGACGGCGCAGGTGAAGCCGCCGCCGAGGGCGAGCGCGACGGGCTCGAGGTCGGTGCCGAGGTCGACGAAGGGCAGCGCGTCGCCCATCTCGTCGGCATCGTCGCCGCGGGCCCGGTCGTCGCCGAGGCCGAGCGCGCCGGCGCCGTTGGTGCCCCAGCACTTGACCCCGCGGGTGTCGTCGGCGCGGCGGACGATCGCGCAGTTGTGGCTGTTGCCGGCGGTGACGGCCATGACTTCGAGGCCGCTGCCGAGGTCGACGACCGGCAGCGCGTCGCCCATCGGCGCCACGTCACGCGACTGGCGCGGCTTCGTGCCCGGCGACTTCGTATGACCGTACCCGAGCTGCCCGACCCGGTTGCTGCCCCAGCACTTCAGCCGCCGATCGGTCGACACGGCGCAGGTGTGCATCGAGCCGCCCGACAGCGACGCGACCTGAAACCCGGCCCCGAGCTCGACCCGCGGCAGCGCGGCCCCCATCTCCCCGGGCGCGTCGCCGCGGCTGGCGATGTCGTCGAGCCCGAGCTCCCCGTCGTCGCCGAGCCCCCAGCACTTCACGAGCGTCGCGTCCTCCGCGAACAGCGCGCAGTTGTGCGCATACCCGATCACGAGCGCGCGCGCGCGCAGGCCGGGCCCGAGGTCGACGGGCGGGAGGTTCGCCGCGGCCGGCCGCGCCACCTGGTCGCCGTACCCGAGCTGGCCGTCATGGTTGCCGCCCCAGCACGCGACGCCGCCGCCGACGAGCACGGCGCACGTGTGGTTGACCCCGAGCGCGAGCGACTCGACGCGGCCGGGCACGGGGATCGCGGGGACCTCGGCGTGCACGATCGGCTTCTGGTCGTCGGACTCGTCGCCCCAACAATTCAGCGTGCCGTCGTCACGCAGCGCGCAGGTGCGGTGGTTCGAGGCCGCCAGCGCGACGATCGGCGCGCCGTCGGGCAGCGCCAGCGCCGGCAGGGCCGCGCCCATCTGCTTCTTCTTCGCGCCGCGGGCCCGCCGGTCGCCGAGGCCGAGCTCGCCGAAGTCGTTGGTGCCCCAGCACTTGACGCGCGGCGCGGCGGACCCGGGCATCGTCACGAGCGCGCAGGTGTGGCTGCTCCCGGCGACGATCGTCGCCCGCGGCGGCGGCGTGACGATCGTCGGCGGCGCCGCGACGGTGATCGCGGGCGTCGGCGCCGGCGCGGCGGGCACGGCCGGCTCGCGCTGCGCGGCGCGCTCGACCGGCGGCGCCGGGGGGCTGGCGCAGCCGATCCACGTCGGGACCGTCAGCGCGAGGAGACAGGGACCGACGCGGTGAAACATCGCGGGAGCCTATGCGATCCGGCGGCCCGCTCCCAGCGTCCGCCGCCGTGGGACGGCGAGTCGACGCCCGACGAGGGCGACGTGAAGGGGCAGCGCGCGCTGTATTGAGCGCGCTCAGGGGGGCGCGGCCGGGCTCCTCCGGCCCGGACTGCCATGATATCTCATGATATGCGCCCCGCCGTCGGGCTCAATTGCAGGTCGGCGCGACCTGACCGTCGGAGCCGGTGTTGACATAGGCGTCGGAGACGTAGCCGTTGCCGATGAAGTCCCACAGCATCGTGGTGCCGTAGGTGCCGGTCACGGACGAGCCGTTCTTTTGACACGAGATGGTCACCTTGGCGCCGTCGGCGACGGAGCCGACGACGGCGCCGCCGGTGCTCGGGGTCGAGCGGATGGTCAGCGAGGGGCCGGCGGTGTTGACGGTGCCGGAGACGGCGCCGCCGCCCCCGCCGCAGCTGTTGTTGCTGGTGTAGTTCTTGGTCCCGAAGAACAGCGCGGTGGAGCCGTTGAAGACCGGCTTGATGGCGACGCCGTTGAGGCGCTCCTCGTAGTGCAGGTGCGGGCCCGACGAGCCGCCGGTGCTGCCGACGGTCCCGATCTTCTGGCCCTTGCTGACGCTCTGGCCGACCGCGACGACCTGCGTGTTCAGGTGCGCGTAGCGGCTGCGGTAGCCGCTGCCGTGGTCGATCTCCACCCAGCGGCCGTAGCTGACGTTGCCCTCGTTCTCGACGCGGCTGACCTTGCCGCCGGCCGACGCGACCACCGGGTCGTCGACGTCGTTCGTGCGGTTGAAGTCGACCGAATTGACCGGGCTGTGGTCCTGGCGCGTCTGCCCGGCCCACACCTGATTGCACGGGAACGGCAGCTGAAAGTTCGGCGCCGCCGACAGCCCCGGCGCGTGAAACTCGTCGTCCGCGTCGATCACGAGCTCGCCGGCGGGCGGGCCCTCGTCCCACCATTCCTCGGGTCCGAGCAGCCCGGCGGGGTCTTGCACGTCGCGATCGGTCTCGGACGTCTCCTCGTCACAGCCGCCCAGCGCGACGCCGGCGGCGAGCACGATCGAGGCGAGCGTCCATTGCGTGAACATACAGCGGTGGTCAACTCTGGTCATGGTCTCATGCCTATGCACCGGGCCGCGGGCGCGGTGCAAGCGGCGCGAACGGCGTATCGCGGCGCGATGGCGCCAGAACGCGGCGAAGCGGCGCCTCGCTTGCGTCCTGGTCGCGGTCTTCGCGACCTCACCTGCTGTGATGTGGATCGTCGTGATCGAAAAGCCGGAGGTCGTTACTCGGGCACGGAAAGGCGCGAGCGGGTCCGGCCGCCCGCGCCCGGCCCCGGGGCGGAGGCTTGCGCGTCCGTCGAAGAGGGTCGACACTTCGTGGCCCACGAGCGTCAGCCATCACGCCCACACCGCATCCCCTGACCGGCTTCTCGCGCTACCTGTCCGGGCGCAATCAGGTCCTCCTGACGCTCGCCGCGCAGATCGTCGCCGACCTCGACGCTTGTGGACCGGACGAGGCGGCGGCGCGCTCGGAGGCGAGGGCCCGCGCGTCCGACCGAATGTGGCTGTGGACGCTGGGGGCCTACGAGGTGGTCCGCACGATGTGTCAGGCGGTGCGGTGCTTCTCGCCGCTCTTTCACGGCGAGCTCTCCGACCTGAAGGCCGAGCTCGAGCGCGTGCGGGTGCCGAACACGAAGATGGAGCGGATCAAGTACGATCGAAAGGACCGCAGCGTCCCGGTGCCGTCGGATCGCGCGCCGGAGATCTGGGTCGACGCACACAAGGACATCCTCGTCGGCGATCCCGCGGACCCGATGTCCGCACGAAGATTGCTGGCGACGTACGAGCGGGTCCTGGCGTCGCTGGCCGTCGAGGACGTGCGCATGAAGCACGAGGACGCGTACGAGCGCGACTAGACGGCGCGCGCAGCCTGTGTCGCTCCCGTCCGCCCGGCGCGCGGTGAGGCAGGTACGTCGCTCTCGATGCTCGTGCACACGGACAGCGTTCCGATCGCTCGCGGCCGTCGACGCGGCGTTTGGTTGACACATGGATCGGCGCGCGGTAATGAGCCTGTCGAGAAAGCCTTGTCAGACCCGTCCAGTGCATCCCCAAATCAGCTTGGGACCGCGTCTGCCGGGCACTGGGCCGTGGGCGCCGTCGTCGACGACCGCTTCCTGATCGTGCGCGAGCTGGGTCGCGGCGGAATGGGGGTAGTTTATGTCGTGTTCGACCGCGAGACCTGCCGCGAGCTCGCGCTCAAGCGCATATACCCCGACGGCGTCGGCAAGCCCCATCTGGAGGAGAGACCATCTGGAGGAGAGATTTCGCCGGGAGTTTCGCGCGCTCGCGGCGATCCAGAGCCCGGGCGTACCGAAGCTCTTTCACACCGGACGGAGCCCCGACGGCGTCCCCTGGTTCCTCGATCGCCGGCATCACGGTCACGGAGACGGGCCAGACCCTGCTCGATGCCTGGGTCTGGACCGCGACGGCCGCGGACGGGACCCCCATCGGCGGCGACGTCGACTGCCACTCCTGGACCACCAGCTCCGCGTTGTTCAAGGGTCGCGTCGGTCGCTCGGGCGTCGACAAGCAGGACGTCGTCGAGTGGCAGCAGTGGCAGTCGAAGAAGCAGTGGACCAGCTACTTCACGATCGGCTGCTACTTCAAATCTCACATCTATTGCCTCGAAGAGTAAGGGAGGCTCCATGATTCGGTTCAACCTGCTCGTATCGCTCCGACTCCTGATCCTCGCGCTGGTGCCCGCCTGTGGCGTCGAGGCTATCGAGGCGATCCTGGCCAACCACGAGATGACATACGTCACGGGCACCGATACCAACGCTATGCAGACGTCGACCTCGAGCACGTCCACCAGCGAGAGCAGTACGGGCGGCCCGGAGCAGACGACGGGCGACCCCGTGTCGACGTCGACGACGGGTGCCGAGGCAGGGGTGGACGCGAGCAGCGACATGGGCACTTCGGTCGGGTCGAGCAGCACGGGCCCCGCAGCGCCGGTGTGCGGGGACGGGAACGTCGACCCTGGCGAGAGCTGCGACGACATGAACAGCGACCCGGACGACGGGTGCAAGCTGTGCGCGCGGGACACGACGGTGTTCGTGTCGAGCGAGGAGTGGCTGGGGAGCGCGATCGGGAGCCTGTTCGACGCGGACCAGCGCTGCCGGAGCCTCGCGGCGAAGGCCGGTCTGCCGCGGTTCGCGAGCTACAAGGCGTGGCTGAGCGACAGCACGACATCCGCGGCGTCGCGGCTGTATCACTCGCCCGGGCGGTACATCCTGGTCAACGGCGTCGTCGTCGCCGAGGACTGGGACGCGCTGACGACGAGCACGCTCGATCATCCAATCAATGTCAACGAGCACGCCGAGACGGCGGGCGGCGGAGTGGTGTGGACAGGGACGCTGGCCAGCGGCGAGGCGGCCTACGGTGCGACGTTCTGTGACGACTGGACCGACCACTCCGACCTGCAACTCGCCGGGGCCGGCATCAACTACGAGACCGACGCCTGGTGGAGCTATTTCGACCAGAATGGCTGTGGTTCCCCCGGCTCGACGTACTGCTTCGAACAATGGCCATGAGCTGCGCCATGCACCCGGGGCGGTGAAGTTCGCGGACAGGGAGTGACCCCGGGGCGCGCCGGTCAGAACTCGTACTTGAAGCTGGCGCCGTCGAGGCCGACGAGGAAGAACTCGAACGGCGAGTCGTGGATCGCCTGCAGCGGGGTGAGGTCGAACTTGCGGGTCTCCGTGATGAAGGCCTCGCAGGCGTCGCCGTGGGCGTCGTGATCGATCGCCAGGTTCCAGAAGTTGGTGTCGAGGACGATCGAGTCGAAGCACAGCGTGAAGTCGTGGTCCTCGCAGCCGCCGCTGTAGCCGACGTCGACGTGCAGCTCGTCGCCGACGATCTCCGCGCCGGAGATCTCGAAGTTGTCGCTCGGCGACAGATCCATGCAGGTCGGGAGGACCGCGGCGCCGCCCGTGGTCATGTCGGCGGTCTCACCCGCGGTGCTCGAGGTGCTCTCGTCGGTGGTGGCGGGGCCGGTCGCGGTCGCCACGGTGGTCGTGGCGTCGGTCGTGACGGTCGAGGTCTCCAGCGGGCCGCCGGTCGGGTCGCAGCGGTTGCAATCCCACTTCCCCTCATCCGAGCAGAGGCAGAAGCTGCAGTCGCCCACGTCGGACATCATGACATCGCCGGGCGTGCACTCCTGCGCGCCGCTCGTGCCGGAGCTGGAGTGGCCGCCGGAGCTGGAATGGCCGCCGGAGCTCGCGCCGGAGCTGTCGCCGGCGTCGTCGCCGGTGTTCTTCGGGCCGCACGCGAGGGTCAGCGTGGCGGCGAGGAGCGCCGCGGGGAGGGGTCGAAGGGTCGAAGCCAAGTGCATGCGCGGAGCATAGCGGGGCGCCGAGGCGATGTCCGTGGCAGGAGCCCGGGGACCGCGGGTTGCGCGGCCCCTGGAGGCTCCCCGGTATGTCGTCACGGGTCCGCGGCCGCGCGCGTGGGCGGGTCGGCGGTCGGTGTCGCCTCGGCCGCGTTCGGCGGCGCGGTCGGGACGGCGAGCGCGGGCGGTGCCGCGGCCTTCGGGTCCGCGGGCGTCGCCCGCCCGACGGGACGCGCGTCGCCGCCGACGAGCGCGCAAATGCGGGAGTGCGGGTCGTCGAGGCCGAGCAAGCACGCGCGCTGGAGGTTGCGCCGCGCCAGCGGCGGGTCGAACTCGGCGATGTCGCCCTCGAGGTGGAGCTCGAACAGCTGCAGGCACGCCTCCGCGAGCGGCACGTCGGGGTCGTCGCAGGCGCGCTGGAAGTAGCTCTGCGCCGCGTGCGACCGCGGGTCGCTCGCGGGATAGTTCATCGCGTGGAACCAGCCCATGCGCAGGCAGGCCCCGCTCTTGCCCTCGTCGCAGCGCCGGGCCTCGACGATCGGCGGGGGGTCGCCCGGGGACGGCCGGGGACGGCGCGTCGGTGAGACCGCCGCCGCGATCGGTGCCGGGTCCGCGAACTCCATCATCGGCGGCTCGTCCACGGGCATGCGCGACATGTCGTCGGCCAGGGGGCGCACGTCCTGCGCGGATCGGTCGGCGATCGCGTGGGGCCCGGCGTCGACGGTGGTCGACGACGGCGTCACCTGCGGGGCGGGGTGCGCCCACCACAGCGTGAAGAACACGATCGCGGCCGGCAGGCTGAGCAGCGAGACCAGGGCGGCGCCGAGCTGGATGCGCCGGGGCACGATCAGGCGCGCCGCGCTCGCGCGCTCGAGCGCGTCGCTCGCGGTGAGGATGTCGACGAGCGGGAGGTTGGTGCGCAGGCGCAGCAGCGCGTCGCGCCAGCGGTCGTCCGCGGCGAGCCCGCGGACCTCGGCGAGCAGGCGCTGCGCGTCGCGGCGATCGATCTGCTCGTTCACCTCGCGCAGCAGGTCGGTGTTGCTCGCGCGGTCGAAGCACGCGTGCGCCTCCTCGAGCTTGCCCGCGGCGCGCAGCCGCAGGCCGCGGGCGCTCCAGATCTGGCTGCAGGCCGCGACCGCCTCGTGGGTGCCCGGCGCGACCTGCAGGATGTGTTGATGGAGCGCGAGCTGCTCGTCCTCGGTCTGGGTCGCGGCCAGCCGCTCGGCCTGGACCAGCAGCAGCTGGACGTAGCGGGCGCGGATCGCCGCGGGCTGGGTCGGGTACAGCCGCTCGAGCAGCCGGATCGCGCTGCCGAGCCGGTGCTGGTGGGTGTACACGTCGGCGAGCAGCAGCGCGGCGCCGACGTGGTTGGGGTTCATCTGCGGGTCCTCGAGGATCACCTCGAGCAGCACGGCGACCTGGGCGACGCGGCCGTCGTCGACCTCGCCCGCGCCGCGCCACAATTGCGAGGCGGTGCGAAACAGGTCGCACGCGGCGGGCACGAGCTCGTCGAGGTACTCGCGCGCGCTCGCGAACGGCTGGTGCTTGCGGACCCACTGGCGCAGCAGCGCGACCTTGAAGCGAAACTCGCCGTCGACCTCGTCGAAGAGGTCCCAGTCGCGGAGCAGGCGCGGGGCCGAGGTCAGCTGATTGACGACGAGGCGGATGCCGCTGTCGCGCAGGAGCCGCTCGAGGTCGTCGACGGTGACGGCCTGCTCGCCGTGCTCCGCGAGCGCGGCGGCGACGATGCGGCAGGCCGGCGTCAGGCCGTCCCACAGCCACGAGAGCATGGTCCTCGACTCGCGCAGGACGACCGGCACGAGCTCGCGGACGTGGTGCGCGTCGACGCGGGGTTCGCCGGCCTGCTGGGCCCGGTACCAGGCGGTAGAGCCGATCAGCTGGGTGAGCATGGGGTGGCCGGAGGTCAGGGCCCAGACCTCGTCGCGGGCGGCGCGGGTCCAGGTCAGCAGGCCGTCGGCCTCGCCGAGGTCGAGGAGGCGCTCGAGCTCCGGCTGGATCAGCGTCGAGACGTGGATCGTGCGGACGCCGCGCAGCAGCGGGCGCGCCGAGATGTCGAGGTCCTCCATCGCGCGGCCCATCGCGTAGATCACCGCGAGTCGGCTGCCGAGCTCGCCCTCGAGCAGGTCGGCGAGGTGGCCGAAGAACGTGCGCATCGCGTTGGGGGCGCGCGGGTCGGCGAGCACGTCGAACTCGTCGAGCAGCAGGACGACGCGCGCGTCGGCCGGCAGCGAGCGCAGCGTCGTCGCCAGCCAGCCGGCGAGCAGCGCGTCGCCGGACAGGCCGGTCGGCGGCGGCGGCAGCCCGAGCGCGGCCGCGATCGTCGACGCCAGCTCGAGCAGGATCTGCTCGACGGGGGCCATCGCGCGGCCCTGCAGGTCGAAGAACACCGGGCGCCACGGGCCGAGCTCGGGCAGCTTGCGCCGCAGCTGGTGGAGGATCGAGGTCTTGCCGATCCGCCGCTGCCCGAACAGCAGCAGCCCGCGCTCGGCCGGCTGGCGCACGAAGGCCTCGACGCGCCCGAGGATGTCGGCGCGGCCGATGAACGCCGGGGTGTTGCCGACCGAGGTGCCGACGATGTACGGGTTTCGCGGGCTCATCGCAGCACCTGCGCGATCAGGGGCGCCGGCCCGCGCCGAAACTCGTCCCAGTGGTCCTGCACGAACTTGCGCAGGATCCTGCCCTCGATCAGCGAGACCTCGCCGAGCTCGTCGTTGATGAAGCTCTGCAGCCAGCCGTGGGTGGTGGCGCTGACCGGCAGCGCGCACAGGTGATCGACGATCCACCACTCGAGCAGCTTGGGCCGCAGCTCCCAGCCCGGCGGCTCCTCGATCGCGGTCAGCAGGCCGCGCGCCTCGAGCCGCTGGATCGTCGAGAACAGCCCGAGGTCGCTGTCGCTCGCCGTGCGCCCGCCCGGCCAGTGCGACGCGCGCGGCGGCGGTCCGGCGAGCGGGCGGAGGTTCGTCAGCAGCTCCTCGACCCGGCCGTGGCGCACGAGCAGGTCGGTCGCCGCCGCGAAGAAGGCGGCGTCGGGGGCGGCGTCCGGGGGCAGCTGCTGGATCACGCGGCGCCCGAACCTGTCCTGAAGGGCATGTTGCAGCTCGGCCCGCGAGACGTGGGATTCGAAGTGACGCAGGACGTCGCTCCACTGCGCGAGCGCGGGGACGCTGGCGCTCTCGACGGCGCGGGTGTCGAGCCCGCCGGGGATGTCGAGGCCGGCGACGTCGGCCGCGCACACGACGGCGAGGCCCCAGCGCTCGCGCGCGGACAGGCGGCGCCACGCCAGCTCGAACACGGGGCCGAGCTCGTCGCGGCAGGCCCGGAGGGCGCGGTCGCGGTGGACGTGGTGGGGATCAGGGCGCCGGCGCACGAAGTAGTAGAGCAGCGAGGCGAGCGACTGCAGCAGCCGCGGCTGGGCGCCGGAGCAGCGGAGGATGAGGGCGCGGTCGTCGGGGTCGAGGTCGGCGACGGCGACGAGCATCGCGTCGGCGTCGCGCTCGTCGAGCGGGCCGAGCACGATCGACCGCATGCCGTTGAAGTACGGCGAGCCGAACACGCAGCACGGGCCGCCGGTCCGGCCGCGCTCGAGGATCCGGCGCCACAGGACGTCGAGGTCGACGCTGCTGGTGGCGACCACGGCCAGCGCGCGGCTGATCGTCAGCGCGCGCAGGGTCCCGAGGAACTCGTTGGACAGCAGGTGCGGGCGCTCGAGGATCGCGTGCAGGTCGTCGAGCAGCAGCACCGGCGGCGGGCCCTGGGCGGGCTCGTCGGGGAGGGCCCCGGCGGCGAGCGCCAGACCGGTGCTGCGCTCGAGGCGGGCCCACAGATCCGCCGGCCGGGCGCCGTCCGGGAGCAGCTCGAGGTCCTCGCGGTGGGTCCGGCGACCGGCGGCCCGCAGCTCGTGCTCGAGCCGGCGCAGCAGCGAGGTCCGGCCGTTCGGCAGCTCGCTGACGATCACGGCGCTCTCGGCGAGCTCGACGCGCTGATGCACGATGTCGCGCTCGTCGTCGCGGCCGCGAAAGCCCAGCGGCAGCAGCGGCTTGGTCGTGAACGGGTGCGACGTCGGCCGGTCGAGGTCTTGTGAGGTGGGCATGGCGCTCCGATGTCCTCTGTGCACACGACAGGGGGTTCCGATCATCGGGCGCGGGCGGCCGATCGCGAAGATCGGCGGACGTCGGCAGCGAAGGCGTCGCTCAGCTCGCGGGCCGCGGCGCCGCGGACATCATCTCGCGCGGCGGGAACACGGCCAGCGCCGCGCCGGCGAGCGCGGGCGCGGGGTCGGCCTGCAAGGCGGCGAGCCGGGCCAGGCGCTCGGGCGACCAGCCGCGGTTCGGGCCCGCGTCGCGGACCAGCGCGGTGAGGGCGACGCGGCGGACGGCGGGCGCGGGGCTGGCGAGCAGGCGCTCGGTGAACGCCTCGAGCCGGTCCATCTCCACGGACGCGACGGCGGCGTGGCAGGCCGCGAGGGCGTCGGCGTCGAGGAGGCCGGCCTCGCCGAGGCGGGCGAGGTGCTCGGCGAGCTCGGGGGCGTCCATCGCCGCGGCGGCGCAGCGGACCCGCAGGCAGGTCCAGCGCGGGTCGCCGGCGAGGAGGCGCTCGGCGGCGCGGGTGGCCATGACCCACGACGCGCGCGTGCGGGTCGACACCGCCAGCAGGCCGCCGATCGCGACGTGCAGGCAGCGCGGGTCGGCGAGCGCGCGGCCGAGCAGGGCCGGCAGGCGCTCGAGGTCGGTCTCGGCGCTGCGCTGAAGGATGGCCAGCGCGGCCGCCTGGACCTCGTCGTCGTACACCGAGATCAGGCGCTCCGAGCAGGCGCGCAGGAAGGTCCGATCGGGGTCCGTGACCGCGAGGCCGGCGGCGCGGCGCAGCAGGTCGATGCGGGCCTCCGGCTCCGGACGCGCGAGCAGCCGACCGAGCAGCGCCGCGAGCCGGCGGTCGGTCTCGACGGTCAGGCGGTCGGCCGGGATGTCGCCGAGCCGCGCCGCCATCACCCAGTCCGGGCCGGTGACCGCGCGGTCGAACACCGCCCAGGTCGGCTCGCGGTCGAGGTGGTCCCACAGCGCGCGCAGCATGGCGATGCGGACGTCGCGGTGGAGGTGGCCGGCGTCGAGGGCGACGAGCTGGTCGTAGGCGCCGTCGATGCGCAGCTCGCCGAGCAGGCGCACGACTTCCTTGGCGACGGTGACCTTGCGCAGCGGCACGCCGGCGAGCTCGTGCAGCGCGGCGCGGGGCAGCATGTCGCGCAGGGCCCGGCGCAGGCCGTAGATGGCGACGCGGGCGCGGGCGTCGTCGAGGCAGCCGAGGAGGGTGGGGACGCACTGGCCGCGGTCGCAGCGGCCCATCACGCGGATCGCCTTCTCCTGCACGGCGGCGCGCGCGTCGGAGGCGGCGGCGGCGAGGACGTCCATCGGCGCGGAGTCCATCGCGGCGAGCACGGCGAGGCAGCGCCACACCGTCGGCGTGTCGCGCTCCGGGTCGCGGACGATGCGGCCGAGGCTGCCGGCGAACGCGACGTTCTGGGCCGGCGTCCAGCGGGAGAAGCCGGCGCGAAACGGCAGCAGCCACGCGGTCGCGCCGGTGGCGAAGCGGCCGCGGATCACGCGGTCGCCGAGGAACGGGCCGAGCAGGTCCTGACGCCGGGCGTGCATGTGCCAGTGGACGACGGGCACGCACACGTAGCTCTCGTCGTGGCGCAGCAGGTCGGGGAGGACGCGGTCGAAGTGCGCGGCGGCGCGGACCCGCAGCAGCTGCAGCGCCGCGACGACCTCCGCGTCGCTGCCGTTGCCGCGAGCGATGCGCTCGAGCGCCGCGGCGAGCTCGGGGTGCGCGGGCGGCTGGCGCTTGCCGGGGCGCTCGCGGCGGGCCGCCAGCGCGAGGACCTCGCGGGTCCAGCCGCGGTCGAACCACCGCTGCAGCGCGGTGGCCAGCGAGGCCTCGTAGCGCGCCGGATCGAGGCGCGCGAACACCAGCATGACCTGCAGCGCCTGGCTGCTCCACGGGGTCACGCGACCGATCTCGGCCAGCAGATCGGCGAGCCCCGCGACCCGCGGCAGCCGGGTGCCGAGGCTGTCGGCCAGCGCGATCACGTTGTGCAGCCGCTCCTGGTCCCGCCATGTGGTCGCGACCGCGATCAGGTGCGGCGCCGCGGCCTCGATGTCGGCGTCGGTCAGGTGCGCGCCGAGCCGGACGTCGTACAGGTTGCCGCGCTCCTTGATGAAGACGCCGAGCCACGGCGCGGCCGCGGCCGGGTCGAGGAAGAAGGTGCGGACCAGCAGCGCCTCGGCGGCGGTGGCTGTCCCATGGGACAGGTCGCCGGCGTCGAGCGCGTCGCGCAGGACGCGGGCGATCGTCGGCACGTGCTCGACCCGCCAGACGGTCCGCGGCCACGCGACCAGGGCATACAGCATGGTCAGGCGCACGGGGTCCTGCTCGTGCTTGCGCGCGGTCACCAGCGCGAGCGCGCGGTCGGCCAGCGCCGGCTCGCCGGGGCGCAGGCCGGGGATCGCCAGCAAGGTCGCCAGCGCGACGCCCCGCGCCGCGCCGTCCGGGAACCCGAGGAAGTCCTTGATCGCGGCGTTCGCCTCGTCCCACGGCAGGAAGCGGGCGTACACGATGCGGTCGAGCGGGCGGGTGCCGAGCGCGACGACCTCGTGCAGGTGCCGCCTCGCCTCGCGCTCGCGCAGGTCCTCCGGCAGCAGGGCGACGAGGTCGAGGGAGATCGCGCCGTCGCTGCGGCGCGCCGCGACGCTCCAGCGCTGCCACGCGTGCAGGCGCCGCTGCGGGTCGGTGATGTCGCCGAGCAGCGCGAAGCCCCAGACCGGGTGCTCCTTGAGCACGTCGCACCAGGCGTCGACGACCGCGGCGAGCCGGGGTCGGTCGAGGCGCTCGCGCAGGGCCGCGGCGTCGCCGAGCAGCCGCGGGTCGCGACGCACGAGGCGGCCGAGCTGGTCGGGGTCGAGCGCGCCGGCGCTGCGCTGGAACGGGGCGCCGCCGACCCGGAGGTCGTGGCGCTCGATCAGCGCGAGGGTGCCGGCGGGTCGGCGCGCGCCGAGGCCCTGAAGCAGCCCGACCTGGCTGAAGATCCGGCGCGCGACGAGCAGGTCGATCAGCTCGAGCGCCGCGTCCGGGCCGCCGGCGGCGATCGCCGGGGCGTGGGCGGCGATCAGCTGGCGCGTGACCGGGTCGGGCTCGCCGGGGGCGGCGCGCAGGCGATCGCAGAGCACCGCGCCGAGGGCCGCGGGGGCGCTGCGGGCCAGCCGGGCCCAGAAGACGTGGCTCGGCCGCGCGAGCGCGCGGTCGAGGTGACGGCGCACGCCGTCGGGCGAGGCCCACGGGACGACGTCGGCGAAGTCGTGCAGGCCCGGGCGCGTGGCCAGCCAGTCGAGGTAGCGATCGACGACGTCGCGGCGGCGCCGGATCGCCAGCGCGCGCAGCAGCGGCCGCTCGCGCCGCATCGCGTACGCGATCTTCAGGGCCTCGAGCGCCTCGACGTCGTCGCAGACCCGCGGCACCATGGTGAACGCGAGCGAGCGCAGCGACGCGGCGGTGTCCTCGGTGAAGCGCAGCAGGCGCTTGCCGTCGCGCAGGGTGTGCATGGCGTGCAGCGCGAGCCGGCGTTCGAACACGTCGCCGTCGATCAGCTCGTCGATGCAGGCCAGCGCGGCGGGGTCGGTCCGGGCGGCGCGACCGAGGTCCAGCATGCGCTCGAGCCGGCCGAGGTGATGGGTGGCGAGGAGCTCGTCGCGTGGCAAGAGCGGGGCGCGCATCGGGCATCACGATCCGCGAAACACGGCGCGGTGACCAGTGCGACGCAGGGAGCGGACGCGCCCGCGGGCCCGCGGAGGACCGCGAGGCTCGCGGGCGCCCGGGAGCGCGGATCTCAGCGCGACTTGCCGCTGCCGCCCGCGGTGCTGCTGTCGTCCTTCTTCGCGGAACCGGAGCCGGCGGAGCCCGCGGTGCCCGCGGTGCCGGCGGTGCCGGCGGTGCCGGCGGTGCCGGCGGTGCCGGCGGTGCCGGCGGTGCCCGAGCCGGCGTTGCCGGCGTTGCCGGAGCCAGCGTTGCCGGCGGTGCCGGAGCCAGCGGAGCCAGCGGTGCCGGAGCCAGCGGAGCCAGCGTTGCCGGCGGTGCCGGAGCCAGCGGAGCCAGCGGTGCCAGCGGTGCCGCCCATGCCGGCGGAACCGGAGCCCGCGGTGCCAGCGGTGCCAGCGGTGTTGCCCATGCCGGCGGAGCCGGCCGAACCCACGGTGCCCATCCCGGAGCCGGCGCTGCCGCCCGCTGCGCTGCCGCTCGCCGAGCCGCCGACGCCGGACGCATCATTGCTGCGACCCGCGCTGGCGCCCGCGGGCGAGCCGCCGGCGGAGTCGGAGGGTCCTCGGGCCGTGCCGGTCACGCCGGGCGAGCCGACGGCCCCGGCGGTGGCGGAGCCGGCGGTGGCGGTCCCGGCGGTGGAGTTCGTCTTGGTGTTGTTGCTGTCATTGCAGCCGCCCACGAGTACGGCGGTCAGGATGAAGAGGCTGGACCTGGGGAGTTGCATGCCGCTGTCATTGACGCGGTCCGGCGATCACGCCAATGCAGTGACCTCACAAGTTTGTGTGCGACTTCGATATCGTGGCAGGAGCCGCGAGGACGCCGCCCCGCCGCGCGCACGCGCTGGCGCCGCTGGCCCGGCCGGGCGTTTCGGGCCCGGGATGTCCCGGAGGGCCGCGAGGCGGTCATTGCGCAAATATCCGTTCAGGGCGGCGAGTCGTGCGAATCGTGGGAGTCCGGGGGTGCTGCGGCCTCGAGCTTGCAGGTCTGGCCATCGCGCGCATGAGATCGACGAGCGTCGCATGCAGCCCCCGGACGAGACCCCCGACCCCCACGATCCGCTGGCGCGACGCCCGGACGACCCGATGCTGTTTCGCCGCTGGGGCGCGCGCCTGTACGATCGCAACGTCGACGGCGCGCCGGTGCGCGGACCGCTGATCATCGCCAGCTTGCTGGTGCTGATCGGCCTGGTCGCGGTCGCGGTGGTCCTGCTGACGGGCGCGCCCTGAGGGCTCACGCCGACGCGTGCACGGCCGGGTCGAGCCGCCATGTCGTGGCGGACGCGATCCGCTCGGCCGCATTTAGAAGGTGCTGCATGCGCGCCCAGGCCCGCGCTGGATCGTCGACGCCGAGCAGGTGCACGCCGGTGTGGCGCGCGTCGTGCGTCGCATACACGTCCGGATCTCCGGTGAAGACGAGGTCGGCGCGGCGCAGCAGCTCGTGGTCGCCGTCGCCGGCGGGGCGCTCGTCGGTGCAATCGTAGACGGTCGCGCGCGGGCGCGGCCGCGTGGTCGCGCAGTCCCAGCGCAGGTGCGACAGACACACGATGTCCGGCTCGCTGGCGGCCATCGTGTACGGGGAGCGGGAGAGCGTGGAGCTACGATCGGGGCTGTCCATCGCGGACCTCGGTGGTGCGAGATTGTGGGCGGCGCGCCCGGCCCTGGTATGCGACACCTGTCCGCGCCGGCAAGCGCATTGTCGTGATCGCGGCGTCATTCGTCGCCGACGGTGTTTCGTCGGGCGACGGTCGCGGGTCTGCGTCGGCGCCGCCGCCATGGATCACAGATCACGCAATCACAGCAGGTCGGCGTGGCGCTCGCGGACCGCGGCCATCGCCTCGCGCGCGGCGGCCAGCGTGCGGTCGATGTCCGCGTCGCGATGGGCGTGGCTGATGAACCACAGGTGCCGCGGATGCAGAAGGACCCCCCGCGCCAGCACCTCGACATAAAAGCTGTCGCGCAGGCGGTCGCGGACGTCCGGCTGCGGGTGCGTGAAGCGCATGAACGGCATCGAGGGGATCGGCTCGCCGTACGCGACCACCGGCAGCCCGTGCGCCCGCGCGGCCGCGTCGAGCCCGGAGATCAGGCGCTCGCCGAGGCGCCACACGTGGCCCGTGACGTCCTCGCGGTCGAGGATGTCGAGGGTCGCCATCGCGGCCGCCATCGCGGCGGTGTCGCCGTGGTAGGTCGCCGACAGGTGCAGGCCGGCGCCGTGGCGCAGCACGCTGCGCTTGCCGACCAGCGCCGCGACCGCCCAGCCGTTGCCGAGCGCCTTGCTGAGCGTGGTGATGTCGGGCTGGAGGTCGAGGAATTGCTGCATCGACCCGCGCGGCGTACGAAACGCGGTCTTGACCTCGTCGAATATGAACACGGCGCCGTGCTCGCGGGTGGTCTCGATCATCGCGGCGAACACCTCGCGGCGCGGCGGGTGGAACATCTCCGGCGCGACGATGACGGCGGCGACCTCGCCCGGGTGGGCCTGCAGCAGCGCCCCGAGGCGCTCCGGCTCGGCCGCGGGCAGCTCCAAGACCTGCTGGGCGAGGCCGTCGGGGACGGCGGCGTCGAGCGGCAGGCACCAGTCGTGCCAGCCGTGATAGCCGCAGCGGATCACGCGCCGTCGACCGGTCGCCCGCCGCGCGATCCGCAGCGCCGCGGTCGTCGCCTCGGAGCCGGTCTTGAAGAATGTGCCCATCTCGGCGCCGGGGAACCGGGCGATCAGGCGCTCGATGAACTTCAGGTGCAGCGGGTGGTTCATCGACAGCGGCGCGCCGCGCCGCAATTGCGCGATCGCTGCGGCGTCGACCTCCGGGTGGGCATATCCGAGGAGGTGGGGCCCGAACGCCATCACGTAATCGACGTACTCGTGGCCGTCGACGTCCCAGCAGCGGGAGCCCTCGCCGCGGTCGATGTACATCGGCGAGTCCTCCGGCGTGACCAGCGGGCGGCCCGAGAGGTGATGACCGCCGGGGATGATCTCGCAGGACCGGCGATACAGCGCCGCGGAGTTCTTATAAAAAGAATGGGTGGAGGTCGACGAGGATTGCGACATGGGGGGCCGGCTCGGCCGCGGCTACCATGCGCGACTTCGCGAGGCCGGCAAGTCGGGCGCGCGTGGCGGACGATCGGGTCGCCGTGGGCGGGCGCGGCGGGCCGGGAGTGTGGCCTCGCGGGGGCGGGCTACGGCACCGGCACGCGGGTCAGCTGGATGCCGAGGCGGATCTCGCTGGCTTCGCCCTTCGGCGTCGGTCCGAGCGTCATCTTTTTAAATGCGTCGCGGGCGCAGGCGTCGAGCTCCGGCGTGTGACCCGCGGGGGTCGGCGAGCCGATGCCGATCTGCGTCCCGTCGGCGGCGAGGGACAGGGTGAACATCGTGAGCGCGCGGTCCGCGTCGGGGAAGCACTCCGCGAGGGCCGGGAGGACCGGCTCGACGAGGGCGCGCATATCGGCGGGGGTGTAGCCGGCGTCGAGCTGCATGCTGCGCAGGACGGCCACGCGGCGGTAGACCGGCGGCGGCGGTGCGGGCGGGGTCGGCGGGGTCAGGGCCGCGGCCGCGCCGGTGATGTGCGGGGCGAAATGATCGTAGCCGGCGAGCACGGCCAGCGCAGTGATCGCGCTGGCGGGGATCCACAGCAGGAAGCCGCCTCTGCGCCGGGGCGTCGGCAATGGCGGTGGTTCGGGCGGGGCCGGCTCGTCGTCGGGCACGAACAGCGGCTTGCCGTGCAGGCGGCTGTACAGGACCGGCACCGTGAGGTCGGCGCGGTCCGCCATCTGGCTGCAGGCCTCCGAGAGCGCGAGGTCGACGAGGCCGTGGCGGGTGAGGCGATGAAAGAACGGGCCGACCATCTCCTCGACGGTCGCGACCGAGACGCGGTCGGTCATGGCGACGACGCTGGGTGTGCCGATCTCCTGGGCGAGGCGCAGCGCGAGGCCGCCGGCGGCCCCGGTGGCCCCGGGCGCGGCGGTCTCGCAGCAGGCGAGGAAGACCAGGTGCGGCAGGCCGACGCCGCTGCGCAGCCGTCCGAGCCGCTGGATGAATTCGCCGGCCGGGACCGGGTCGACCTCGTTCGCCTCCGACGCGAGATACAGCACCGTCTCGCCGGTCCGCGCGATCGTGCCGCCGTGGGCGACGATGTGCAGGATGGTGTACACATTCGCCGTCAGCCGCTCGCAGATCGCGTCGAGCGTCGGCGGGCCGACCGCGCCGGGGAAGTCGCAGGCGAGGATGTCACACGCGACCCCGCCGAGCGCCTCGCGCACCGTCGTCGCCGCCCGCCCGGCGTCGAACGGCTGGAGGCTGTAATCCGCGAGGTTGCCCGGGCTCGCGACCACGACCAGCACGCGCTGCGCGCCGCGGGCCGGGGTCGGATATACGCGGTCGGTCTGCGCCGGGATATGCAGCGAGAACGGGGTGCGCTGGTCGAGCCGCAGGAACTCCCAGGTGTTGTCGATGCGCGCGCACAGCCGCTCCCAGCGCAGCTTGCGAAGCTGCGGGTCGTCGATCATCACCGTGACGTGCAGGGCCTCGGGGCTGCGGGCGCGGGCGCGGATCAGGGCCTCCGCGACGGCGTCCCGGAACAGCGCGCGCCCGAGGACGGTGCCGTAGGCGCGGGCCGAGCTCTGCGCGGTGAGCTCGACCAGGTCGAGGTAGAGCGTGCCGTCGGTGCGCACCGACAGCGTGTCCTGCGAATGGCTCTCCTGGACGATGACCGGCCAGCCCTCGCCGGTCTTGCGCAAGATCATGATGTCCAGGACGCCCATTGAATGGAATCAACCCAGTGGAACAGTCTATTGCGGATATGCCGCGAGTCAAGCCGGCCGCTCGCCGTCCGCCGGGCCGACCGGACCCGCGGCCCGCGCGACGCGACCGAGCGCTGGCGCGGGCCGCGGACAATATGTACATATCACGGTCGGACGGATCGATGAGATATATGTATTGCGAGAGATCGACCGGCGATGGATCGTGCGGGGCGCCGATATGGCGGTCCGCGGCCCGGCATCGCGCGGCAGGTCGATGACGCGTCGGAGGGGCGCGCCCCGGCGTGCGGTCTTCGTTTGCGGAAGTCGATCGGACGCGTCGATGCGGACGATCGTCTCCGGCATGCCGGCAAGCTCGACGAACCGCCTCGCCCCTGGCCGCCGCGCCGTCGTCACCGCGCTCGCCACGAGCCCGGAGGAGGCGCTGGCGGCGGGCCTGCAGCTCGAGGCCCAGCCGGCCCCGGACCCGTCGACGCTCGCGCCCGACGAGGTCCTGATCGCGGTCCGCAGCGCGGCGGTCGGCTGGGTCGACCTGCTGATGACGAGCGGGCAATACCAGCACGTGCCGCGCCCGCCGTACACGCCGGGCATCGAGTTCGCGGGCGAGGTCGTGGCGACCGGCGCGGCGGTCGAGCGCGCGGTGCTCGGGGTCCAGGTGATCGCCGACGGCCTGCTGACGGGCCCGCGCTCGCTCGGCGAGCACCGCACGTTCGGCGGCTTCGCGTCGTACGCGGTCGCGCCGCTGGCCGCCGTGATCCCGCTGCCGGGCGGGCTGTCGCTCGACGCCGGCGCGTGCCTGCTCGGCGGCTACGAGACCGCCTATCACGCGCTCGTGCAGCGCGCCCGCGTGCTCCCCGGCGAGCACGTGCTCGTGCTCGGCGCGACCGGCAGCACCGGCCTCGCGGCGGTCCAGCTCGCCAAGCTGCTCGGCGCGACCGTGATCGCGGTCGGACGCTCGGCGGACAAGCTCGAGGTGGCCCGCGCGCAGGGGGCCGACCACGCGCTGCACACCGGCGCCGACGGGTCGCGCCCGCTGCGCGACGAGCTCAAGGCGCTGACGGGCGGGCGCGGCGTCGACGTGGTGTTCGACGCGGTCGGCGGGGCGCTGTCGACGGAGGCGCTGCGCGGCGCGGCCTTCGGCGCGCGCTTCGTGGTCGTCGGCTGGGCCTCGACGCCGCTGGTCGGGCGCGGCGGTCGCGACCCGAACATGCTGCCGACGAACCTCATCCTGATGAAGGGCATCGACGTGCTCGGCTCACCCGCCGCGATCGCGGTCCACCGCGACCCGGCGCTGCGCGCCGACCGGCTCGCGCGCATCCTCGCGTGGGCGCACGAGGGCCGCCTGCACCCGCTGGTCTCGCAGGTGTTCGAGTTCAAGGCGCTCGACGAGGCGCTGCGCGCGAAGTGGGACAGCCGGTATCCGGGCAACATCGTCGTGCGCCCCGAGCACGCCGATCCGCCCGCGTGAGCGTCCGCGAGGGCGGGCGTCGCCCGGACGGCCCGCGGTCCGGTCGGGTTTGGCGGAGGTCGGCGTTCGCGCGGTGATCGACGGGCCGGCTTGTGTACACTGGTCCGAGGTGCCCGCTCTCCCGCAGCCGAGCAGCCTCGCGCAGGGCCTGCCGCCGTGTCGCAGCTGTGGTCGGGCGTACCCGGCGACGCGGCTGCTGTGCCCGGTGGACGGGTCGGTGCTGCCGCTCGAGGGCCGGCTGCTGGGCGGCAAGCTGCGCCTCGACCGCTGCGTCGGCGACGGCGGGATGGCGAGCGTGTGGCAGGCGACCAACACGCTGGTCGGCAAGCAGGTGGCGATCAAGCTGATGCACGCGCGCTACGCCGGGGACGCGGAGCTGCTGTCGCGGTTCCGCAACGAGGCGTCGGCGGCGGGCCGGATCGGGAGCCCGTACATCTGCGACGTCCTCGACTTCGGCGAGAGCGAGATCGGGCCGTACATCGTGATGGAGCTGCTCGAGGGCTGCTCGCTGGCGGAGCTGATCCACGCCCACCGCCGCCTCGACCCGGGGCTCGCGGTGTGGATCCTTCGTCAGGCGCTGGACGGGCTCGAGGCGGCGCACCGCGCCGGCATCATCCACCGCGACCTCAAGCCGGAGAACATCTACCTGTGCCGGGCGATGCGCGGGCAGTGGGTGGTCAAGCTGATGGACTTCGGGATCTCGAAGTTCGCGAACCATGACCAGACCGCGGCGGGCACGACGATGGGCACGCCGCACTACATGGCGCCGGAGCAGATCCAGCGGGCCGCGACGGTCGACGCGCGCGCGGACCTGTGGTCGATCGGCGTGATCCTCTACGAGTCGATCACCGGGGTGCAGGCGTTCGCCCGGCCGAGCGTCGCGGAGGCCCTGGCCGCGCTGCGCACCCACGACCCGCCGCCGCTCCAGCAGGTCGTGCCCGATGCGCCGCGCGGGCTGTCGGAGGTCGTCACGCGCTGCCTGCAGCGCGACCCGGCCCGCCGCTGGCCGTCGGCGCAGGCGCTCGCGCAGGCGCTCGCGCGCTTCGAACGCCCGGGGCAGCGCGTCGGGGCCGAGGCGGAGGCCGCCCGCCGCGCGGCCGACACGCTGCGCAACGGGCCCAAGGCGCAGGCCGAGCGGCGGACCGGGGCGCAGCAGGCGGTCGGCGCGGTCAAGCGGACCGGGCCGCAGCCGGTGGTCGCGGCGAGGGGGACGGGGCCGCAGGCGGCGGTCGCGGGCAGGGGGACGGGGCCGCAGGCGGCGGTCGCCAGGCGGACGGGGCCGCTCGCCCAGGCCGGCGGGAAGTCGGGACCTGTCCCTTCGGCCAGCAAGGGTGCACCTGTCCCTTCGGCCAGCAAGGGTGCACCTGTCCCTTCGGCCAGCAAGGCGGTCCCGATCGCGCCGGTCATGCCGATGCCCGTGTCCCTCGCCAGCAAGCGGACGGGGGCGCAGCGACCTGTCCCTTCGGCCAGCGAGGCGGGACCTGTCCCAACGGCCAGCAAGGCGGGACCTGTCCCTGCGGCCAGCAAGCGGCCGGGGCCCGCGCGCACGGGGGCGCAGGCGGCGGTCGTGCGGGGGCGGGCGGGGTCGCTGGGGTGGCTGTGGGGGCTGCTGCTGGCGCTGCTGGGGGGCGGGCTGGTGGCGCTGGCGCTGTGGCAGCGCGGGTGAGCGTCGCCCGCGCTGGCGCGCGGGCGCGGGAGATCACCGCAGCCAGCCGAGGTAGCCGGTCGCCTGTGGCTGGCCGCGCAGCCGGGCGAGGGCCTGCTTGAAGCGCGCGTAGACGCGAAAGAAGCGCTCGAGGCCGGCGCGCTCGCGCGCGGACAGCGGGGCGGCGCTGCAGATGACCTTGGGGTCATGGACGCCGAGGTCGAGGAAGCCGACGACGCCGACCGCGGTGAGCTGCAGGCGGGCGCCGAACGGGAGGCGGGGCCCGAGCACGACGGCGTCGAGGAGGTCGCCGTCGCCGGATCTTCGGCCGGAGATCGATCCGTAGTTGTAAGGGCAGGGGACGGGCGAGACGAAGTCGATCGAGCCGTCGCCGCGGCGCTTGACCATGCTCCAGCGCGGATACTCGACGGTCACCTCGCAGACCTCTCCGGGCGCGGGGAGATCCAGGTCACAGGGCGGAGCGGAGGGCACGCCGCGTCGTAGCACGAGGCGCGGCGGCCCGTCGATCGTGCTCGCGCGCGCCCGGCCGGCAACGGCGCCGCCTGGCCCGCCGCGCAGCTTGTGTGAGATCCTTCGCCGATGTCGATGGGGCTTGTCTCGAGCGTGTCGCGCCTGTCCGGCGCCCTGCTGCTCGCCGGCTGCTTGAACGAGGAGACGATGATCACCAGCGTCGACGGCACCGACGGCACCGCCGCGGAGAGCACGGCGGCGATGACCGGGACCACCGCCGAACCGCCGACGCCGACCACCAGCGGCGCGGAGAGCACGGGCAGCTCGACCGCGGCCGACAGCTCGGAGTCCGGCGTCGCGGCGAGCAGCACTGAGTCGGAGACGACCGGCGCGCCCGCGCCGGTGTGCGGCGACGGGGTCGTCGAGGGCGACGAGACCTGCGACGACGGCGACGACGAGGACGACGACGAGTGCCCGGGGAGCTGCCTGCTGGCGTTCTGCGGCGACGGCTTCGTGCGCGCCGAAGTGGAGGCGTGCGACGACGGCAACAAGTTCAACGACGACGCGTGCACCAACACCTGCACGGTGGCGACGTGCGGCGACGGGGTGATGCAGGACGGGGTCGAGGCGTGCGACGACGGCAACCAGGAGGACGGCGACTACTGCACCGGCGTGTGTGAGCTCGCGACCTGCGGCGACGGCGTCGTCCACGTCGACGTCGAGGCGTGCGACGACGGCGACCAGGAGGACGACGACGCGTGCCTGAGCGACTGCAGCGCGGCGGTGTGCGGCGACGGGGTGCTGCAGGTCGGCGTCGAGGCGTGCGACGACGGCGACGACGACGACGGCGACGCGTGCCTGAGCGACTGCAGCGACGCGAAGTGCGGCGACGGGGTCGTGCACGTCGGCGTCGAGGCCTGCGACGACGGCAACGACGTCGACGGCGACGCGTGCTTGAACGACTGCAGCGCCGCGAAGTGCGGCGACGGGGTCGTGCAGGACGGGGTCGAGGAGTGCGACGACGCCAACGCCGTCAACACCGACGCGTGCAGCAACAAGTGCGTGCTGACCCCGAAGACGGTGGTGCTCGGGCCGGGGGACAACACCACCCAGCAGGGCGGGGTGAACCTCGGCGTCGCGTTCAATGACGCCTGTCCGATGGGCCAGGCGCTGGTCGGGTTCAGCGGCGTGCTGAAGACCAACGTGCACGCGGCGTTGAAGGGGATGTGCGGGCTGCCGAACCTGAACGTGCAGGGGGCGGGCTTCGTGGTCAAGGTCGGGGCGGGCACGGCGTTGACGCAGCGCGGGGGCACGGGCGACACGCCGTGGACGCGGAGCTGCCCGGCGGATCAGGTGCTGGTCGGGTTCTCGGGGCGGGCGGGGACCACCATCGATCAATTGGTGCTGACCTGCGCGCCGCTGCTCGTCAGCGAGGCGGTCGACGGCAGCTTCAGCGTCGCGCCCGGCGCGGCGACGCCGTTGATGGCGATCGGCGGGGCCGGCGGGGCGGCGTTCGTGCAGACCGACTGTCCGATCGGACAGGTCGGCGCGGCCCAGCGGCTGCGCGCCGGCACGCTGATCAACGCGTTCGGCTACGGCTGCAACGCGGTCAGCCTCGGCTATTGAGCCGGGGCCACGCGCGGCGCGGACAGCCGGGCCGCGAGCTGGCCGCGGTCGATCTTGCCGTTGACGGTCATCGGCAGCCCGGCGAGCACGTGGACGTCGCGCGGCAGCATGTAGGCCGGCAGGCGGGCGCGCAGCTGCTCGCGCAGCGCCTCGCCGTCGAGCGTGGCCCCGTCGCGCGCGACCACGAACGCGGCGAGCGCCTCGCAGCGGCCGTCGCGGACGACCGGCAGGACGACGGCCTGCTCGACGTCGGCGAGCGCGGCGATGTTGGCGGCGATGTCGTCGAGCTCGATGCGGTGGCCGAACAGCTTGATCTGGTGGTCGATGCGGCCGTCGAAGAACAGCTCGCCGTCCTCGACGTGGCCGGCGTCGCCGGTGCGGTAGCGGCGGCGCGGCGGGTCGCCGGCGAACACGCGCGCGGTCAGCTCGGGGGCGCCGCGATAGCCGGGGCTGACGCTCGGGCCCTCGATCACGATCTCGCCGTCGTCGATGAACACGCGGGTGTCGGGGCGCGGGCGGCCGAGCGGGAGCACCGGCCAGCGCGCGAGCATCGCGTCGTCGACGAGCACCGAGGTCACGGCGACGGTCGCCTCGGTCGGGCCGTAGAGGTTGTAGACGCGGGCGCCGGGGAAGCGGGCGTGGAGGCCGCGGACGCACGCGGGGGTGAGGGTCTCGCCGCAGAACAAGAAGGTGTCGAGGCGGGGCAGGCGGGCGGCGGAGAAGGTGCGGTCGCGCAGGCACATCTCGGCGAACGAGGGGGTCGAGACCCAGACCTCGAGGTCGGCGGTGGCGAGGGCGGCGCGCAGCTCGAGCGGGTTCTCGATCATCGCGCGGTCGATGCAGACGAGGGCGCCGCCGGTGGCGAGCGCGAGGTAGAGGTCCATCACCGACAGGTCGAAGGAGAACGGGGCCTGATTCAAGAACCGTCGGCCGCGGCCGACGGGGTGGACGGCGGCGGCCCAGTCGACGAAGCCGGCGAGGTTGGCGAGCGAGATCTCGACGCCCTTCGGCTCGCCGGTGCTGCCGGAGGTGAACATGATGTAGACGGTCTCGTCGGGGCGCAGCGCGGCGCTCGCGGGCGGCCGCGCGTCGCCGACGGCGAGCGTGGCGATGTCGTCCGGGCCGAGCACCGTCGCCCCGTCGCCGCAGCGGCGCAGGATCGACTCCACGCGCGCGGCGGGCAGGCCGTCGTCGATCGGGACGTAGGGGCGCCCGGCCTTGATCGCGGCGACGAAGCCGACGAGCATCTCCGCCTGCTTGTGACCGCGCACGACCACCGGCGCGCCGCGCTGGCCGCTGCGGGCGAGCGCCGCGGCGAGCGCGTCGGAGCGGGTCGCGAGCTCGCCGTGGGTCATGCGGCGCGCGCGGTGCTCGTGGGCGAGCGCGTCGGGGTCGGCTTCGGCGATGCGCGCGAGCAGCCCGGTCATGCCGGGTCTCCGGCGATGAAGCGGAGGATCGCGGAGACGCTGGCGAAGCGGCCGCGGTAGATGTCGTCGGCGGTGGCCTCGACGCCGAAGCGGTCGGCGACGAAGTCCACGAGCTCGAGCAGGCGGATCGACTGGACCAGGCCGCGCTCGACCAGGTTGTCGTCGTCGCCGAAGCTCAGCTCCTCGCCGGCGAGCTCGACGATGAAGCGGTGGATCTGATCGCGGGGGCTGTCTGGCATGATCGTGAGGTGTGTGTATATTTCGGTTTCAAGACAGGAGCCAGCCGACGACGGTGCCGGTGCGGACCCCGAGGTAGACGAGCACCCAGGTCAGGAGGATCGCGGCGACGGGGTGCAGGCGCCAGCGCGGGCGCCAGCGGCGGCGCTCGAGCGTCAGCGCGACGCCGACGAGCACGGTGAAGATCAAATTCTCCGCCATCAGGCCCCAGTCGGGCCGCAGGCCGTGCTTGAACGCGAACTTCGGCAGGTGAAACAGCGTCGAGCCGACCATGAACACGGCGGTGGTCGCCAGCCAGATCGCCAGGTAGGGCCGGCGGCGCAGGCGGAGCACGATCGGATAAAAGAACAGGTCGACGAGCAGCTCGCGAAAGTGCGTGTTGTAGCGCCGCCACCAGTCGAGGACGGAGCGCGAGCGCAGCGGGCGGTCGAAGGGCGGCGCGACGTCGACGCCGAGGATCTGCTGCATGCCGGTCAGCACGAGGGCGGGGCCGATCACGCTGAACACGGCCCACACCGGATAGTCGAGCAGCGCGAGCGGCATGACCTCGAGCGCGCGGCCCTCGAGCCCGCCGCGGATCATGATCTGCGGCACCGGGAAGGCCGCGTCGACGATCGTGTAGGCGGTGGCGATGCACACGCCCGCGGCGATGTTGCGCGCGCCGGACTCGAGCAGCGCCGGCGGCGGGCGGACGATCGAGCGCTGGAACCGGTCGAAGCGGGGGATCGCCAGCATGTAGGGGACGATCACGAAGTAGGGCGCGAGCGCGAGGTACAGGAAGCAGTCGATGACGGGCTGGCGCTGGAACTTCACCGCCTTCGCGGCCTGGTACAGCGCGAACAGCCGGAACGTGAAGTTCAGGACGAACATGCCGCCGAGCGCCAGCCACAGCGGGTCGCGCGGGCCGTCGGCGCGGTGGAGGCCGGCGGCGAACATCGGCGCGGCGATGAAGGCGGCGAGCAGCGCGAGCTTCGCGGCGTTCGGCAGGCGCGAGAAGATGACCGCGTACGCGGCGGCGACGAAGGCGACGGCGATCGCGGCGAACAGCGGGCTGAAGCTCAGCATCGCGGCGAGCGAGGCGAGCACGAGGAGCGGGCGGCGCAGGGCCTCGGGGGCGTGCGGGAGCGCGAGCGCGGCGGCGGCGAGCAGCAGGCACAGCCACGGCAGGGTCGCGGGCGCGATCAACTGCGGCGTCCAGGTCAGCAGCGGCACCCCCTGCGTGCCCACGACGGCGACGGCCGCCAGGGCCAGCACGACATGCAGCGCGGTGATCGGGCGCACGAGCGCGGACCCTACACGTCCGTGCGCCGCCGATCCAGCCGAAAACAGGGGGACAGCGGCGTCGGGGATGCCGGCGGCGGGCGGTCGCGTGGGCGGGCGGTCTCAGGACTCGCGGGCGGCGAGCCAGGCGGTGACCTCGGCGAGGCCGGTCGGGTACTTCGCGGGGGCGGCGGCCCACGCCTCGCGGGCGGCGCGGGCGGTCTCCAGGGCCTTCGGGCGCTCGCCGGTGTCCCACAGCGCGCGGGCCAGCGGGAAGCGGACGGCGCCGAGGTCCCCGGGGGTGTAGGCGGGGTCCTTGCTGGCCAGCTCGAGCGCGCGGAGCAGCGGGGCCCTGGCGATCTTCATGGCGCCGAGCTCGACCTGGCAGCGGCCGACGCCGGTGAGCGGCTCGATGATCCCGGCGTCGCCGGGGGCGGTCTTTTCATACATCGCCAGGGAGCGCTGATATTGCGCGAGCGCCTTCGTATAGTCCTTCCGGTCATAGTGGACCGCGGCGATATCGGTGATCAGCTTGGCGACGAAGGGGTGCTCGGGGCCATAGATCTCGCCGCCGATCTTGAGCGCGGCCTCGAGGTGGACCAGCGCGTCGTCGTGGTGGCCCTGCTTGACCTGGGTGTTGGCGATCGAGGTGTGGACCGCGGCGACGTTGCGGTGGCGCTCGCCGAACTTGCGCTGGAAGATCGCCAGGGCCCGCGTGGCGGCGGCCTCGGCCTCGGCGTCGCGGTCCTGGCCGCTCAGCAGCTGCGCCAGGCCGTTGAGCGTGATCGCCAGCTCCGGGTGGTCGGGCGGCAGGCTGCGCTCGTACAGCGCCAGCGCGGCGCGCAGCTCCTGCTCGGCCTCGGCGTCGCGGTGGAGCCGCATGTGCATCAGCGCGAGGTTGGTGAGCACGCCGCCGGGCTTGGGGTGGCCGTCGCCGAGGTGGACGCGCCAGATGTGGAGCGCGCGGTGATACAGCGCCTCGGCCTCGGCGTAGCGCTGGCGGTTGCGCTCCATCGACCCGACGTTGTTGGCGAAGTCGGCGTATTGCAGGCCGTCGACGCCGTACACGCGCTCGGCCAGCGCGAGCGCCGCGGCGCCGCGCCTGGCGGCCTCGTCCTTGCGGCCCTGCAGGTTGGCCGCGACGGCGAGCCGCAGCTCGAGCTCGGCCTGCAGCTTGTCGCTGCCGCCGACGCGGTCGATCGCCGCCTGGGCCCAGGGGGCGAGCTTCTCGGCCTCCTCGAAGCGGCTCTGGCCCATCGCCAGGTTGCCGACGATCCACACCAGCGCGAGCGCGGCGGTCCGGTCGTGGCGGCTCGCCTGCGCGGTCAACGTCGCCTCCTCGAGCGTCGCGGCCGCGTCCTTCGGGGCGCCGGCGCTGATCTGCATCTGCCCGAGGTCGAGCAGCGTCTCGGCGAGCTGCGGGCGGAAGCCGAGCGCGCGCGACTCGACGAGCAGCGCCTGCGTGCGCTCGAGCGCGGCCGCGGTCTTGCCGAGCTGGTGGAGCACGTGGTTCTCGTCCTCGCGGCGGCGCAGGTCGGCGACCTTCGCGGCGGTCTCGGCGTCGGCGGGCTGCTCGACCGGGCTGGTCAGCGCCTCGAGGTCGCCGCACTGGCTGACGGGGGGCAGGCCGGTGACGACGTCGACGGCGCGCTCGACCACGGACGCGTCGGCGGCGGCGAGGCCGTCGACGAGGCTGCGCAGGCGGTCGCGCTGGCGCTGCAGGCACGACATGCGGCGGTCGAGCAGGTCCTCGGACTGCTCGCCGCGGATCCGCGTGGCCGCGCAGGCATCGCCGTGCATCGCCGTCCACGCGCCGGCGTACTCGTCGAGCCGGGCCGACACGGCGTTCCACGCCGCGGCCACGAACGGCCGGTCGACGGCCAGGAACGCCGCGCGCACGGCCTCGCGGCGCGGCCCGTCCCACACCCCGACCAGCTGCTGCTCCGCGCCGGAGCACAGCTGGGCGCGCGCGCCGAGCAGGTGCTGCGCGCCGAGGCCGGCGCCGGCGAGCAGCAGCGTCGCGCCGACCGCCGCGGCCGTCCACCACCGGCGTCTGGCCGGGTCGCGCTCGAGCGCGGCGAGCAGGGCGGTCATGTCGGGGAAGCGCTGCGCCGGGTCGCGGGCGAGGCCGCGCAGCAGCACCTTGCGCAGCCACGTCGGCACGCGGACGCCGGGTCTGGGCTCGCGGACGCGGCCCTGGGTGACCTCGAGGATGAGGGCGGGCAGGGAGTCGCCGGCGAACGGGCGCTCGCGGTAGACGCCCTCGTAGAGCGCGACGCAGAACGAGAACTGGTCGCTGCGCTCGTCGGCGGGCTGGCCGAGGTGCTGTTCGGGAGCCATGTACGCGGGGGTGCCCATGACCGCGCCGGTGGCGGTGAGGCGCAGGTCGAGGCTCGAGGTCGTGGCGCCGTCGACGGGCACGGCGCCGGCGTCGGCGGAGCAGGCGAGGCCGAAGTCGAGGACGCGGATCCTGCCCTCGCCGTCGATCATCACGTTGTCGGGCTTGAAGTCGCGGTGCACGAGCCCGGAGCGGTGGGCCGCCGCGAGCCCGCGCCCGGCCGCGGCGTAGAGCTGGACCAGCTGCTTCCAGCCGCGCGGCTTCGCGGTCAGCTCGTCGCCGAGGGTGCGGCCCTCGACGAACTCCATCGCCATGAACACCTGACCGTCGTGGGTGCCGACGTCGTGGACCGCGATCACGTTGGGGTGGGACAGGCGGGCCATCGCCTGGGCCTCGCGCAGCAGGCGGGTCGCGCCGCGCGTGCCGTCGCCCGCCGCGATGTCGCGGTGCAGCAGCTTGATCGCTACCTTGCGGTCGAGCTCCGGGTCGTACGCCGCGTAGACGACGCCCATCCCGCCGGCGCCGAGCATCTCGAGCACGACGTAGCGGCCGATGCAGCTGCCCCGCGCGAGCGCCACGGGCTCGGCGCCGCCGGTCGATCCGGTCAGGCCGTCGCCGATCTGCGTGGCGTCCATGCTCGAGGCGTGCAGGGTGGGCTGCGCGCCCGAGACCCGGGTGCGATCGAGGCCGATCATCGCCGCGAGGGTAGCCCGCCCGCGTCGCGCCCGTCACCCACCGCCGCCGCGCGCCGGGCACCGTGCCGTCGGCGCCGCGCAGCTCGCGGCGGTCGCGGTGCGAACAATGTTCAAATCGCCCGGTCGGGTCCCTCGAGCGCGACGCGGCGACGGCGACGGCGGGGCGGCGGGGCTCGTGCGAGCCGCGGAGTGCGTGCAATCGCGCGCATTCGAGCGAGGGCTCCGCACGGCGCCGCGCGGACGCCGGGATCGGCGAGGGGCGCCGCGTCGCGCGGGCCGTCGAGGACCCGACGCGACCGCGATTCTCGCGGCGAGCCCGACTTTCATCATATGTAGTTTATGTATGGGGCAGCACCGAAATTACTTATATCCACAGATGGACACGATGCGGCGTCCCTGGTATGGCTCGGTGCACACAGATCATTTCGCAGGAGGTCGCTGATGAGCTATGTGGATGGATTCGTCGTACCCGTGCCCGTGAAGAACGTCCCGGCATATCTGAAGATCGCGCGCAAGGCCGGCAAGATCTGGCGCGAGTACGGGGCGCTCGCGTACATCGAGTCGGTGGGCGACGACGTCAAGCCGGGCAAGCACACGTCGTTCCCGCAGAGCGTGAAGCTGGCGCCGGACGAGACGGTGGTGTTCTCGTGGATCGTCTACAAGTCGCGGGCGCAGCGCGACAAGGTCAACAAGGCGGTGATGGCCGACCCGCGCATCCAGGGGATGGACCCGAAGGCGATGCCCTTCGACGCCAAGCGCATGATCTACGGCGGCTTCAAGGTCATGGTCGACCTGTGAACGACGTCGGGCGCGCGATGGTGCGCTGATCAGCCGGCGGTCCGTGACCGGCGCGCGGCGGGGGCGAGCAGGCCGTCCAGGCCGGGCGGCGGCACGATCAGCCAGTGCACGCGCTCGACCACGGCGGTCAGCGTGAGGCCGCCGGTTTCGCGGCCGCGCAGGCGCTCGTCGGTGTATTCGAGGCGCACCCGCGGCGGTCCGGCGATCAGGTTCCAGCGGCCCGGCGGCGTGGCAGCGGGGTCCGCGGCGCGGCGGCGGGTCCACGCGGTCGCGAGCGCCGCGCGCTCGAGGCCGCCGTCATTGGCGTCGGCGGTGCGGGTCGCGAGCACGCAGCGCCACGCGAGCGCGAGCAGCCGCAGGTCGTCGGTCTCGGCCCCGGTGACGAGCGCGTCGAGCAGCGAGCCGAGCTCGTCGCGCGGCGGCGACTCGTAGCGGACGAGCGCGCCGGCGACGTTGACGCGGATGAGCTGCACGGCGTGGTCGAAGGCGAGGGCGGCGGTCCAGCGCTCGAGCGCGGCCTCGGGCTCGCCGGCGGCCGCCTGCAGGACGGCGAGGTTGTTGAGCGCGCGGGCCCGGTCCTGCGGCGCGCCGTCGTCGGCGATGCGGGCGAAGATCTGGCGCGCGGCGTCGGGGATGGGCTCGCCGGCGAGGGTGGCCCGGGTCGCGAGGGTGGTCGCCAGCAGGTCGCCGCGGGCCGGGGCGTCGGCGGGCAGGCCGGCGATCGCGTCGGCGATCCTCGCCAGCTCGTCGCGGCGGTCCCAGCGGACCGCGAGGTCGAACCATGTCTCGAGGCGCTGGTCCTGCAGCGAAGCGTCGCGCGCGAGGCCCGGGGTCAGCGGGGCGCGCAGGGTCTCGAGCGCGTCGTCGGCGACGGTCGCGACCTCGGCGGCGAGGTACGCGATGCGGCGGACGTCCGGCGAGTCGGGGAACTCGCGGACGAGCGCGGCGACCTGCGGCTGCGCGCGCGCGAGGCCCTGCAGCGCGGCGGCGCCGTCGGACGATGCCGGGGTCGCGGATGCTGCGGTCGCGGATGTCGAAGTTGCGGATGGTGTGCTCGCGGATGCCGGGGTCGCGGGTGCGGTCGCGGCGAGCAGGGTCGCGAGCACGCCGGCGCGCGCGGGCTCGAAGCGGCGATAGCTGGTCGCCAGCGCCTGCAGCTGGGCCCGCGCCTGCGCCCCCGCGGGCCCGGCGTCGGCCATGCGCGGCCACAGCAGCGCGATCGCCAGCTCGTGATAATCGCGGTCCTGATGGCGCAGGGACCTCGCCGCGGTCAGCTCGGTCGACGCGGTCGCCGGGTCGCCGCGCAGCAGCGCGAGCCCGGCGAGGCCGACCCGCGGGCGGGCGTCGTCCGGGGCCGCCTTGCACAGCGCGGCGTAGCTCGCCGCGGCCTCGCGGGTGCGACCGAGCGCCCGCAGCCGGCGGGTCCGCTCGAGCCGCGCGTCGATGTCGTCGGCGGGCAGGGCCGCGGCGTGGGCCTGCCCGCCGAGCCACGCGACGTCGGCGAGCGCCGCCTGCAGCCCCGGTCCGGCCGCGGCGCGGGCCAGGCCGAGCGCCGCGTCGCCGCACGCGGGCTCGAGCGCGCGGTAGCAGGCCTCGGCGAGCGCGAGCTGCAGCGCCGGGCCGGCGCCGTCGGCCGCGCGCGCGACGAGCAGGCGGCGGACCGCGGCGGCGCGCGTGAAGTCCTGCGCGCGCGCGCTGGCATCGGCGACCGCGGCGAGGACCTCGTGCACGTCGGGGTGCGCGGCGTGGCGGCGCAGCAGCGCGGCGGCGGTGTGCAGCAGCGACCGGCGCGCGGCGTCCTCGGGCGCGCGCGGGCTGAACAGGCGCCGGATCTGCGGGGCGCGCTCGTCGAGGGCCGCGTACGCGTCGATCATCGTGACCTGCAGCTCGGGGAGGACGCGGCCGGTCGCGGCGACGGCCTCGGCGCGGGCGACCGCGCGGGCCAGGACCACCAGCGCGGCGTCGTCGAGCGCGGGATCGGGGCTCTCGTGCCACTGCAGCAGCGCGGCCCGCAGGTCGTGCTCCGCGGCGGCGCGCGGGTCCACGCCGGCCTGCGCGGCGTCGAGGTCGGCGAGCAGATCCGCGGGCATCGCCGCGCGCAGCGGCGCCTGGGGCCCGGGGTCGATCTCGTCGGCGAGGGCGGAGAGCGCGGGGTCGTGGCTCTCCTGCTCGCCGGGGTCGACCGCCCACGACGGCGCGTCGACGGGGATCCGGATGCACCCCGCCGCCCCGAGCAAAGCCAGCGACACAGCACAACGCCAGGGCCCGCGCATCGGTCCGCACAGGGTGGATCTTCGGGCGCCCGATGCAAGCCGGCGATGCCGGGTCGGCGACGAATCGTGAGCGGCCGCCCCGGTCCCCATCGGCGTCGGCGGGCCCGCGGCGGCGCCCGGGTTGCGATACCATCGCCGGCGATGCGCGGCGCCATCCTGTTCAACGGCAACGCGGAGACGGTCGAGGCGCTGGTCGGGGCCGCGGCCCCGCTGCTGCTGTCGTCGCGGCACGAGGACCCCGAGGTCGCCCGCTCGCGGCGCGTGGTCCTGGTGACCGCGGCGTGGGGCGAGCGGGAGCACGACGAGGGCCACGTGAAGCGGGCCCTCAACGCGATCGGGCTGCCGTCGCGCTTCGAGGGCGGCTTCGATCGCGGGCTCGTCAACCTCTCGCTGATGCACGAGGTCCGCGGCCTCGCCCGCACCGCGCCGCGCCTGATCGCCGCGTGGCACGAGGAGCGCCGGGTCGCCGAGATGGCGCGGGCCTTCTACCTCGAGCACAACGCCCACCTGATCCAGCTGTTTCGCCGCACGCTCGCGGTCGGCAAGCGCGAGGACCCGACGCTGACGGTCGCGCGCCTGGCCTCGGATCAGGGCCACTATGGGACCGGCGGGCAGCTGCTGCGCTACACGCTGTCACGGGAGCTGCGGCAGGCGCTGGAGACCCTCGAGGCCAACGACGACCACCTCGTCGACCTCCTCGACGAGATCGAGCAGCGGGTGTTCGACGCGGCGGGGCTCGCCTACGACCCGGCGTGGCGGGCGGCGCAGGCCCGGCTCGAGCAGCGCATCCTGTCGGCGAACTCGATCGTGCTGTTCGGCGGCCAGCTCGACCTGCTGCTCGACGCGCTGCGGTTCTTTCGCCTGCGCGACGCGCTCGCCGAGGCGCTGCGCCGCGGCACGCAATTGGTGGCGATGTCGGCCGGCGCGATGGTCCTGTGCGAGCGCGTGATCGTGTACGACGATATGGCCGCGACCCGCCGCGACTTTCAATTGTACGACCGCGGCCTGGCGCTGGTCCGCGACATCCAGCTGTTCCCGCACTGCACCGAGCGCATCCAGACCGACGACCCCGACAACCTCGCGTACCTCGCCCGCCGCTTCCGCCACCATGCCTGCGTCGGGCTCAACCAGCGGTCGTTCCTGCTGTTCGAGCTCGACCCGCGGCGCGCGACCAGCTTCGGGGCGCAAGACTGCGTCATCGTGTTCGATCCGGAGGGGCGCAAGCTGTCCTATCACGAGGGCGAGGTCATTCAGGTGTGATTCGATGATATGTGGTGTCTTCGTGGGACGGTGATCCTCAGGTGGGCGAGCGGGCGTCGCGGTCGCGCTGGGAGGCGTCGCAGCGGGCCAGCAATGTCGCGTCCTCGAGGGCCTGGCCGATCGCGCGGGCGCGGGCGCGGGCCTCGTCGCCCTCGGGGCTGCCGGGGGCGACGCGGGCGACCATGAGGAGGGCCATCGCCCGCAGGCGCACGTGGCCCGCGTCGCCGGCGTGGCGCGCCGCCTGCCGCGCGTGGTCCAGCGCGGCCGCGACGTCGCCGCGGCGATAGCGGGCGTAGGCGACGCCGTTGGCCCGGCGGCTGCGCGCGAACGGGTGGGTGTCCGGGGCGTCGGGGAGGGCGAGGTGCAGCGCCTCGCCGCCGGCGACGTCGCCGGCGCGGTTGAGCGCGTGGGCGACCTGACCGGCCCAGCGCGCGCGCAGGCAGTCGGCGTCGCCGCCGTGGAGCTGCGCGAGCAGGGCGGGCACGTCGGCGAGGGCCGGGGCGACCTCGGCGGGGCGGTCGCGGCTGAACAGCAGCGACTCGCCGAGCGCGACCTCGATCTGGGCCGCGGGCTCGCCGGCGGCGTGGGCCCGCGCGGCCCGCAGGTGCTCGCGGGCCTCGTCGTCCGCGCCGGACCGCAGCGCCAGCGTCGCGCGGGCCAGCGACAGCCACAGCCGACCCGCGCGGCTCTCGCTGGTCGGCGGCCGGTCCCACAGCTGCACGAGGTCGCCGCACAGCGACACCGGCAGGTCGACGAAGCGCGAGTGATAGCTGCCCATGAAGCGCAGGCGGGCGTCGACGCTGGTCGGCAGGCCGAAGGTCCGCAGCAGCCGCTCGCCCCACTTCCCGCCCGGGAGGCTGCCGCGCAGCCGCAGCCGCCGCAGCGCGCGGGTGATGCTCTCGACGTCCTCGCGCCACGCGTGCGTCGCGGCGAGGCGCTCGCTGACGGTCGCGAGCGAGCCGTGCTCGTGGACGAGGCCGTCGAGGTACACGGCCCACGTCGGCTGTCCGGAAGTTTGTCCGCGCGTCGTCACGGGCCCCCGGTTATACAGGACCCGCGCGCCGGGGTGAATGCGGCGGGGCCCTGCGGCCCTGCGCCCTGCGTGCGCGGAGACATGACGTATGCGCAGCACACTCATCATCGGCGACATCCACGGCTGTCACGCCGAGCTGCTCGACCTGCTGGACGCGGCGGCGATCGGTGACGACGACCTCGTCGTCAGCGTCGGCGACCTCGTCGACCGCGGGCCCGAGCCCGGCGCCGTCGTCGACTTCTTTCGCGGGCGCGCCGGCAGCGTCGTCGTCTGCGGCAACCACGAGCGCAAGCACGTGCGCGGGGTGCTGTCGTACTCGCAGCAGATCACGCAGCTTCAGCTCGGCGAGCGCTACGCCGACGACGTGCGGTGGATGGCGGGCCTGCCGTACCACTGGGAGCGCGACGACGTGCGCGTGGTCCACTGGGGCCTGTACCCGGGCGTGCCGCTGGACGAGGTCCCGGAGGACGTGCGCGCGGGCACGGCCTCGGGCGACGCGCGGCTCAAGGAGCGGTTCGGCGAGCGGCCCTGGTACGACTTCTATGATGACGAGAAGCCGGTCGTGTTCGGCCACGCGGTCGTCGGCGCCGAGCCGCTGGTCGTGCGCGACCGGGTCTTCGGCATCGACACCGGCGCGTGCCACGGCCTGCGGCTCACGGGGCTGCTGCTGCCGGCGATGCGCCTGGTGTCGGTGCCGGCGCGCGCCGACCACTGGGCCCGCGTGCGCGACGAGTGGCAGGCGCCGGTGCTGCGCACGCTGCCGTGGGCCACGATGACCTTCGAGCAGATCGCCAGGAAGCTGCGGAGCCTGCGCGACCCGGAGCTCGACGACAGCGTGCTCGCCCGCGTCGGCGCCTGGGCCGAGGAGTTGCGCGGGACCATCCCGGCGCTGCGCGACCGCCTCGACGCCGAGGTCGCCCGCATCGCCGCGGAGTCCGGCGACGACTTCGGGCGCGTCGCCGCGGCCCACCCGGCGGCGTCGTGGCTGCAGCGCTGGCGCGCCGGCAAGCTGTCGCGCGAGCACCTCGGCTGCGCGGGCCCGCAGCAGCTGATCACGCTCGCCGCGGCGCTCGGCGTGACGCTCACGGCCACGCCGGTGTGAGCGTCAGCGGCCGCCCTTGCGGGCGGCGGCGACGATCCGAAACGTCACCCGCACCTTCGTCGGGCCGAGCGAGCGGCGCGCGTCCATCGCCAGCCGCTCGCCGTTCTCGGCCTCGTACGCGGCCTGAAAGCCGGCGATCTGCGCGTCGAGATCGGCGTCGCTGGTGAACGAAAAGTCGTGGTTTCGGGTGACCTTCTCGGCCTTCTTCGGCATCGCGCCCTCGCAGGCGCGCGATCTTCCGGGCCGGCTCCGACGCTGTCAAGCACGGTGACACCCCGGCCCCCGGGCCCGCGCGGCTTGTAAGGCCGCGGGCCGTGGTGTACAAGGGCGCATGGGGTATGGCATGGGTGGGCATAAACGGGTCCTGTTGGCGTTTGCGGGCATTGTGACGATCGGCCACGGCGGTGGTTGCGGCGACTCCGGCGCGGGCACCGGGACCGCCTCGGGCACGTCCAATCTCACGACATCGGGTGGCACGACGTCCGAGGATTCGACGACCGCGGTCCCGGGCACGTCGAGCACGACGGTGCCGACGCCGACCTCGTCGACGACGGTCGAGGACCCGACGACCACGACGATGGACACCTTCGAGATGGTCACGGACCCGGGCAGCGGCGGCGTGATCATGACGACCACGACCAACGACACCGATGAGACGACCGGCGCGCCGGCGCCGGTGTGCGGCGACGGCAACGTCGACCCCGGCGAGGAGTGCGACGAGGGCCCCGCGAACGCCGACGAGGGCACGTGCACCCTCGGGTGCCTGCTGCCGGTGTGCGGCGACGGCTTCGTCCAGGCCGGCGAGGCCTGCGACGACGGCAACGCGATCGACGACGACGCCTGCGTCGCCGGCTGCGAGCTCAACGTCTGCGGCGACGGCTTCGTCGGGCCCGGCGAGGCCTGCGACGACCCGCTCGACCCGCTGTGCACCGACGAGTGCGCGCTCGCGAGCTGCGGCGACGTCAAGGTCCAGCCGGGCGAGGAGTGCGACGACGGCAATGTCGAATACATGGGCGAAATTGGCTACTACTGCTCGAATTTGATACTTTCTGTCTCTTAGGACAGGCCATTTTTCGCCCTTGCTCTGGGTCGTTTTTGGATCGAATTGGTTAAGCACCTGGAGGTTGCCATGCTCACGAACACGCAAGCCCGCGAGGCCAAGCCCCGCTCGATCCGCTACGAGATCACCTGCGACTCCCTCCCCGGTTTCATCCTGCGGGTGCTTCCAACGGGCAAGAGAGTGTTTTTTGCCCGGTACCGGGACGCCGCCGGGAAGGACCATCGGCACCGCCTCGGGCTCATGGGTCCGACCTTCGGCGCCGATGAAGCGCGCAAGGAGGCCATGATCATCCTCGCTCGCCAGGGCGTCGCCACGGGCGCGAGCGAGCCGGCGGCGGCCGCGAAGGCGACCGCGACCGCGCCGAAAAGCGGGCCGAAGTCGCCCACGATCCGCGAGTTCGCCTGTCGTTTTGAACATGAACATATCGACATGTACTTAAAGCCACGTACGGCGGAAAAATACCGCAGCGCGCTGCGCCTCCATATCATCCCCGAGCTCGGCGATCGGCGCCTCGAGGACATCACCACCACCGACGTTCAGAAGCTTCACAACAGCCTCAAGAAGATGCCGAGCGCTGCCAACTACGTGCGCTGTGTGCTGAGCGTGATGTTCTCGAAGGCGGAGGCGTGGTTGCAGACGACGTACCGCAACCCGGTGACGATCGTGCAGAAGTTCAAGGAGCGGGCTGTCGAACGCTTCCTCGATCCCGAGGAACGGCAGGCACTCGAGCGTGTGCTTACGGCGGCCGAGCATATCCCGTCGGGTCAGCCTGGCCACATCGGCCGTGAGGCGATCTGGGCGGTGCGCCTGCTGGCCCTCACCGGCATGCGCCGCGACGAGGTCCGGGATCTGTGCTGGGAGATGGTCAACTGGCGGCAGGGCACGCTGCACCTGCCGGAGACGAAGACCGGCAAGCGGGACATCGTGGTCGCCGACGAGGTCATGGAACTGCTCGGCAAGATCGCCGCCGCGAAGGGCAACCCGAAGCGCGGCCTGGTCGTCTGTTCCTCGCGGGGTAAGCGGCTGTGGAGCCTATGCCGGAGCTGGAAGCACGCTCGAAAGCTGGCCGGCATCCCCGACGTGAGGCTGCACGACCTGCGGCACTCCGTCGCCAGCGACGCGATCATGAGCGGCGTCCCGCTCGAGGTGGTCGGCAAGATGCTCGGCCACAAGAATTACCGCACGACCCAGCGCTACGCGCACATCGCCGACTACGCACTGCGCGACGCGGTTAACCGAACGAGCACGTCAATCGTGCGTGCCGGCCGCAGCGGCGGCAAGGCCAAGAGCGCCCAGCAGGCCCGCTCGCGCAAGTCGAGGTAGGTGCGTCACTTCGACGGTCTCTCGTCGGCGTGGGATGCCGTCGGGATGTTCCCGGGGCGCAGCGCGGACAGCGCCGCCGTAGTCACCCGGGCCAGGAACCAGGCGTCGCCTCCCATCTGCTGGCCACGGACTCCCTCGCCCTGCCTGGCGCCCTCTCGTCGACAGGCCGCACAGCGACCGGCTCAGACTTTACGACGTTCACATTCGAGCCCGTGATATTGAAGAGCTCGCGCATGCCAAGACGGTCGGCTTTTCTCGCATCCGTGGTCGGTTTTTCCCTCTCCTGTCCGCCCGTCACCTGGGGCGCGGACAAGCCTACAGCCGCGGCTAAGTCCGGCGCAGCCAAGAAGAGGCAAGCACGCAAACCCGCAGTCCCCTCCGCGGCCTGGGAAGCGATGGAGGGCCACAGCGTTACCGCGGTCATGAACGATGGTAGTCTGTCGTCCGGCCGCCTCGCCGGGATCAAGGGCGAGACTGCGACCCTGATCGATGCCGACGGCATCGTCCGAACCCTCGACATCAGTGATGTCGCGGAACTACGGGAGGGGCCTGCGGCCCCGCCGCCTGCACCATCGCCTGCCCCGGCACCTGCTTTGCCTCCGGTAGCACCACGGTCGTCCGAGGCCCCGCGAGCGGGCAGTTTCCGCGAAGAGCGTCAGCGTCTCGCCAAGCTTCACCGAGCCCACGGCGACCGCTACACCGGAAAGCGCGGCACACCCATGTATGTTACCGGAATCGGTATGAGCACTTTTGGTGTCCTGGCGATTGTAACCGGGGGCTCATTGTTCGGCTTAGGAAAAGCACGAGAGTCGTCAAACTCGGGTGATGGCTCCTCCTTGGTCTCGGGCAGCGCAGGTATCCTGGTGCTCGGCGTGCTGAGCGTGGCGATCGGTGTTCCGCTAATGGTCGTCGGTGAGCGTCGGCGGGATCGCTACCATGCCTGGCTCAAGCAGCAGCCGCTGCCAGCGGTATCCCGCTCGCCTCGGATGGTGCTCGCGCCGGTGCTCGGACCAGTGCGCGGCGGTTGGAGCGCTGGTATCAGCGTTGGCTTTTAATCCCAGTTCGGGGAGCGCGAGCGTCGGGCTGGCGCAGCTCGACCAGTGCGAAGTGGGCTGCGTAGTCGGGACGCGCACCCGCAGGGCTCGCCGACAGGCGCACGACGCAGATGACGCCCAGCGGCGCGGGGCGGCGCCACATCTGAGCGAAGCTCGAACTGCCCGCCCGAGCTGCGCAAAGCGGGCGAGCATGCCTGTCGGCGGTGATCGCCGGCCGGAGCCCGGCGCGTGCCGAACTGTGCGGTGGCCAAACGCGTGAGGCTGGCGCCACTGGCCCGCTCCTGCTTCGCCGGCATCGCCGCGGCCTCGGCACTTCGGTTGCCTTCCAACGCCACCATGAACCGCTCGGAGGCCAAAACGGGGCACGGCGAGCCCGTCCCCGGACCGGCCGGATCGAACTCGCCAGGATGCGCACGGTCAGACCGAGCAAGCCGGGAGCGCAGATTCTGCGGCATGCCGCAGTGCAGGGGCGTGATTCCCGGCTCACACGAGGGCGTGGTCCGGCGGCGGCCACTTTCGCGCGCAGGGAGCCACTTCTGTCGGCCGACTCTTCGCTGCGGGCCAGCTTCGCCTCCGCCAAAGCGGCCCTCTGCTCGGCGTCGAGCGCGCAAGCTCCCATTCTGGGGTGGTCGGGGCCGCGGCGATACGCGTGTCTCCTACAGCCAGCGCCGATCACCACTTCTACAGATTCCCATATGTCTGTTTACGCCCAAACGCCGGGACGACCAAGCCGCTTGACGTATGCGCCGGGGAACGCACCCTCATCGGCCCATGCCTGTCCCCGTCCAGAAACTCATCGAGTCACAACATCACGACCGCAACCGCGCGGCCATCATCAACGGTCTGGAGCAGGGTATCCACCGCCTGCTCGACGGCCTCCGCGGCACAGCGCTGACCCGCGTCGAGATCGGCGAGGCCTTCAAGGCCGGCGCCGTCGGTATCGCCGGCCTGAAGGTCGAGGACAACACGCGCGAATTATTTCTAACCGTTGCGCAACTGTTGTCTCCGCCGATCCGCCAGGCCGTCAAAGATAGCTCAGATGCGCTCGACGAGGCCCTCACCAACCTCGTCCGACGAGGGGCTGTGCACATGTCTCTCGTCGACCTCCATGCGCACTTCTGGACCCCGACGGAGTCGTCAGACCGGGGCATGTTAACTCAAGGCCGCTGAGCCTACCGACGCCGCTCGGTCCCTCGAGAGAACACCTCGCGCACCGAGCAACACCGCCGCCGCGCCCCGGACCATCGGTCCGAGGCGCGCGCCTCACGGCGCAACGGCGCAACAACTCACGCACCGAGCAACACCGCGACCGCCGGCCGATTCGCGCTGTTGCTCCGGGCGCGCTGGCCGGATGCAACGGATGTGATCTGCTCCTGATTTACCTCGGTGAGGTCGGCTCGCTCGACCACTTTGGCGGTCTGCGGACCATCGGTGAGCAGATCGGCGACATGCTCGGCGAGGTGATCGACGCGCGAGCGGGCCGACTCACCGGCATCAGCAGTGAAGACGTGACCCGCCGGGCGGCGGCGTGCTGGCGAGGAGAGCCAGCAAGCACTGGCGCTCGGTCTCCTCGAGCGCAGCGCCGGGCAGCGAGCGGTACAGGGTGCCGATGTCCTTGACGGGTCTTGGATCGTGCGCGGCGGCCTGCGGGACCGTGGGTGGCGTCATGAAGCCGATGTCGAGCGCGTGAGGCAGGAGTGCCGCGCAGGAGCAGAAATTTTGCGGATCGAGGTGCTCGCACCGAGGTTCAAGGAACGCGCCGATACGCGCCCGGGCACGCTTCAGCCGGACGATAACTGCCGACTCCTTCGTCCGCAGGAGCGCAGCCGCGGTCTGCGTGGGGTACCCGAAGACGTCGACGAGGATGAACGCGATACGAACAGTCACCGGCGCGTGGAGCAGGACCGTGGCCAGGCATGTCCGCTTGAGTTCGGCCCGCAGGATCGTGGCCAGGGCGCCGGTGAATGGTGGATGGTTCGGGATCCAATCAATCCGTTCATGAAGGTTGTTGAGCACCTCGAGTCTCCGTTCGGCTCTGTAGCCGAGTTGTTCCTCGATGACGAGGACCAACCGCTGGAGGAGTGCGTCGGCGGGCTGTGGCGCCGATAGCACGATATCTGGATCTTCCACGACCGCGGCGAGGGCGGCAGATACGAACTTGAGTGCGTCGGAGCGTGAGGCGCATACGAGGAACGCGAACGCGAACAGAGACGGAAGCTCGTCCGCGATTCTCTCCTGGAGCTCGCACGAGCGGATCATTCGCTTCGCCTCGGCATCTTCACGGTCCTTGCGATCGGTGGCGCTGCTTCGCTCGACGGCCTTGGGTCGGATGATTTCTTGATCCTCGACGCCACGGTAGCCTTGCTTGTCGGGTTGAGCGCCCGGTTGCCAGTCCGGCGCTCGCCAGGCGTGCAGACGGGGCCAGTGGGACAGTAGGGCATCATGGGCGAGCCTGACGCTGCGCTCTCTGACCACGACGAGACCTGCGGTAGACGTCTGGCGGAGCACGTCCGCGGCGAGGACGCGCTTCTGGCGAGGTGAGGTCGTCGGCACCTCCGCGATCAGCTGCTTGATCGTCTCAGCGTAGGTGAGCGGGCGACCACAACGATCGACACCGCCCGCTATCACTGTCAGGAACACCTGTCGTACAAGGCGCTCGCCGTATTCCGCGATCGTCGCCGCTATCGCCTGCTCGGCGAACTGCTCGACGGCGCCGGTGAGGCCCCCCGCGGCCTCGTACGCTATCACGCAGAGCTCGTCGTGCTGTTTATGGCGGTAGGCGCCGGCCAAGGCGGCGGCGAGCTGCGCCAGCACGAGCCCGGGCGGTAGCGGGCTGGGTCCGCGTGTCACCCGGCCGACGTCGGCCAAGATCCGCTCGACGAGCCGCTCGGAGACCATCAGCCCCGCGCGCTCGCCGGGCTCACGAATGACCTGACGCAGCCCGTCCTCCCCGATGGGCGCGAGCGCGTAGAGCACCGGAGGCTGGCGACCGTTCATCCGCTCGTGAAGGTGTGGGAGCCGATGGAGCTCGCCGAGATTCCGGCTGCGAATCGGGGTGATCAACAGGAGCGGCGCGGTCGCGTGCGCCAGCGCGTGCGCCAGAATGGCCGCGAACTGTTCACGCTCCCGAGCATCGTCGCTGGCGATCGCCTCCTCGATCCCGTCGACGACGAGCACGAGGCCGTGCTGGTATGACGAGGCCAGGCGGTCGGTCAAAGCCCGTGCGCTGGCGACGAACTCCTTGTGCAGGGTCGCGGCTACCCGCGATCGATCGTCCGCCCGTCCGTGTTTCTGGTCGCCGGGTTCGTCCCACTCGTCCGCCTGGATGCGCCGGGCCTGATCGGTCCGGGGCGCGAGGACGGCGAGTCCCTCCGCAAGCGCGAGCAGCGGCCGGTGATCTACCCGCCCTCGCAGTGCCTGCCACGTCGGTTCGCCCTGCTGCGTCCACGCCGCGCCGCGCACGATCGCCGAGTAGAGGCCCGCGGCGACGAAGGAGGATGCGCCGATTCCATCGGCGCCGTGGACGATCAGCCATCGACTCTCGGGGCGGGCGCGGAGTTGCTCGATGGCCCGCTGAACGTCGTCGGTTCGACCGAAGAACCGGGCGCAGTCGCGGGACGAGAACGGCACCAGCCCAGGATACGGACCCCCCGGGCCGGGAAACTGATGTCGGTCGTACCGCTGGCGGCCCGGGTGGTCAGCAATGCGGGTTCTCGTCGCGCGCTCGAACGCGTGGGCCAGCGCGTGGAGTTGCTCTGCGACACCGACGTCGTAGTCACCGGCGACCGATACAAGCTCGACGCTGTGTTCGCGCAGCGATAGACGGCTCTCGGGTGTGATGCTTCCCGCCGGCACGAACGCCAAGTTGACCGGGGGGTCGCCAACGGCATCGCGGCCGCGCAGTCGAAGCAGCAGCCGGTGCAGCACCTCGTCATCGGCGCGGTAGCCGATGAAAAGCAGTCGATGGCTGCGAAGCCACGACGCGGTCCGCGGCAACTCCGAGCCGCGCATAAGAAGTTGCTCGCGGGTGAGCACCCAGGAGGAGGCCCGCGCCGCGGTGCCGCACAGCTTCACGAGACATCGCTGACGGTCACCGAGGTCGGGTGGCTCGCTGTCCAGCGCCGTCCACGTCGCGAGTGCGCGCTCGAGCAGGGTGTCGAGGTTGGTCGTGCAGATCCGCGTGAGCACGGGCGAGAGGGCCGCGACGGCCTGGGCGGCGAGAGGGAGCCGCGCGTCGCCGCAGTCCAGGAGCGGCCGGGCGAGTTCGACGAAGCGCGCGGCGCCCAGGAGCCGCTCGGCCCGCTCAAGCGCCAGGCTGAACTCGCCGGCGGCGACGAGCGCCGTCATCTCCGCGCGATCCGGCAGCAGCGGGTGCAGCGACCCGAGGATGCGCTGCGCGAGCCGGTGCGGCCCCGCGAGCCCGACCGTCTCGGACACGAGGGGGCCGACGCAGACCAGGACGTTGCGTTCGGCGAGGGCATGAAGGATCTGGTGCATCCGGGCTGTCCCGGGGCATGTTCGCACATGTTGTCCTGAAGCGCGCATGCGAGCTACGACGGCGCGGTGCGCGTGATTCGAGGACAGATACCGGTCCGAACGGTCATCGCTGGGGGACCGCGCACGCGCGCGACGCGAAGCGGGCGGCCACGGCGCGGTCGACGTAGGTGACGCCCAGGTCGGGCAGATGGGACGGGCCACACGATGATGTGGCCAGGCCGGGAGGCGTCCCGGAGGGCGAGCCCGCCCGGCAGATCCGCCCGAGTTGCCCACGACCTCGTGTGGGCGCTCGGGCTGAGCTGCTGGCGCGACGCGGACTGAACCGCGCGCTCAGCCCTACAAGTTGAGCGCGCGGTTCAGTCCGCGTCGTGCCCGCAGATGGAGCCCGAGTACATGACGCCGGCCGAGCCTTCACCCTCGCCGTCGCCGAGAACTTCACATCGAAGTCGCACGAGCCGTCGATGTCGCCCGAGAATGACAGACTGCCGTTCATCGCGAACGTCACGTCCGCATCGCCGGAGCTCGACGCCGACGCCGCGTAGTCCATCCCGCCGTCGATCGTGATTTTGCCGCCCATCACCTCGCAGCCGACGAAGTCGGTCGACAACTCGAACATCGCCTGCCCGCCTGCGGGTTCGCTCGACGCCTGCACCGAGCCGCTAAAGTGCACCGTGCCTCCGCCCATACAGGCAAAGTCGTAGTCGACCGCGCCTTCGACCGATTCGCGGAACACCGGCGAGTTACCTGTGTGCACGGCGGTGCCAGAGGCGGACGCCGCTTCGGCACCCGACACCAGCGTGGCGCTGGCCACCGCGAAGGCTACCCGGGCCCGGCCGACGGCCGTGGCCGCGTGCGTGAGACCGACGCGGCCCTGCAGGGCCGCGCGGACGGCCGCCCACACCACCATAGACGACTCGCGCGACAGTGGCGCCGTTGTGCAAAACCAAGTGGACCGCGTGCTGCGGCGTGCGCGCGTCCCGCGGTCGATCGCCCGGGGTGGGTCTTGCGGTGCGTCGGCGAGCCATCCGGGCTTGCGCCGCCGGAGCCGACCTGCAACGCTCGATCGAGCATGCCAGCCACGTCGCTCATCGGCCAGATTTTGAACGAGCGCTATCAGATTGACAGGCTGATCGGTGAAGGCGGGATGGGCGCGGTATATGAAGCTCACCACGTGCTGTTGCCCAAGCGGGTTGCGATCAAGACTCTCCGCGCCGAGTTCAGCGATGACGAGAAGTTCCGCGCCCGGTTCCTGCGAGAGGCACGCGCGACCTCGCGGATCGAGCACCCGAATATCGTCGGTGTCAGCGATGTCGGGGTACACGAGGAGCGACTCGTGTACTTCGTGCTCGAGTACCTCGAAGGCGAAGATCTGAGCAAGACGCTGGAGCGCGAGTATCGTCTCCCGTGGCCGCGCGTGCAGCGGATCGGGCTGGAATTATGCGCGGCCCTGGCGGCCGCCCACGCCGCCAGGGTGATTCATCGCGACCTCAAGCCGTCGAATTGTTTTCGCGTGGCAACACTGGATGACGAAGACCGGATCAAGATCCTCGACTTCGGGATCGCCAAGCTCGTCGAAGACACGTCGGGCCGTCGCCGTTCGGGCCGGTCGGTCAATGTTGAAGCCGTCAACCGACGGCTCGTGCGACTGACGGAGACGGGCGAGATCTTCGGTACGATGGCCTATATGTCGCCGGAGCACCTTCGCGGGGAGGAGGTCGGCTACCAAACGGACATCTATGCGGTCGGAGTGATCCTATTCGAATTATTGACCGGCCGTACGCCGTTCCTCACCTCCAACCCGATTTCGTTCATGCACAGCATCGAGCTCGAGGCTCCCGAGCCGCCAAGCCGCTACGCCCCCGACATGGAGATACCGGCCGACCTCGACTATAAGATCCTGCAAGCACTGCAAAAGCGCCCCCAGGACCGATATGCGAGCATGCTCGAGTTTCAACGCGCCCTCGAGAGCATCCACCCCGATCTTCCGCTCGCATCGCCCCCGCCAGCCGCGCCTGCGGACGGCGACGGCGATTCTGAAAGGCGTCAAGCGGACCCGGACGTCGCATCCCGCGGGACTTTCGATGACGATGGCCCGACACGTATCCTTGTGCGCACTGCTGGCGGCCTGCCCGTCGTCCCGGCACGGCGCCGACAAGTCGGGCTGGCCGTCGGTGCTCTGACCATCGCGGCGGTAGCATTCGGTGTCGGCGCATGGGCGACGAAATCTGCCGTTCGCACCGATTGGGATGAGGTGCAAAGCGACTCTGTCGACGCACGCACCGAGGCCATTCCCGAGCGTGATGGCGTCGCGGTCGAGGAGTCCGGCAACTCCACAGCCGAACTGCAGCCCGAGGTGCCACCCGGCCCCATGGTGACGCGGCCCGATCCGGTGCCAGCCCTAGTCGAGGCCTCAGGGTCGCAGCCAGGGCGACCACCGGGCAGTACCAAGGAGAATCTGGCCTCCTGGGACCCACAACCAACGCGCCCCCCGCCGGCCGGGACGCGGCTGTGCAACCTCGACCCATACGATCGTAACCAGATGTTCACTCCGCACCGCGAGGCCGTCCGAAACCGATGCCGCCAAGACGTGCCCCCAAACGTCCCGGTGACGGTCCAAGTCCAAGTCGTCCGCGGCAAGCTGTTGGTCTCCCCCCACCCAAATCTGACAGGGAAACTGCGGGACGTTGGCACCTGTATAGCGAAATATCTCAAGGCCAAAGTCACGGTTCCCGGCCGATTCAAAACGTGCCGGACGCCAAAGGTGCTGCAGGGGTATTAATGCTGATGGGTCCTCGCCGAGCTGGCCGCTCCCCTCGTGCCCGCCGAACCGGACCAAGTTCTTCCCGCGGGAGTTGGTACGGTGTGACGGGGTCCCCTGCAGCGGAGTGAAGCAGGGCCCGCGCGGCGGTGCCGCGCGGGCCCCCGTTACGACCGCCTACTTGCGGCCGCCCTTGTCGCTCTCGCCGTCCTTGTTGTTTTCGGGGTGCGCCGGGTGCTGCGGGTTGAGCTGACCGGCGCGGTTGTCCTGGTTCTGTTGGTGCTGCGAGTTGTTCGGGTTCTTGACGTCGGATCGTTGGTCGTTGGGGGTCGGTTGCTTGCTCATGGTCTCCTCTTTCTGGGCGCCTTCGCGGCGCCCGTGGTCCATGTGCCGCGAGAACCCCGTTTCGGCTCAGGCCGCAAAAAAAACACCCGCACACGCCGCTGATGCGCCGCGGGCGCCGCTTCTGGGATACCCTCGTCCCTGGTATTGCCCCATATGTCGACTCCCGACCCGGTCATCGACCTCGACAACGCGATCGCCACCGCCTACATGCTCGCCGCGCAGATCGGCGCGTCGCCGCCGCTGATCCAGGGCCGTTATGAGCTGCGGCGGACACTCGGGCGCGGCGCCAACGGCCTGGTGTGCGAGGCGCTCGATCGCCATCTGCAACGCTCGGTCGCCCTCAAGCTGGTCCCGCTCCGCGATGCCCGCACCGCGGACAGCGCGGCCCGCGAGGCCCAGACGCTCGCGCAGTTCGACCACCCCAACATCGTGCGGATCCACGACGTCGGCCAGGCCAGCGAGATGGGCGGGCTGCAGGTGGACCTCGTGTACGTCGTGATGGAGCTGCTCAAGGGTGCCAACCTCCGCCACTGGGCCGCGCAGCGACCCGGGCCGCAGGCGGTGCTCGACGTGCTGATCGCCGCCGGCGAGGGCCTCGCCGCCGCCCACGAGCAGGGCTTCGTGCACGGCGACTTCAAGCCCGAGAACGTCGTCATCGACGAGCGAAGGCGCGTCCGTGTCGTCGACTTCGGGCTGGCGCGCTGGGGCGGAGAGTCGCTGCCGCCGGGCGCGCCTGCATCGGCGCGTACCCTGACGCAGGGCCCACGCGGGACGCCGGGGTACATCGCGCCGGAGGTGTTCATTTCGCAGATCGACGCGCGCAGCGATCAATACTCGTTCGCGGTGACGCTATGGGAGCTGCTGATCGGGCGGCTGCCGTTCGACCAGCCGATGGACGCGTCCGCGCCGGACCTCGAGCGCAGCGCAGCGAGCCTGCCGGCGCCGCTCGCCGCAGCGTTGAGGCAGGCCTGCGCTCCGGCGCCCGCCGATCGCTTTCCGTCGATGCGGGCGCTGTTAGGGGCGCTGCAAATGGGTGTGGCCGGAGGACGCGAGCCCACGTTGCCGCCGACACGCCGACGGCTGTGGTTGCCGCTCACGGGGCTGGTCGTCGGCGCAGGGGTGCTCAGCGGGGTCGCCACGTTTTGGCCGACCAGCGAAGAACCCGGGGACGAGGTCGCAGCGGCACCCGAGTCGCCATCCATGTGTCCCGAAGTCGCCGCGATCGCCGGAACGTGGGACTACACGACGTCGGTGATGTGGGCCGCCGACGCCCGCTTCCTCGGCGAGCGCGGCTTCTACAGGGTCGAGGTGACGCCCGGAGCCGGGTGCCAGGCGACGTTCCTCGTGCAGAAGCACGGCGACTCGTCGAAGACAAGGTACGGCGAGCACCTCGAGGACCGCGTCGTCGCCGACGTCGTGCGCACGGCTGACGGCGCGATCGAGGTCGACCTCGCGCTGCGGCTGGCCAAGCCAAGTCAGACCGCGGCCGGCGGACAAAAGAGCGGGCTCCACTACCGCCATACCCTGTCGTGGACCGACGGCCGGCTGCGCGGCGACTGGGCGTTCATCCAGCCGAAGACCCGCGCGCCGGAGATGCGCGGGCTGCTGGTCGGCGCGGCCGCAGGGATCGCGTACGAGCCCGCGGCGACGCTGGCGCAGGCGACGTGCCCGGGCCAGTGTCGTGTCCGCTGCGCCGGGCCGGTCGCGGCCGGGCGGTGCGTCGCGGACCGCTGCCGCGGCGCGAGCGGCACGGTGCCCGACTGCGGCGGCGCGGATGTCGACTTCGAGCCGCCGAGCAACACACTGCAGGCCGCCACGGAAAATCTCGGTGACGCGAAGGGAGTGACCGGCCGCTGCCGCCAGGTCGCCCAGCGCCTGCCGGGCGAGTGGACGATCTGGAAGCGCCCGCGGACCGCGGATGGCCGCGTCGAGCGGTTCGAGCTCCACCTCGAGAGCGCCGGTTGTGAGCTGTCCGGGCGCGTGATTCCGCCCTCGGGGCGGACCCGGGATGTGCACGGGTGGGTCGATCCCGACACCGGCGTGTGGCGGCTACAGCCGACGGGCAGGACCGACTGGCCAATCTGGGCGCTGGCCGGCTGGGACCCGGCCTTCGGCGCCGCGGATGGCGGCAAGACGATGCTGGTGGCCCACAGACGCGACTCCCCGTGAAAGTTCACCGCCCGTGAGCCGCCGCGGCCTGCTCCTGGGACATGCACAGCGAGGACCGACGATGCACACCACCCGACCCCACGACGACGCCGCGCAGATCCGCACGATGGCCGCCGACCTGTATCCGCGGCTGCTCCGCTTCTTCCGCAGCAAGGTGCCGCACCCGGACTGTCACGACCTCGCGCAGCAGACGTTCACCGAGTTCCTCCGTCAGCTCCGATCGAAGCAGATCGACAACCCCCGCGGCTACATGTGGGGCGTCGCCCGCCTGCAACTGCTCAAGTTCATCGCCCGCAAGCGGCCGGCGGGCGAGCAGTTCGACAGCACGCGGATGTCGATGGCCGCGGTCGGCACCTCGCTCAGCATGCACTTCGACCGCCGCAATCGCATCACCGCGGCGCTGCGCGAGCTCCCGCTCGAGCAGCAGCTCGCGTTCGAGCTGCGCTTCGGCGAGGAGCTGCAGCTCGAGGAGGCGGCGCAGGCGATGGAGGTCTCGCTGGCGACGGTGAAGCGCTACCTGAAGGGCGCGCTCGAGACGCTGCGGACGCTGCTCGGGGCGAGCGCGGAGGACGTCGAGCACCAGGCGGCCGCCGCTTACCGCGAGAACTGATCGCCGCGACGCTGCCGCGGCGCAGCGCCGTGAGCGGAATAGTTGGAACGTCGATCGACCGGAGCGCGCCGGTCGATCGACGCATTGGATACGCGCGTGAAAAACTGGAGGTTTGGATGGGATATCTACAGATCCGCAGGGCACCCCGCGGCGGAGCGCGGGCGCTGCTCGTCATTCCACCGCTCGTCAAATACAACGCCGGCCCGCTGCTCGGGCCCGCCATGCTCGTCGGCGCCGGCCGCGACGCGGGGCACACGCTCGAGCTCCTCGATCTCAACCAGGCGTGGCTGCGCGCGGAGCTCGCGTCCGATCCACTCACAGCGTCGCCGACCCTATTCGTCGGCGACCATGACCGCCCAAGCGAGGTGCTTCGGCGGGCCCAGTCGAGCTTCTCGGCGCAGTGTCGGCGGCATCTGAGCGTCGAGGTCGGGGAGATCGACGATGACCCCGCGCTCACCCTCACCTGCGAGCACGACGCCCTGTACACGGCGGCCTGGTCGCTCGCTGCTTCTTCCGAGGGACGGTGGATCCAGACGCAGCTCGCCGGGCAGGCGGCGCCGCAACTCGTCGGCGTGTCGGTGATGTACTCGGGGCAGGTGCTTTGGGGGCTCGCTGTCGGAATCGTGGCGCGCCGTCTGTGGCCGGGCGTGCAGGTCGTATGGGGTGGTGCGCACGTGACGGCGTTGGCTGGGGAGATCGCCGCGGACGCGCGGTACGGCGAGCTCATCGACGGCTTCGTGTTCGGCTACGCCGAACGCAGCTTCGTCGCGCTCCTCGAGGCGGTGGCCCGCGGTGATGCGCCGCCGTGGAACCGCGCCGGCGCGGGCCACGTCGTGCAGGCCGAGGACGACGGCGCCGTGGTCCCGCGGTTCTCCGACCTCGCCGCCTATGACCGCGCGCGGTTGACCCTGCCTGCCCAGTCGTCGCGTGGCTGCGCCTACGGCCGCTGCGCCTTCTGCACGTATCCCGCCGTCGAGGGCCGCGCGCGTGAATTGCCGCTGGGGCCCACCCGTGCGGTCGTCGACCAGGCCGAGGAACTGCGCGCGCTGGTGTCGTTCAAGGACAGCCTGCTCGTCGCACCGCGGCTCGCCGCGATAGCGTCGATGATCGGCGGACGCGTCCGCTGGAGCGCGTGCACCAAGCTCAACGCGGCGCTCGCCGACCCGCGGGCGATGCGAGATCTGGCGACCGGCGGCTGCGCGACCCTCGAGTTCGGCCTCGAGACGCTGGTGCCCGACGCGCAGCGCCTCATCGGCAAGCAGCAGTCAATCGGCCTGTTTTGCCGGGTCCTCGACGCCGCCCGCAGCGCCGAGATCTCCGTCGTGATCAACTACATCACCGGCTTCCCCGGTGTCGACGCCGGGGAGGACAGGCGCTGGCTCGACCGGGTGCGCGCCGAGTTCGCTGCGCGTCCGGGACTGATCGCCAAGCTCGAGCACAACCGCTTTCAGCTCGAGCGCCGCTCGCCCATGGGCATGGCCCCCGAGCTGCACGGCCTGCAGGTGACACGCCGCTGGCCGTGGGC